>Ga0007882_10001870_pt1 | contig 12036 bp, 13 predicted proteins | sample CryBogCBH12Aug01_FD_71195 | JGI IMG/M metagenome (GOLD analysis project Ga0007882, IMG submission 71195) | Freshwater microbial communities from Crystal Bog, Wisconsin, USA - CBH12Aug09.1 | ecosystem: Environmental > Aquatic > Freshwater > Lake | place: Crystal Bog, Wisconsin, USA | collected... | reverse complement strand
GCTACAAATACCCTTTATATCTATTAATGAAGAAGAGATCACAGAATCCATTTTACAAAAGCAGAAGAAAATATTTATTTATAGCAAACAGGCACATAATGATGTGATTACTTATCATCATTATTGGGAGATGTTTTTGCGTTAGGGTGATAAGGAATAGTAAAGTAATTGTTTGTTGGTTGCCTGACCACAGGTGTTAAGAAGAAACTTATTAGCTCCTTAACGTGTTGTGCTATTTAAATTCCGTCATACTATTGTTCGTAACCTCGTGTCGCTCACGGCCGCTAGGCCCCGTCCCTGTTACCGGGCTGCTATTGCTCCTAAAAAAATGTGCTTCGCATCATTTTTTTTGCCGTGGCCATTCGCCCGGCATCGAACCAATAGAGGCCCGTCCACAGGGACTGATTAGTAATTATTCATCTGGCACCCTCTTTTGATAGTTTTTTTATTAATTAGCCAGATTCTAAATAATTCTATTAGCACAACGCGTTAGCTCCTTAGTTGACGCCTTTCTTTTCCTCCATGTTCCGTAGGAACGCATTACTTTTCATTGCATCATAATCTACCCACAAGATGTTCCTAACGGAACATAGTGGGCAAGACTAACCCAATAAAAAAGGAACTAATTTTCTTCTGCCCCTGACGGGGCACAAAATCAAAATGCCTATTCATTTCTAATAACACAAATTTTAGCGACCAATAAAAACCTGGCGATGCGTCTGATTTTCACGGCTATGAAGAATTACCATAATTGGAATGTATTTGGTTATTATTTAGTTCGCTGTTTAAGAACAGCTAACCCACTATAAACCCACATTTAACCCACTATAATGTGGGTATACTGTGGGTGAACTGTGGGTAAACTGTGGGTGAACCTCGATTTTAATACGAATGTAAAGCGTATTTAGTATAGGACAGGACAATGACAGACCCGGAATTGAATTATGCGTTTTTTAGGTTACCGCATTCGTTTTTTGGGTTGCCAGGCAAGGCAGCCTGTTCCCTGGCAACCAAAAAAACGCAAGAGATTTTACTTGATCATCAGATCAAATAAAGATGATTTTATATGTAACATTCCGCAATTAAGTTTCGAACTTTTAAGTGTTATCGGCTATTCTATGAAGACATAGCTAATTTTTAACTGACGACCATTGAACTAACATTTTTAGACACTCCAAAATAATTTCTAAATAATTTGTTTAGTAACCTTAAGGTTACATATGTTTGCGTAACTTTTAAATTACGTATTATGCAAGAAGAAATAAAACAAACTTGGCACTTTAATCAGTCTCCACAAATGGTCTGGGACTATTTGACCAAACCCGAATTAATGGAACAATGGCTAGGGATAGCTGATATACAGCCAGTAGTTGGACACAAATTCAGTATCACAGGAAAAAAAGGGAGCGAAATATTTTGCGAAGTATTGGAAGTAAAACCATTTGCCAAACTCTCCTATTCGTGGCACAGAAACTCTGCTAAAGACAATAAGCCTTATACTTCAAAAGTTGTTTGGACACTTATTGAGAAAGCAAATGGAACAGAACTGCAATTGGTGCATAATGGTTTCATTGCTTTAGAAGATTACACCGCACACAACAACGGTTGGAAAGTAATAGAAAATCGTTTGGTTGAACTCTTAATTGCAGCAAAATAATGACAGCACAAACCCTCGACGCATTCCAAGTAATTGCCGACCCAAGCAGACGGTACATATTATAATTACTTTCAAAAGAAAGTTTAACTATAAGTCAGTTGGGTGAAAACTTTAAGATGAGCCTACCTGCTGTTTCAAAGCATATAAAAATTCTTTACGGTGCAGGATTTATTTCCATCACTGGAATTGGTAGAGAACGACATTGCATACACAAGCAAGACGGCTTTAATGAGCTGCAAGAATTATTAACTACTTTGATAAATTCTAGACAACCAAACTCAATAAATTGCAATCGATTTTAAACAACAAAGCCAAATGAATAATCAAAATTTCACGGCAACAATAGAAGTTAAAAACTCACCACAGGAAGTTTTCAAATGTATTACTAATGATGTTGTAAAATGGTGGGGAGGCAAAGACCTCACAGGAAAGAGCACAAAATTAAATGACGAATTTATTATTCATCACGAAGGTGCTCATTATTCAAAACAAAAAGTGATTGAAGTTATTCCCGACAAAAAAATATTGTGGCTTGTTACTGACAGCACACTTTACTGGCTTGAAAAGGATAAACAAGAATGGACAAACACAAAAATGATTTTTGAGATAAGTAACGCAGGAGGTAAAACTGTTCTTCACTTTACACATGAAGGACTTATTCCTGAAAGAGAGTGTTATGCAATGTGTGTAAAGGGTTGGAATATGGTTATTAAGGACTGGCTGTTCCACTTTATCACTGACGGTAAACCGCACTTTTAATTATCTTCGTGCTGACAATAAACGACAAGACTTTGGTTGAACTTAAGAACAGCCGATAACAAGGGGTTTGTGAAATTGGGGTTCAGTGGCTAATCAAACATACGTGCTTCGTATCAAGTTCAGTGCTCCTAAATCCCCAACTTCGCAAACCACCAAATCGTTGCCTCCAAAGCAATTACCACACAATATTTCTAAGGCCATAAATAACAATACAAACCATGAAATCAGTTTTTGACCCAACCACTCAAAAGGAAATTACGGATCGGATCAATTCTTTGTCAATAAACAACCAGGCAGTTTGGGGCAAAATGCAACTTTTGCAGATGATGGCGCATTGCATTCTCTGCGATAGTATGTATTTAGGCAAGACGCATATTAAAAGAACCTTTATTAGTCGCTTGATTGGAAGACCTATGTTGAAAATTGTGCTTAAGGATGATGCTCCGTTTCGCAAAAATACGCCAACAGTTCCTGGCTTAAAACCGGTAAAAGAAGCAGGTAATTTAGAAGCAAAAAAACAAGAATGGATAAGTCTTATAAATGAGTATAACAATTTTCATAATCCTGATTTCATACATCCCTTCTTTGGTACCATGACAAAAGAACAAATTGGCTATTTATCCTATAAACATATTGACCATCATTTAAGACAGTTTGGAGCCTAATACCCGATAAGCCAATAAGGTATTTAGGTAATATTATGAAGAAGTAATTTTCTGAGCAGAGGCAAATATCCCGGCATTAATTTATCTATCCTGCTTGCCACGGATCAAGTGAACATATTCTCAAGTTTTTGTACATTTATTTAGCAACGGCAGCCAAATGAGATGGAAGATCTTTCCACTACAGCTTTAATGCGCTCTGTTGCTGATCTTTGTAAGACTCATTATACAGAACAATAAATGAATATTCAAGAACAAATCAAAGAGTACCTTGCTTCTCAACCTGAGCCAAAACATTCAGACCTGGAATCTTTGCACAAACAGCTACTTAAAGCATTACCAAAGTGTAAATTATGGTTCTTAGACGGCAAAGACGACAAGGGTAAAATTGTTACTAATCCAAATATTGGATATGGATTTCAAACCCTAAAATATGCTGATGGCAAAACCAAAGAATTTTATCAAATTGGCATCAGTGCCAACACAAGTGGCATTTCTGTTTATATTATGGGCCTAGGTGACAAAAACTATTTGCCTAAAACATATGGAAAAACAATAGGTAAGGCAACTATAACGGGTTATTGCATTAAGTTCAAAACGCTAAAGGACATAGATAATAGCACACTTTTAGCAGCAATAAGAGATGGAGTGAAGCAGACAAGTTAATTGATGATAAGTATCTGGGTGTTTGAATACGATAGCAAGGGAGAATACATTCAAAATCAACAACATACCGCATATGCGTTTTGTGTCAGGTGATGAAGTTTAGTTTACCTAAATCTGAATGATATCACTAATTAAATCGGGTAAATAGCACCATTAGAATTTCGGACAATTCACCGGCCTGTCAGTAGAGGGTCTGCGTATATAAATCAAGGATACTTCAATGCCCCCCCTTAATTGTGAGGCTGTTTTTAATGCAGAGGTATTGTAATCATAGGTGGCACCAATTCTGAAATCATCAAATTCAAGTCCCAGGTAGGGGATTATCGCATCATTAAACCTGAGCCAGGAACCTATATATAAACTGGTAGGTTTTGGATAATCAGGTGTGGCAATCAATTGCAATGCGCCACCCACCATGGTTTCAGAAGCACCGCCTTGGATGCTTTGCATAGCGCTCAGGTGTAAAGTGCTATATGCCCCAATTGGGAAATAGGTTCCGCCATGAAACGTGGTTCTGGGGTTCAAAAAATATTTCGCACCAGTAAACTGCTGACTAGGACGGTTAATATGATACATACTGATACCGAAATAAAAATTATTGCGGTCGGCCGTACTTCCATTATACAATATCCCACCATTCAGATCAATATAATTGGAGCTGAGATTGGCACCATTGAATACTTCTGAAGTAACGCCTGTAAATCCATTACTGGTTAACTGATCTTCAAATCGCAGACTCGAAGTATTGATCAGCATATTGGCATAAGTTGCCTGAAACCCGATACCCAGCTGGTGAAAACCTTCCTCATCCAGTCCTTTGTGGTAGGCAGTTGACACAGATGCATAATTGAATTTAATCGCCCCGTTTGAGCTATTATCATTGTATCCAACAAAACCGATTCCCCAGGTATCATTGCTGGGAATATTATCCTGTAATATGTGAAAATCGGCAGAAAAAGTGGCTGTGGTAAACGCATTATCAATACTGGGCCATTGATTCCGGTAATTACCTGCAATCCGATAAGTGCCCGAAAATTTTCCGGTAAAAGCAGGGTTTAATGTAAGCGGCGATGAAAAGAATTGCGAAAAATGCGGATCCTGCGCTGAAACTTTGCTCAGCAAAATACATAAACAGAAAGCATATAATAGTTTTCGCAGGTACATACAGGATATCGAATGTAATAAATCTTTCAGGCTTATTTAACTACTCTTGATAATATTAGGGGGCTATTAACGGATGCGTTCACCGTATGGACAACCATTTTGTAGTTTATATAGTTTTTTGCTATTTATTGTATCATCCCATCCTTTACAAAACGATTAAGCCTGGGTTTTGGTGCCAAATGCAAGATCACCTGCATCGCCCAGTCCTGGTACAATATATCCTTTGGCGGTAAGTTCATCATCTATATCGCCGCACCATATTTTTACATCCGATCCACACTCTCTATGAATAAATTCAATACCCACTGTACAGGCAATGGCCACTACTACATGAATTTCTTTGGGTAAGCCCTCGGCTTTCATGTACTGAATGGTTTTAACGATGGAAGCACCGGTTGCCAGCATCGGATCACTGATAATAATGATCCTGTTTTCCAGCGATGGACTGCTCATATATTCGAGACTGATTTCGAATGTGCCATCGCGATGGTGTTTACGATAGGCAGAGATAAATGCATTGTCTGCTTTATCAAAATAGTTAAGCATTCCATTATGTAAAGGAAGACCGGCACGTAATATCGTTGCTAAAACAGGTTGAAATTCAAGCACCTTACTTTCATGAATACCCAGTGGTGTAGGTGTTTCCTGAATTTTCCAGGGCAATACCTTACTGATCTCATAAGCGGCAGCTTCGCCAATACGTTCCAGGTTACGGCGAAAACGTAAGCGGTCGCCCTGGATATTTACATCTCTTAATTCAGATACCCAGTTACTTACCAGACTATGCTGTTCACTTAAATTTACAATCATAAAAAGCGGGGATTATGGTACAGTTTACGGGTCAAAACTAAATTCTATCGTTTGTAATTGAAAATTTATGTTTGAAAGGGATTTTCGACTATCAGACAAATGAAAATTTGTCGCCATCAAATAAACCTTTATCACTTAGTTTCAAATGCGGGATCACCAAAAGTGCCATAAAGCTGAGTGTCATAAATGGTGCCGCCAGCTTTGAACCCAAACCCTTGGCCATGGAATCAATGGCTGTATAGGCTTCGGCCACAGAATAGCCATCCTCTGCACTCATTAATCCGGCAACGGGTAGGCCCAGTACCCGGCTGGTTTCGCCGGAAACACAACTTACCCCGCCTTGTTCTTTGATCACCAGATTGATGGCTTCGGCCAGGCTCTTATCATCTACACCTATCGCAACAATATTATGGCTATCATGGGCTACTGAAGATGCAATGGCGCCATGCGTAAATCCAAAATTTTTAATAAAACATTTAGCTACAGGAGCGGTATGATAACGATTGACAACTACCATTTTCAAAATATCCTGCGTTGTGTCCGTTACCCATTCTCCTTCTGTTTGCTTGCCGGTTAATTCCAGGCGATTCGTAATCAATTGTCCATCCAGTGCCTCCATAACAGGTATCTTACCCTCCATAGATGGATACTCAGTAGTTTTTATTTTCAGTGATGTTTCACCGACGGGTTCACAATTAAATTGATTGATAGGAGTAACACCCACTGATTGAATAAAGGAATTACCGTTTTCGGCTACCAGTTCTCCATCAATATAGGTTTTCAATATTTCAAAATGCTGCAGATCTTTTGCAATGATAAAATCTGCCGGATCGCCTTCCCGTAATAAACCGATATCGAGGTTATAATGCTGTACGGGGTTAACACTCGCGGCTCGTACTATTTTGAATAGATCAATGTTTTTGGCTATCGCTCTTGCGCAGAGCTGATTAATATGTCCGGCTACCAGGCTATCAGGATGTTTATCATCACTACAAAAAAGAATCATTTTGGGATGGTCTTCGAGTAATTCAATCAATGCCTCAAAATTCTTGGCGGCACTGCCTTCCCGTATGATAATCTTCATACCGTATTGAAGTTTATCCAGGGCTTCATCTGCAGTAAAACATTCATGGTCTGTTGAAATACCTGCTTCAATATATTCTTTTGCCTGATTACCCCGTAAACCCGGCGCATGCCCATCAACGGGTTTACCCAGTGCATGTGCAGCAGCAATTTTTTTCATTACTTCAGAATCTTTGAAAAGAACACCCGGAAAATTCATCATTTCGCTCAGGTATTTGATCTCATCTTTCTCCAGTAATTTTTTTACATCATCACTCGTTAATGCAGCCCCGGCCGTTTCAAAAATTGTCGCCGGCACACAGCTGGGTGCACCAAAATTGAATTTAAAAGGAACTTTTCTGCCATTCTCAATCATAAATTCCACGCCTTCCCATCCGCAAACATTGGCAATTTCATGAGGGTCACTCACCGTTCCAACCGTTCCATGTACAACTGCCAGTCGGGCAAATTCGCTGGGTACCAGCATACTGCTTTCAATATGTACATGACTATCTACAAAACCGGGTAAAATAAATCCCTGAACAGAAAGGGGTAAATCTTTGTTATCTATCTCACGTATTGAATGGATCATACCATTTTCGACGATGATCTCTGCCGGGTATATGGATTTTTTCCATACATCCACCAGATTGCCGGTAAGGGTAAAAGAATGCGTATTCATGGGCTTTTTTTCCTTAATGACCGATTATATATGATTGGTAATTGATAAATAGCTGCCAGACAGTACATTTGACACTCTATAATCTTAAACGAAAGTAAGTATATGAAAAAAATAATCACGGGTTTGTTTCTATTGGCAATAGGATTTAGCGCCCAATCGCAAACGGTTGATGAGATTTTGGCTAAATATGAAACTGCCGTTGGGGGCAGGGAGAAACTGGAGGGAATCAAGCAACTGGAAGTAAACAGCACGGTTAAAATGGGCATGATGGGCCAGCCGATAGAACTTTCTCTAACGCTGGTAAGGGAAAAAGGAAAATTATTTCGCAGACAGATTGGTGGAATCATGGGAATGGGTGAAAGTTTTACCATGGTTACCGATACAGCCGGCTTTATTTATATCCCAGCAATGAGGGGTTTTGGAGGCGGTGGCCCGGGTGGTCCAGGCGGACCGGTAGGCGATGCCCCACAACCCACCATCACCAAACTTTCTAATGAAGAACTGGCTTCGGAGCAGTATGAACTGGATTGTGCCGGTGCTTTTGGTGATTTGGAGAATTTTGCAGCGAAAGGGCATAAAGCAGAATTATTAGGTACAGAAAAAATCAAAAAAGTGCCTTGCTTCAAAATAAAAATGACTTTGAAAACCGGACAGGTAATCATGTATTACATCGATAGCCAGACTTTTTTGGTAAAACAAATGGAAGCTACCGGTGATATGGCTGCTAACTTAACGGGTTTTGCAAGCATGATGAAAGCCTATGGAAGTAGTATTCGGAAAGATGCAAAAGCAACTGTGCTGGTTACAGAATACCAGGAATTTGCCGGTGTTAAATATCCTTCTAAATTAAATCTCAGTTTTGGACCGGTAGATGTTCAGATTGAAAATTATGCTGTGAAAATCAATGAAGGACTGGATGAAAAATGGTATCACTTGAAAAAATAACAGAAAGAATTAGCAAATTATTTTTGAAAAGGGTCTGCAGGTATCTATCTGCAGACCTTTTTTATGAATAGTGATGAAGCTATGATGAACGAGTTTAATGACATTTAAAATAATCAAAAGGTTCTTTACAATCATTGCACTGATAAAGTGCTTTACAGGCTGTGCTGGCAAATTGCGAAACCAATCTCGTGTGATACGAATTACATAATGGACATTGAATCGCTTCTTCTTTCTGAAAGGAATCGGGAGAACAAACCGATTGCTGGTATTGTGGCGGCGCAATACCATAGGCTTTTAGGTTTTCTCTTCCTTTTTCAGTGATCCAGTCGGTTGTCCATGCAGGGGATAAAACTTCGATGATATTGATCTTTTTAAAACCAGCTTCCAGTAATGCCATACGGATAGAAATTTTTATGGTATCGATGGCAGGACAACCGGTATAGGTAGGCGTAATTTGCAGGGTAATTTCAGATCCATTGCTTTCATTTTCCTGGCTGATGGAAATATCCCTGATGATACCCAAGTCGATAATGGATAATACGGGTATTTCCGGATCAGATACGGTTGCAAGAATTTCTCTGACTTTTATATGCAACGGGTCAGACAATTCACTCAATGTAACCGGCAGGTTGATACTATCCATTTATTTTTTATTTCAAAAAAAGAATTACCATTCCGAGTTGGGGTAAGCTCTTTGCAAAAATTGCATCTCAGCCAAAATAAATCCCAGGTGTTCTGTATGTTTTCCTTGCTTGCCCCCTGCATGCATCCAGGTAGTGGCTGGCATAGGAATGGTGGCTTCTTCAAAAACAGCTTTTATTTTTTCATCCCAGTTTCTTTTTACCAGTAACAGATCAGCACCCCAACCTTCCTGCTGGGCCTGCAGGTCAAAATCTGCCGGTTGAAATAATTCACCCGTATAACCCCAGACAGTATCCAATGCCTGTAAAATTCTGTCTTTACTTTCTTCTGTACCATCTCCTAAACGGATCACCCATTCACTGCTCCATCGAACATGATAGGTGATTTCTTTGAATCCTTTTTCTGCAATGGCAGCCAATTGTGGATCACTGGAATTTTGAAGCTGTTGGTAAACATAGTATTGAAATGTGCTGAATAAGAAATGGCGCAAAACTGTTTGTGCCCAATCTCCATTGGGTAATTCAACCAATAAGCAATTGGTAAATTCAGTTACATCCCGCAGATAAGCCAATGAGTCTTCGGTTGTATGATTACCCATTAGCTGTGCTGTATACTGGTAGAAATTTCTTGCCTGTCCAATACAATCCAATGCCATATTCGTGATGGCGATATCCTGCTCCAGTATCGGTCCGTGACCACACCATTCACTATTACGATGTCCCAATATCAGTGTATTGTCGGCCAATGAAAGTAGATAAGATACTAATGCTTTTGACATGGATGATTGGGTAAATGTTTTATAACTATTCTTGGCCTATTCGCTCATTTGATTATTATGCAAAACCCGGCGACTACCTGCTTACATATGTTTTAATTCTTCCGGCAAATGGTAAAACGTGGGATGCCGGTATGCTTTATCATCCGCCGGGTCATATAGGGCGCCTGCTTCGGCTGGATTGCTGGCATGTATATATTTACTTTCTACCACCCAGATACTGATACCTTCCATTCTACGGGTATATACATCACGTGCATTTTCAATGGCCATTTGTGCATCTGCCGCATGCAGACTGCCCACATGTTTGTGATCTAAACCCTGGCGGCTTCGGATAAATATTTCCCATAAGGGCCAGGCTCCATTTGCTTGTGTGGTGCCTGCTTTTTCTGAATCACTCATACTAAGGATTTTTTATAAATCATTTTAGGCTGCCTGTATATTCTCTCTTGCTTTTCTTTTTTCTGCATAAGCATTGGCGGCTTCTCTTACCCAGGCACCCTCTTCCCATGCTTTTTTTCTTGCCAGTAATCTTTCTTTATTACAAGGGCCGTTGCCTTGTACCACCTGCCAGAATTCGTTCCAGTCAATCGCACCAAAATCATAGTGTTGGGTGGCTTCGTTCCATTTCAGATTTTCATCCGGAATAGATAACCCGAGTGTTTTGATCTGCTCAGCACATACATCCACAAATTTTTGACGCAACTCATCATTGGAAAAGCGTTTGATTTTCCAACGCATACTTTGGATAGTATTCGGACTCTCATCATCTTTTGGGCCAAACATCATAATGCTGGGCCACCACCAGCGGTTAATCGCATCCTGCGCCATTTTGCGTTGTGCCTCTGTTCCCCTGCAAAGGGTTAATAATATTTCAAAGCCCTGGCGTTGGTGAAAACTTTCTTCTTTACAAATTCTTACCATGGCTCGTGCATAAGGACCGAAACTGCTTCTGCAAAGCGGAACCTGGTTCATGATAGCCGCTCCATCCACTAACCATCCAATGGCACCGATATCGGCCCAGCTAAGTGTGGGGTAATTAAAGATGGATGAATATTTTGCTTTACCTGTGTGTAATTGATCATACATTTCATCCCGGCTGATACCCAGGGTTTCTGCAGCAGAATATAAATAGAGACCATGACCGGCTTCATCCTGCACTTTTGCCAAAAGAATTACTTTTCTACGTAGGCTGGGAGCGCGCGTTATCCAGTTTCCTTCGGGCAGCATACCCACAATTTCGCTATGCGCATGTTGACTGATCTGCCTGATCAGGGTTTGCCTGTATTTTTCCGGCATCCAATCCCTGGGTTCAATCTTGATCTCTTTGGCGACCTTATCTTCAAAAATATTTTCGGGTGTCATTTCCATTTGGGTGAAAAATTCAGTTTCAAAAATAGGGAAGAAATTCTAAATGCTAACATTTGTTAGCATTAAAAATAAACCAATTGAGTCAGGTTGTTAGTTTATCTATCTTTTTTTTAATTATTCTTTAATCACTAAGGAGCGGCGTAAATTGCGGTATGAAATTATTGACCAGGCTGCTATTCACCGTTTTTGTTGCAGTAACGGTTTTTTCTTGCACCTCGGTTCAGGAGCGTCCTCCATTTTGGAAGGAGATTGAGGCATTTAAAATGAAAGACAGCCAGCAAATGCCTCCCAGACAATCCATTTTGTTTATAGGCAGTTCCTCCTTTACCAAATGGACTGATATACAGAATTATTTTCCAAATTATCCAATTATTAACAGGGGTTTTGGTGGTTCATCTTTGCCGGATGTAATCAGATATGCCGGTGATATTATTTATCCGTATGCACCAAAACAGATCATTATCTATTGCGGTGAAAATGACCTGGCTTCTTCAGATACCATTACATCCGACCTCGTTTTGAAACGTTTTCAAGAATTGTTGGATTCCATCCGTGTTCATGATAATAAAGTACAAGTTGTATTTGTGTCGTTAAAGCCAAGTCCCAGCAGATGGAGACTGGAACCCAAAATCCGGAAGGCCAATCAATTGATTAGTGAGTTTCTGCAAAAGCAGCCCCAAACAATTTATGTAGATATACATAATGCCATGTTACTTCCGGATGGACGCGTTAACCCTGAAATATTTCTGGCCGACAGTTTGCATATGAATGCAAAAGGCTATGCTATCTGGCAGAAAATACTGCTACCCGTTTTGATACAATAAAATACGGATTCTGCGGA
>Ga0007882_10001868_pt1 | contig 12037 bp, 14 predicted proteins | sample CryBogCBH12Aug01_FD_71195 | JGI IMG/M metagenome (GOLD analysis project Ga0007882, IMG submission 71195) | Freshwater microbial communities from Crystal Bog, Wisconsin, USA - CBH12Aug09.1 | ecosystem: Environmental > Aquatic > Freshwater > Lake | place: Crystal Bog, Wisconsin, USA | collected... | reverse complement strand
ACACTCCAGCTTTGCCAGCCATGATGTTGCATGAAGTAAGCCTGTGTCGGTGCGGTTTCCAAACGGTAATGGCGCGATCCAAAATCAAAAATACTTTCGTACAAAGCTTGTTCATTCGCCGATGGGAAATTGTCGTAGAGTACTTTTTGTTCATCCAGATCAATGAGGCGGGTATAAAGCATGGGGCGCGTCTTAAGCAACAACTTTTCCATGAAATCGCCTACGCGCAGGACAGTCAGTACGATTTCGGAATGATGGTCATTCGCCTTAACCGGCAATAAAAGCAGGATGCCTGCCTGTTGCTGAGTTTCCTGCACCAGATGCACGGACGCAGTTGCGATAACAGTTCCCTTCTGTATCGCTTGCGTGAGGGCTTCCAGGCGGATAGGGTTCGATGAGAGATCAAACCCAATAGCCGGTTGATTACCGGCAAGTGGTTCGACGTAGGTGACCGGATAGAAAGAGGCGCGGTCTGCAGCCCGCAGCAATAGTCCGGCAGAATTTCTTTCACGAATCTCGAAACCGGGAACCTCCTTGCGCTGTGTCGCTTCGAAATTTGCACGATCCTCGTTACCCACCCTGGGAGCCCACTCCAGAGCCTGGATCATCGAAAAACGGCTCAGCGATTTTTGAACAAAGCGATGAAATCCATCCCGTGTGACACGGCCATTCTTATCATGGATGAATAAGGCTGCAGTTTCTTCAAGCAGGGATTCCTGTTCTCCAAGCTTATTTTCAATCTGGTTAAGATCTTGCTGGGAAAGCTGTCTAAAATCCGAAAGAGAATCAGTATATTCCCACTGGTTCGCTTTAAGAAAAATCATTACAAAAAGTGTAAAAGCCAGCAACATTGGAGCCGCGACAGTGTATTTGCGGCGTTGCCACAGTGCGCGCGGTTCGCCGGCAACGATCATCACCAGGGGGAGCATTATGATCAACCCCAGTGTGTCGCCAAACCACCAGGCTGCCCAGCCGGTTAAAAAATTGGCAGTGTCAACTACACCAAGTGCCAGAAGCCCACTTACCGATATGCTTGCACTGGTCAAGCATATCAATGGCGCAAGCAGGAGGAAACGCAAAACTTCAGAGCCGTGGTCGAGAGCTGCCGGGTAGCCGATTATTCGGCGTAATCCCCATCCTCCTATGCCCGCTTGGAACATTGAAGCAATGGCGATAAAAGCTGCCGCTGCGAAACCGATGGTGTTAACTTGATGGTTAGTCGAATAGCCCACCCAGATGTTTAAAACCAACGATCCTATAAAAATCCACGGTAGTGTTTTTTTTCCGCCAATCAATGCGGCCGCGACAGCGATTCCGGCTGGGGGAAAGATAGGGGAGATATAACCGGGCGGAAGTGCCAGCATTAATCCGAATTTTCCGCTAATGACATAGGAGAGAACCAGTAGCAGCTTCGCCATCAGTTCGCTCGATATCTCCGGAATCAATTTTTGCGACGTGTCACTAGCCGACATTAATTGTCCCCTCAGAAGACCAAAGTAGATGGGGCATTGCCAGCAAAGTAGTCAGTGTGAAGCACGATAAAAAACTGAAATGTTAACAGCCAACAAGCGAGTGTGGAGTCGGGCTTACTCTCCACAGCTGCTGGCGAAAAATTGATGATGCATTAAATTAATATAACGCAACCATTGTACGCCGAAATTCTCGACATAAAAACCAACGTAAATTGTCGGATTCAGTCATTTTGAGGGAGGGATCGTTTTATCTTAAGAACTTGATGCTTCGCTTATAACTGAATAAAGCGAAGCAGCAAACTATGCTGCTCCAATCTTCGCCTACAACTTTTGGTGGCTACCGTTACAAGTTACGCCGCCGCCGTTGTGTTTGCAGCCACAAAAGTACACGGTACCTGAAGTTTCTGCTTTGTATTCTTGAGGTACAAAATTACTTCCCTTATGGCTGCCATCGCAAAATGGCTGCCCGGCGCTTTTGCCACAGGTGCAATACCAATAGCTTTTTCCTGCTTCAACTTCAACTGCAAAGGGAGACTTCTGTGCGATTTGTGGAGTAGTTGCGGTCATAATTGATTCCTCGAAAAATAATTTATAAAAAACTGCCTTGTTTGCCTGAGTTACCGGTATTAAATAAATAAATTCCGGCTGCACCATGTCATTCCGGGACACCAGTTTATCCCGGAAATTTCATTTGTTAAGAATAACTGGATTTAAGCGTGAAAAAAAGAGTGTCAATGTCAAATAATTATTGCTAAATCTGCAATAATTAGATTGGATATCACCAATTGTCATTTGCAAAAAATCTTGTCCTTTAATGTAGGCTTACCGTCCTGATCGTTACTTCTTTTTTAATAGGAGAGTAGATGCAATTAAAGCCTCCCGAGATTGGGCAGACATACATTTCCCGTACTGCCCCGATTTTGATTGTCTACGTTGTTGATGTCAGTGTTGTTGAGGCTGACGATAATACCGAAGTGAATTTCTGTGTAGAAGGCTGCGATCCTGCCTACAAAGACGATACCCTAAATGCCTATGGATATGATTTTGATGTCGATAGTTGGACTAATCATGATTTTACTCTTGTGTCCGAGTGAAAGTCAGATAGTCATCCGATAAGGCCTTGATCAGTTTTTTTCATGAGCTGATTTGATACATCAGTCCAGACTTTCAATAGTCTGGACAAGCTATTAATTACTGTCCTATATTCAGCAGGACAACCACAACTCCAAAAAACATACATCCAAAAAATACCATGCGATCAGGATCAGTAGTGAATTCATTCCACATTTGATTCTCCAGGTTGGTAAGATTGATATTGATTGTGTTCAGGATTAAGTTTGTCGTCGGATGGTTGTTCAACCGTTTGTAATTCTTCTCCTTCGCGATGGTTTGCTTGCAGGCTAAAAATAAATGAAATTTGCTTCATGGCTTATCTCCTGTATTTACGAATTAAACCGACCAGTACTCCGAAAATTTCCAACGAACCTTGAGGGTAAATGACGTCATAAGCATCATTGGCAGGTCGTAAAACAAATTGCCCGTCTTTTTTATCCAGCGTTTTTAGGGTGAAGTCGCCATCCACTATTGCAACAATAATGTCACCGACATTGGCGAAGTTTCGCTTTTCCACCACGGCAATATCTCCGTCGTGAATTGCAGCGTCAATCATCGAATCGCCTTTGACGCTAATCATGGTGGTTAGCGAGGGGGTTTCGATGAGCAACTCGTCAATAATAAAATAATCACCTGCTTGGGTTGCAGATACCGATACCGGCATCCCCGCCTGAACCGTTGCCTCTGCCAAAGGACGTGCAAAAAACTGACGGGTTGGTATCCAGACTCCCTCAGGGGTGCGCTCAATCAAGTCAGCTTTGCAAAGGCGATCCAGGATCGATTTAACGTAGGACTTGGAGGAAATGCCTAAGATTTCACACAACGAAGCGTAAGAAGGGATGCTTTTCCAATTGGCGTAGTAATCCTGCAATCGGGAAAGATAAAGAGTGTCCTTTGTTGGGCACTCCGGGACGTTGCTTGAGTCGATTTCGGTCATGGGAAAATATCATAAGAACGATCGTTCTATGAATAATAAAGAACGATCGTTCTTATGTCAAGTTCAAATTTGCTTAAAATGAGAAAACTAGCTTAGCCACAGAGAACACAGTCCATACCGAAGTATCCGGATAATGTGTTTTGGGAACGGAATCAAGTAGCCATGATTTATCAGAATAGTATAAAAAACTTTTTTCTCTTCTTATAGGTTAATGCCCATGCTCCTATGGTTAATACCCATGCAATAACCTTCTCAACGGTTGCGTTAAAAAACAGCAGGTCTAACTGTAGCAACAGGGTAAATGAAGTAATGTTGAAAGCAACAATCGCATAAATGATTGATTGCGGCAGCTTGAGCATTCTGAATCTCCTTCGAATTAAAGGTTTCCTTAAAGGACTGACGCTTTCTCAGGATTTTACCTCTTTGTTTAATGAGGCGGTATGCATGTTCTTCCGGGGAAACTTCAGCGAGTCAGCCCCGCATAGATGAGGAGAACTTTTTCCGGTAAGTGTTTAACATGGTCTACCACCATGTAGTTCATTGCACCAAATATTCGAGATACATACGTGTCAGCGCCCGGATCAAGACTGATGCAAAAAGTATGGATTCCGTTACGTTTGGTACCTTCGACCGATTTCTTTGTGTCATCATGCAAGTACTTCCGGTCTGGAGCATCAACATCCGACGGCTCGCCGTCTGTAAGGATAAGCAATATTTTTTTGCCGGATTTCTGCTTGTTGAGGTGAAAGGTTGCATGGCGTATCGCTGCTCCCATGCGAGTTCCACGCCGGCCTTTCACACCAGAGATTCTGGCTTTGGGGAGTTCATCGAAAGGCTGATCGAAATCTTTTAAGCGTAAATATTCGACAAAATGCCTGCTGTCGGAATAGAAACCGTGAATGGCAAATGGATCCCCGACTGTTTTAATCGCTTCAGCAAAAAGCACACTGACTTGCTGGGTAAGGTGTAATGCAGTGTAATCCTGCCCACGAATTTTGTTGTTCATTGATCTGGAAAGATCCAGCAGCATCAACACCGAAATGTCGCGAGCCTTCTGAACTGAACGCATCATGATACGTGTATCTGGCGGAACTCCCTGGCACATATCGATCCGGGCTCGGATAGCGGCATTTATGTCGATTTCATCCCCTACTTCCAGCTTCCTGATGCGCTGAGATGCTCCATCGCGGATCGCACGAAGAAGTGCTTTCATGCGAGTCAAGAGATGTTGGTTTTCTGTGATGATTTTATCGATGAGATTCAAATCGCCGGCCGCGGGATTGTTTTCTCGCAAAGTTACCCAGGATTGATCTTCACTCCTGCTTCGGTAATTCCATTCCGGATAGAAGTAGGTTGCGGAAACCTGTTTTGTATTTGATGATACGTCAGGTGTTGCTGACGATCGTTTCTTGGTGAATGGGTCATCGTCCATAGTTCCGACAGAGGAATTGGAGCGGAAGAAAGGACTGAAAATTTCCAAGGGTGAATCTTGCCTCCTCCATAAATAACGGTTGTCATCTCGATAAGGGGCACTTAATTTGTCTGTGTGGAAATCGAACTTGATTTGCTTTTTCTGAAATGCGTCAGCAAGCCTGATGCCGATGTCCCGGGAAATCAACTCATCCTCAAGATCGTTAATCAATTTGAAAAGAACACGCCCTTGGACAATCCAGAGATCGTCATCCTGATAATTTTCATCCAGCAATGCGCGAGCAAGGCGGTTAAGATAATCGCCCGCGGTTTTGTTTGCCAAAGGCGTGGCCGTATGTTGCCTTGTCCAAAGTTGTTTAAGACCTGGGTAGATGCGGATCGCTAAAGTTTCCACACGAGCGTCTTCAATCACGGAAATCATGGCGATGTGTAACTTGTTGAGTGACCGTGCAGAAAAAGGTTTCTTTTTGAAAGTGAGATGTGCGGCGGCATGAGTCGCTGCCGCACGATAGGTTTCCAGACCCGTGAGATATACGCCGTTATCCTCAGTACAATCGAAAAAAACATCGGGTAAGTTGACCACGTTATATTCGATGAATGGTTTACCAACTTCATCACCTGCAGCATCAACGTCGGCTTGTTTGACGACAAATTCGCAATTCCACAAAGCACGCAGATAGATCATGAGGCGGCGTTGTACTTCGTTAAACTCGGCTTTAGAACGCGTATCGTTCAGTGCTACCTTCGGTGCCGAGTTGAGGTGGTTTTTCAGCTTGCATGCGAGGCGATTGAAAATCGCTCTTATCATGCTAAGCAAAATAGGTATCCACCGCAGCACCCAGAGCGTCACGCATATCCGGATCGTCGGTGATCGGAGACACCAAGGCAACCCGGCAAGCCCTTTGGGGGGCAACATGCTTGGCAATAAGATTGCCTGCATAGATCAGCATTCTTGTAGAGATTCCTTCATCCAAACCGTGGCCTTTGAGATTGCGTGCCATTTTAGCGATGGAAACCAGTTTTCCCGCGATTTCCTGTGAAACCCCGGTTTCGTGGGAAACGATCTCTTGTTCAATCGCATGCTCGGGGTAATTGAAATCAAGTGCACCGAAACGTTGCTTGGTTGACTGCTTTAAATCCTTCATCACGCTTTGGTATCCAGGGTTATATGAAATAACCAGCTGGAAATCAGAATGAGCTTGCACGAGCTCACTGGTCTTTTCCAATGGCAGCACTCTACGGTTATCAGTAAGGGGGTGGATTACTACTGTTGTATCCTGGCGTGCCTCCACAACTTCATCGAGGTAGCAAATCGCGCCGAAACGAGCTGCAAGCGCCAAAGGCCCGTCTTGCCAGCGGGTGCCATTTGAATCGAGCAGAAAACGCCCCACCAAATCGGATGCAGTCATATCTTCGTTGCATGCAACGGTAATTAATGGCTTCTTTAGTTTCCATGCCATATATTCGATGAACCTGGTTTTTCCACAGCCGGTGGGACCTTTAAGCATCATCGGCAAACGTTCTGCATAAGCTGCCTCATAAATGGCAACTTCATCTGCAACGACTTGATAGTAGGGTTCCTTGACAATCCTGTATTGGTTGATGGGGTCAATCATTAAGTTTTTCCTTTTGAACTACACTGGTGAACCAGAGGCGAATTTCATAGCTAGGCGTGCCAGTTCTATCACGTTTGATGCCCCCGTTTTATACATGATGCTTGCGCGATGATTTTCTACTGTTCGAATACTCAAACCAAGATACTCTGCAATTTCCTTGCTGGTACGACCGGCAACAACAAACTGCATGACTTCTTGCTCACGTTCGGTCAGGTCGCCAAGCCGTGATCCAATGTCATGAGAGTTATTTTTTGATTTAAGTTGGTGTGAGCATTTTTCCAATGCTTCGCTTACACGAGCCAGTAACATCGTCGCATCAACAGGTTTGGTTAGAAAGTCGATCGCTCCCGACTTGATTGCCCGAACAGATTGGGGGATTGATCCTTGGCCCGTCAGAAAAATAATTTGCAGGCTCGATTCGCGTTGATTTAAAGTTTCCTGCAACAGCTGACCATCCATGCCCGGCATGTTGATGTCCAAGATTATACAGCCCGCAGTTTCAGGATTGCAGGTAACCAGGAATTCATCCGCACTTGAAAATGCAGCTACCGAATATCCTGCCACTTTTAGCATCATGCGGAGCGAGTTTCGCACAGCTGCATCGTCATCGACGACAAAAACGTTTGAAATAGTAGTCATAACGCAATGGGCAAAGTTAGGTGAAATGAAGCACCTGGTCCGCTTAGCGGATCAAACCAAAGTCGCCCGCCATTTTCTTCAATTAATGAACGACTGATAGCGAGTCCCATGCCAATACCGTCTTTTTTGGTGGTAAAGAATGCATCAAACAGGCGCTTGATATCTTCAGTTTTTATACCTGAGCCATTGTCTTGAATGGTGACTTGTGCAATGTTTTTATCATTTATCCAGCACGTAGTCACATGAATCAATGGCTGAGAAACGCCGGATTCCTTCATTGCATCGGCAGCATTTTGTAATAGATTGACGAGAATTTTTTGCAAATGGATGCGGTTGGCGCGTACTAAAGTATGTCTCCTTTCCAGATTGTAAGTCAGACTGAATTGTAAACCGTGGTCTGATATAGCCGCATCAATACCGGCAACAATTTCCTGGTTGAGGTCCAGCACTTCGGCTGCAAATTCTTTAGTCATCAATGAATCGAGTATATCGCGTATTACCTTTCCTGCACGGTAGGCCTGGCTTTCAATTGAATTCAGCGCCTCACAGATTTCATCAATTTGATATTGGCCCGAATTAAACAACATGTTGGCAGCTTTGCTGTAGGCACTAATAGCCAGTAATGGTTGATTTAATTCATGGGCAATGGCGGAGGCTGTTTGGTTGGAAACATACAATTTTTGCAATTGTTCCATCTCATCCTGGCGCTCTTGTATTTCTTTTTCCATTAACTTTCGTTCGGTTATGTCCATAACTATAGAAGTGAAGCCGAACGAATTTTCTCTTGTTAACTGGCGCAGCGAAGCGCCTATACTCACCCACACAATTTCGCCGTTCTTCCTGATGTAGCGTTTTTCAATTTTGTGTGGTTTGTTCATTTTGAAATACTGTTCAATTTCCAATGCATTTCGATCAATATCGTCTGGATGAGTGATATCAAACCAGTTTTTCCCAATCAGTTCTTCACGACTGTATCCGGTGATTTCACAATAACGGTCATTCACGTAGGTAATATGGTTCGTTATATCACTTTGCACAATGCCATAAATGATTTGATTGACAATAGAACGGAAACTTTCCTCAGATTCTCTTATCTCGTTTTTTTGCTGTTCTAGTTTTGATTGTTGCGCCCTCATGGGCTTAAGAATCAGTACATATAGCAACGGAGTCAAGATAAACGTCAGCAAAACGGGATCCATAAATTCCCAGAAACCTGCGGACACGCTTTTACCAAATAGGGGGAGAAACACAGCTTCAATAGAGACCATAATCAGAAATTCTACACTCAAAATAGCTAGCGCCACTTTGATTACAATTCCAAGAGGGGAAGTCCTGATAGTTTTGAAATTTAAATTCATTTATATGTTTCGGGCCCCATGAGTGTGAATGATGAGTATAACTACTTAGGTATTTTTACGGATTTATTTATTTTTAATTTTTGGGTATGTTATTGGTGCTGCTTGGTTTGCGTTAAGTTAAAGATCAACAATATTATCAGGAAATGAGGGATAAAATGAAAATCGACAAAAGTGGAAGAGAGCTGAGAAGGAATGCGCGTGTTAGTGTTTCTCTACCGGCTACCGTCGGCGAGGTCGATTGTATTACGCGTGACCTTAGTCCGTCAGGTGTATTCTTTGAGGTAAATAACTCTTTTAATGAAGGTGAAAAAGTAGATTTCGCTATTCAGTTTGAGAGCGCTCATGGTAAATTGATTCTGAAGTGTATCGGAGAAGTTGTCTGGTCGGAAAACCGGGAAGGAAAAGTGGGTTTGGCTGTAAAAATTGTGGATTCCGTTTTGGAATCACTAAAAAGCTAGATTTTACCACTGTGGAGCAACAAATTTCGTATTAAAAATGGTCTAATTTAGTATGTTTACAATCCAAGTCACTTGGATCGTATTTAAGAAAAATCTGGAGAAGTGTTCCTTCATCTTTTATAAAGTGTAATTTGGATAACCTGAATAGCAAGTAATTTACTTGCCTGAAGGAGGGAACCATGAAATTAGTTGACCCCGCACGATATGTGCAGCTAAAAGAATCACAGCGTTTGCCTTCTCCCAAAGGAGTGCCGCTTGCTATTATCCGTTTGTTGCAACGTGAAAATTATAGAATTGAAGATCTGGTTCGTTTAGTTCAGTCGGATCCTGCAATCGCGGGTGAGTTGTTAAGATTTTCCAATGCAGCCAGCTTCGGTCATAGCAATCCTGTAGTTTCGCTCTCAAAAGCGATCACGGTGCTCGGTGTGCTTCGAGTACGAGTAATTGTTATTGCTTTTTCTGTAATGAATAATAACCGTACTGGAGTATGTCCTCAGTTCGATTATGAGAAATTCTGGTCACGAGCGTTGGCAACAGCTATTTCAGCACAGACACTGGCTCCTTATGTCAAAATTAATGCCGAGGAAAATTTTACAGCGGGCTTGCTATGTTCATTGGGGGAATTAGCTCTGGCATCCATTTTTCCCGAGAGTTATGGCGAAATTATTTCTGGCGCAAGCGATAATCATGATCGCGTAAAATTGGAGCGCAATGCTTTTGGTACCGATCGGCATGAACTAAATGCCACCCTATTGCTGGAATGGGGCCTGCCGCTAGAACTGGTTACAGCAATTTATCATTGTGAAGATCGTGAGATAGCCAACCTTCAGGAGGGATCACGGATTCATGGGTTAACGTTATGTCTGAATATTGCACTGGCCTATGCGGATATATGTGTGGCAGGTGAAGATACGGCGCGCCGTGTTTTGTTGCCCTATCTGTATGCTAAAACAGATCAATTGGGGATCAGTCAAGATGATACGAACGTCATGGCAAACAATATCATCGAATCTTGGCAAGATTGGGGGAGGTTCCTAAAAATTCAAACTCAGGAAATACTTCCTTTTGCGGATTTGCTGAAGCCAGTTTCCGTGACAGATCAAGTGACTTTCAATCAAATTAAGCAAATATTAAGTGATTTAGGAGCCGACTGGAAAGCTATTCGCACCGATAGTTTGTTTGAAATTCCAACAGACCATTTAATTCTCTCAGTGGAGAACGTACAGACAAAAGAAAGGCGGTTTTACGACACAAAACTGAATCGGTTACTTTCACAACAAGAAACTTTTGATTTGGTAAATGGCCGATATTGGTAATTTTGAAGTCGGTATCCTTTATACATTTGGAATGTAAGCCATCATCTAAGTCTGCGCTGTTATCTTCATTCGAATGTACATACTTTGCAAGAATAAATCTGGATTAGCTACCGCAAGATCCGCCGGCAGGAATGTTGGTTTGTTTGCTTGGGAACAGCGCTCGACTGGACATAAATGGACATCAACGGGACTCCAGTCAGCAGAAAACATTGCATCAGCATTTTTTTCTTGAGCTGAATTGCTTTCAATTTCGTAGTTACTCATATTCATTATAATATACATGACACCTCTCCTTTAGACATCATTAATCCCAATCCCAAAAGTTCTTTCTGCTTAAGTTTTTCACGAGAACAACCCAGTCAGAATGCCACTCAAACTTTGAACCGGTATCCGCGCAATCGAAGATGCAAAAGAAATGGTTGCCATAACAAACGAGCTGATTAATTTGTTTTTCATCTCGACCTCCTATTGATGTTCCAGTTACAAAACTAGATGACTGAACTTTAAAATAGATTAAGCAGTTAGCATGCCATTAATTATTTTAATATTAAACAGTAGGTTAATTTCATTTCGAGATTTTTAAAAGAAGATTTTGCACCAATTTGAGGCGTAATGAAGGAGTTCCTCAATTTTGTAAAGCAAAGTTGAGACTGATTCTATGGAATTTTGTTCGGCTGAAGCTTTCCTGCCAGAACAGGGACGTTATGAATGTCAGAAAAGCTTGAGAAGATAGATGAAAGGTCGGCAGACAGATGATTTGTGTTCTATTCTCGTCTGCATTTCAGCTTTATGTGTTCAGACAAATTTAGAAGCCCATTGGACGTCAATGTGGGCTCGATTCCCCAAGGATCAAAAATGGCTTCGAGAGTGCGTTTGACCCAGACTGCCCGCATTCCGAAAGAAACCGCGCCAATAACATCAAATGGATTGCTGGAAATAAGCCAAGTTTCAGAACCAATGGCTTCCGCTTTTCTTAAAAAATGACTATAAACAGCAGGATTCGGTTTGAAAGACTTTAATTCATCGACACTGATGATACCCAGAAAATAGTCTCGAATACCGGCAGTGATTAATAAAGATTCCACAATCTCAGCACTTCCATTCGAGAAAGCAAAAATCCGAAAGCCAGCTTTTTTAACTTCGGTTAATCCGGCTTCGACGTCATCGAATGCCGGAAGCCTATTGTATAAATGAATTAAAGCATTCCTGTTTTCATTACTCAATTCCACTTTTAAATAGGTAATTGTGTAATCGAGAGCGTTGCGAATACAGACAGAAAAATTTTCATAATTTTGCATGAGCCCACGACGAAAAGAATATTCCAGCTGTTTCTCGCGCCATATTCTGGCAAAATCAGAGGCTTTGTTACCTACGAGTTTCTCCAATGCAGATACAACACCCTGGGTATTGATCAGGGTTCCGTAGACATCAAATGCGAGCGTTATCGCCATAACATTCCTCGGTCAAGAGAAGAAATTATTTAGGGAGCCTCTAACAATCCAATTTGCGTCGCTATGCTTCTTTGCTCACAAAAATTACTTCTTACATATTAAACATGTGCGGTTGCGCAATTATTTATTCGTGCCTTGCCGAACTTAGCAAACTGAATTATTAGAAGTTACCTTTAATCCGATAAAAAACAAAGCCCAATTCTTGGGCTTTGTTCACTGCTTATCTGGCGGCTGGACGTCCAGAAT
>Ga0007882_10001866_pt1 | contig 12044 bp, 11 predicted proteins | sample CryBogCBH12Aug01_FD_71195 | JGI IMG/M metagenome (GOLD analysis project Ga0007882, IMG submission 71195) | Freshwater microbial communities from Crystal Bog, Wisconsin, USA - CBH12Aug09.1 | ecosystem: Environmental > Aquatic > Freshwater > Lake | place: Crystal Bog, Wisconsin, USA | collected... | reverse complement strand
TCAGGCGATGGAGGACAAGGTGCTGGCGGAGTTGAAGAAACATTTCCGCCCGGAATTTCTGAACCGCTTGGACGACGTGATCATTTTCCAGAGCCTCGATGAAAGTGAAATTGCGCGTATCGTGGACATCCAGCTTGGGCGGTTGGAACAACGACTCGCACAACAGAGTCTTACGCTGGAGGTGGACGTCGTCGCGAAGAAGCTGCTCGCGAGCGAAGGTTACGACCCGCAATTCGGTGCGCGCCCGCTCAAGCGCGCGATTCAGGAACATCTGCTTGACCTGCTCGCAACTAAATTACTGGCAGGCGAATTCAAACCCGGTGATAAAATCAAAGTCACCGCAGATGGAGAGGTACTAAATTTCCATCGGAAGTGAACCGGGTAAACGGTTTTAGCCACAGATTCACACGGATGAAACACAGACTGGGTCGAAGCGTGCATTAAGCGCAAAAGACAAGAACCAAGCGAAGTGTTTCTCCCTCTCCTTTCCACAACACTGGGGCTGCGGACCCCTAGACCCAGCTGCAAAGAAGAGGATTTCACTTGGTTTGTTTGTCTCGTGGTTAAGTTTTTTTCATTGGTGTTAATCTGTGTCTAAAAATTCACTCTTTAACCGCGTGGGTTTTCAGCGATTCCAAGTCCACGAATTCCAGCACGGAGATGTGGCTGGCTTCCAGCACGACAGGACAGGCGTGGCCGGCTTCGAACGCCTGCGCCCAGCTCCGCACGCAGACACACCAGCGGTCGCCAGGTGTCAGGCCGGGGAAATCATATTCGGGGCGCGGTGTGAGGAGGTCGTTGCCTTGAAAAGCCAGAAATTCGAGAAAGGGCTGGGTGACCTGGCAGCAGATGGTGTGCAGCCCGCGGTCCTCCGGTCCGGTGCGGCAATAGCCATCGCGATAAAATCCGGTGACGGGCGATTGGCAGCAGCCTTTTAATTCTTCTCCTAAAACATTCGTCGGCATGAGGTCAGTGTGCCCCAACCGCACCGATGGTCAAGCGACGGCTTTAAGGTTCGTTTCTAATCAGATCTGATACTGCTCGTCGCTGACTTTTTCCAGCCAGTCCACAGCTTTGCCATCGAGCTGTTCCTGAATGGCGATATGCGTCAGGGCTGTGGCGGGCGTGGCGCCGTGCCAATGTTTTTCGCCCGGCGGAAACCACACGATATCCCCTGGTCGGATTACCTCAACCGGCCCGCCCTCGCGTTGCACGCGTCCGCAACCGGCGGTAACAATGAGCGTTTGCCCGAGCGGATGCGTGTGCCACGCGGTGCGCGCGCCGGGTTCGAACGTCACGATGGCTCCGGTCAGGCGCGCGGGTTCGGTGCCTTTGAATGGCGAGTCTATGCGCACTGTGCCCGTAAACCAGTCGGCCGGGCCTTTGACGGAGGGTTGCGAACCGTTGCGTTTTATTTCCATCGTTGGATTATTTGCCGTTCGAGGGGTGGCGTCAATCTTTCGCCGATCAGGATTCTCCGCGCTTTTCATTGCCGTCGCTACTCGCTTTAATTCTCGGGTGGCCATTTGCCAAATCCAAACCGTTCAATCCCTCGAGGTACCGGAGCTGGCGCTCTATCGCACGCTCAAGCGCGTGGAGGAACACGAGCGCGCCGGTGTGCTGGTGGCGGCGAACCACAAGGTCATCAAGCGCCTGCTCGCGAGCAAATTCACCGTGGTCTCCGCCCTGCTAACGCCGGCATGGCTGGAAAAGCTGGAGCCTTCGTTGCGCGTGCGGCCGGAAAATATTTCAGTCTATCTTGCCGATGCGCCGCTGTTGGAAACCATCACGGGCTATAAGCTGCATCAGGGCGCGCTGGCGGTGGCCAAGATTCCGCCACTGCCGGATTTGGCCACGGTGCTGGAAAATTCGCGGCGCCCGCTGCTGCTCGCGGCGGTGGAAGGCCTGGCCAGCGCGGAAAATCTCGGCGCGGTGGTGCGTAGCTGCGCGGCGTTTGGCGCGCATGGCCTGATTGTGGGCGAGACGTGCGGCAGTCCGTTTCAGCGCCGCGCAGTGGCGGGTTCGATGGGTACCATCTTCGAGCAACCGGTGTTGCCGGTGGAAAATCTGGTGGCGACGTTAAATGCATTGCGCGCGCGTGGCGTGCGTTGTCTCGCGGCGCATCCGCGCGCGGACGCGAAGAAGCTGGCCACCGTGGATTTGCGCGGCGATTGCTGCCTGGTGTTCGGCGCGGAGGGGCCGGGCCTTACGGCCAGCGCGCTGGCGGCATGCGATGACATGGTGGAAATCCCGATGCCGTCGCACATGAATTCGCTAAACGTGGCTGTGGCCTCGGGGGTATTTCTTTACGAGGCAACGCGGCAGCGCGGGTGAGTTTTGGCCGACTGGCGGGGTGCAATCTGAGTCAAGTGTCTGACAAAATGTGATTAGATTGTTTTTTTAATCGGCGCGAAAGTTAAGTGCCGTTAACATAAAACAACTATGAAAAAAATCGCACTCCTTGCACTCTCGGCAGCTTTCGCGCTCGCCTTAACCACCAATGCCCTAGCCGATGGCGCATCGGTCTACGCCGACAATTGCACCAAATGCCACGGTGACGACGGCAAAGGCGCCACCAAGATGGGCACCAAGCTTAGCTGCAAAGATTATTCCACCGCGGCCGTGCAATCCGCCATCACCGACGACCAGGCGTTTAAGTCCATCAAGGAAGGTTTGAAAAAGGATGACAAGACGCTGATGAAACCTTCTGAGCTTTCGGACGAGGATATCAAGGCCTCCATCGCCTATCTGCGGACGCTGAAGAAATAATCAGTTGTAGCTGGCGCTGACGACCGCGTCGGCGCTATAAAATTTGTTACCCAGACCAGATCACCGGTGCTATAGTGCCGGTGGTTTTGGTTTTTCAGAAAGGTTGCCCGGAGGATCGATGTGAACACATTATTTCGCGCATACAGGTTTAATCAGTTGACTCCCGTCAGACTTCTGCGGGTTGCGGTGAAACGGATTGCGGTGATGCTTCTATTTTGTTCCAGTCTGCTGATTGCGCTCCAAGCCCGACCCGTGGTGGCGGAAGGCTCCGCTACCAATGCCGCGCCGTATCGCTTTCACGACATCGGGGCCGTTGATGTGCCCACCATCGGCTTCCGCCGGAAAGTACAGGAAGCAGGTGTGGCCGTGGGGTTGGCGATTGCCCCATCGAATGGCCGGGACCCGAGCACGCATTATCTGGAGCTGACCAAGATTTATTACGGCTGGATGCTCGGCGACACCGTGGGCAAGAGTCATTGGTGGCGAGGCAACTGGGAATTGCTTGAGGAAATTTTTGCCGGCGAACAGTCTTATCCAAAATCCCGCTATGAAGTAGGCGAAACAACCGTGCTCCGCTACAACTTCGTCACCAGCACGCGCTGGATGCCCTTTATTGACGGCGGCTTCGGCGCGATGGGCACTGACATCGGCCATCCCGATCTCGGCTCGACCTTTGAGTTTAACGAATATGCCGGTGCCGGGCTGAATTTTTTCTGGCGCGCGGATAGCGCCCTGACCTTGCAATACCGCTTCACCCATATTTCCGACGGCGGCATCGCGGCGCCCAACGGCGGCCTGAACCAGCATATCCTATATGTCGGCCTCTCGTGGTTCTTCTGAACGGCGCGGCAGAAACTTCTTTTGCCGGCGGCGCGACTGCGGCAAGCTGGCGCGACCGCATGAATATCGCCATCATCGGACTTGGCTACGTCGGCCTGCCGCTCGCCCTTCAATTCGCGCGCCGTGGCGTTCGCGTGGTCGGCTTGGACGTTGATGCGCAGAAAGTCCGCGCGCTCAACGCCGGCAAAAGCTACATCCAACACATTCCCGCCGCTGAAATCAAACGGCTCGTGCGCGCTGGCAAATTTTCCAATTCGACCGACTTCGCGTTAATTGGAGCGAGCAAGATTCGACATCCAGTTCAGGCCATCCTCATCTGCGTGCCCACGCCGCTGAAGAAAAATCGCACCCCGGACCTGTCCTTCGTGCTGAAAACCGGCCGGGCTATTGCGCCGCACCTGCAACGCGGGCAACTCGTCGTGCTCGAATCCACCACCTATCCCGGCACCACGGAAAACGAGCTGCGCGCCGTTTTAGAAAAAGGCTCCGGGCTGAAGGCCGGCCGGGATTTTCACCTCGCGTTTTCGCCTGAACGCGAAGACCCCGCGAATCCGGCGAGCAGCGTTGCGGACATTCCCAAGGTTATCGGCGGCTACACGCCGGCGTGTCTGGCAGCGGCGAAAAAAGTTTATGCCCGCGCCATTCGCACGCTAGTGCCCGTGGCCAACTGTCGCACCGCCGAGGCGGCCAAGCTTTTGGAAAATGTCTTTCGCGGCGTCAACATCGCGCTCGTCAACGAGCTCAAAGGCGTTTATGCCGCGATGGACATTGACATCTGGGACGCCATCGCCGCCGCCAAAACCAAGCCCTTCGGCTTCATGCCGTTTTATCCCGGCCCCGGCCTCGGCGGCCATTGCATCCCGATCGACCCGTTTTACCTCGCGTGGCGCGCGCGGCAGGTCGGGCAGGAAACGCGCTTTGTGGAACTCGCTGGGGAAATCAACCGCTCCATGCCCGCGAAAGTCATCGCACGGCTGGCCAAAGCCCTCGCGGCGCGGCAGAAAAAATTGCGCGGCGCCAAAATCCTCGTGCTCGGCCTCGCCTACAAGGCGAATGTGGATGACGACCGCGAATCGCCCAGCTACGCACTGATGGACCTGCTCGCGGCGCGCGGCGCGGCGGCGGCCTATTTCGACCCGCACGTGCCCGTCATCAAGCCCACGCGCGTACATCCGCATTGGGCGGGGACGAAATCCGTGCCGTGGCGGCGGGGAACGGTGGCGGCGTTTGACGCGGTGCTCATTGCGACCGCGCACGCGGCGGTGGATTACCGGCAGCTCGCCGGCTGGGCGCAGCTTATCGTGGACACGCGCAACGTGATGGCGGGCATCCCCGCCGCGCCGGGCCAAGTGTGGAAGGCGTGAGGTTGGGCGCGCTTTCTTCGGTAAGGCTGCCGGCGGCTCTCCAAGGGCTTTTGGCGCAAAACCTTGGTAAAAAGGCTTTGGGAAGACAATATCCAAAATAACACCGGCTAACCACGGTGGCAGCCTAAGTTTTTTATCAAAAAAGTCTTCCGCCGGAGTCGGGGAACGGAATTGTGAGCAGGACGGGACGAAAAGCGAGGCAGAGACCGAGGCTGGCGGCATTCTCGGCCGCCAGGAACTCGTGGCAGCGAGGCCATAACTTTTTGAACTGACGCCATTCAGTTGGGAGTGTCCTGAATCTGAACGGAACTCGCTCCCGGAGCGTTACCGGTTTAGGCATCATAGCTTGGGAAGGTCACGCTGCGTCCGCGCCGACATACCGTCGTGAAATTGGGTCGGATTCGGCTTGCCTTTCGGCGGCGGCGACGAAAAACTTTCCCTTCGTATGGAAACACAAGACGCATCCGCTGAATTTATCATCAAGTTCTGGCCCTGGCTCGAAGCCAACCGCCAGCGCCTTATCATCTCGGGCGTGGCGGCGGTCGCCATCCTCTTCATCTGGTATTTCATTGCCACGCAGCGCGAGCAGCGTGCGATCGCGGCCGGGCAGGCCTTTGCCCTAGCGCAGATCAACCTGCCGCAGAATCCCTCGGCGCAGCAGGTGGCGGATACTTATCTGAAAATCGCCACTGACTACGCGGGCACGCTCACGGCGGAACGCGCGCAGTTGCAGGCGGCCTCGGTGCTGTTCAGCGCCGGCCGTTATGACGACGCGCTGGCGCAGTTCCAGAAGTTGTCGGCCAACGACAGCGCCAGTCCGCTGGTTCCGGCGGCGCACTTGGGCGCGGGCGCCAGCCGGGAAGCGGTCGGCAAACTGGACGCGGCAGTAACGGAATATCGCGCAGTGGTTTCGGGCTATCCCAATGCAGCGGAGGCGCTGCCGGCGAAGTTTGCGCTGGGCCGCGTGCTGGAAGCGCAGGGCAAGCTGGCGGATGCCGCGAGCTATTATCAGGAAGTAGCGCATTCGCCACTGGGCGGGTCATTCGCCCAGGAAGCTGCGCAACACGCGGCGCAGATTCAAGCCAAGCTTGCGGTCACAAAGCCCGTCGCCAAACCCTAATATGAAACTCACCATCATCGGCACCGGCTACGTCGGGTTGGTTTCCGGAACATGTTTCGCCGAGGTCGGGCACCAGGTCATCTGTGTGGATAATGACGCCGCGAAGGTGAAGATGTTGCAAGGTGGTGGCATCCCGATTTACGAACCGGGTCTCGAAGAGTTGGTCAAAAAAAATGTCGCCGCCGGGCGGTTGAAATTCACCGCCAGCACGGCCGAGGGCGTCGAGAAGTCCGATGTGATTTTCATCGCGGTACCCACCCCGCCGCAGCCGGATGGTTCGGTGGACTTGAGCTACATCGAGCGCGTTGCCCGCGACATCGCGGCGGCGATGACCAGCTACAAGATTATCGTGGACAAAAGCACCGTGCCGGTGAAGACCGGCGAAAAGGTGGCCGAAACCATCAAACGCTATTGCGCGGCGAAGGTGGAGTTTGACGTGGTCAGCAACCCGGAATTTTTGCGCGAAGGTTTTGCCGTCGGCGATTTGATGAAGCCCGACCGCATCGTCATCGGCGTCGCTTCGCCGCGGCCGGCGGCGGCGATGAAGGAGATTTACACGCCGTTCAACGCGCCGATTATTGTCACGGACATCAATTCTGCGGAACTCATCAAGCACGCGGCGAACTCGTTCCTCGCGCTGAAGATTTCCTACATCAATGCTATCGCCACCGTCTGCGAGGCCGCCGGCGCAAACGTGCAGGAAGTTGCGCAGGGCATCGGTCTGGACGAGCGCATCGGCCGCCGCTTCCTTAACGCCGGCATCGGTTTCGGCGGCAGCTGCTTCCCGAAGGACTTGAGCGCGTTCATCAAGATCTCCGAGCAGGTCGGCTACGAATTCAAATTGCTCAAGGAAGTCCAGCGCATCAACGCCGAGCAGATGGACCGGTTCGTAAAGAAAATCACCGACACGCTCTGGGTGTTGAAGGATAAGAAAATCGGCGTACTCGGCCTGGCGTTCAAACAGAACACCGACGACGTGCGCTCCTCGCCCGCGATTGATTTGTGCCAGCGTTTGCTGAAGGACGGCGCGACGCTGCGCGTGCATGACCCGAAGGCGATGGACAAGACCAAGCCCATCCTGCCGAACGTCACCTATGTGGACGATATGAACGCCGTGGCCGAAGGCTGCGACGCCATCGTCATCGCAACGGAATGGGAAGAGTTCAAGCAGCTTGATTTGCCGCGCGCAAAAAAGGGGCTGACCCATCCGATCATGTTTGACGGCCGCAACCTGTTCGATCCCGTGGAGATGGAAAAGCTCAGGTGGATTTACAAGAGTGTCGGCCGGTAAAAAAGTTGTCGAAGTTTCCGCCGCGCTCATCTTTCGCGACGGTAAACTGCTTATTACGCAACGCCACGCCAACGCGCATCTCGGCGGGCTCTGGGAATTTCCCGGCGGCAAACGCGAGGCTGGCGAAACCTTCGAGCAATGTCTCGTCCGTGAAATCCGCGAGGAGTTGGGCGTGGCGATTTCCGTGGGCGCCTTGTTCGAGGAGGTTGCCCACGACTACCCGGAGAAATCCGTCCACCTGAAATTTTTTATGTGCCGATTGCTCTCCGGCGAACCACACCCGCTGGATTGTGCTGCCGTGAAGTGGATTGGCCGGGCGGAACTGGCCGCGCATGATTTTCCCGCCGCCGATGCGCATTTGCTGGCGCGGCTGCAAGCGTTTGCAGAGCCCGTATTCGGCATCTAAAAAACGTCATTTGACTTGTTAAAAATGACAATGCCCCCGACGGTGCTTGTCCCGACTCCACCATCAGGGGATAATCAGCCATGCGCATGCGTCTTTTTGCCCTGCTGATATTTTCCATCACGTCGGTGGCCAGCCTTACCGCGGGCTCGACGAATGGTTGCCCGCCGGTCGATTCAATTTTGTGGTTTGGCCAGCCGGCGGTGAAGTGGACGGAAGCGTTGCCCGTCGGCAATGGCCGGCTGGGCGCGATGGTTTTCGGTGGCGTTGTGGACGAGCGCATACAGTTCAACGAAGACACGCTGTGGACCGGGCACCCGCATGATTACGCGAATACGAACGCGTTGGCATGGCTGCCCAAAATCCGCGCGCTACTCGCCGCTGGGAAAAACAAGGAAGCCGGCGGACTAGCGAAAACAAATTTTCTCGGCACGCCGTCGCGGCAAAAGGCGTATCAACCGTTCGGTGACTTGCGTCTGCATTTTTCCAGCGTGGACAATGCCACGGATTACCACCGTGAACTGGATTTAGCTTCCGCCATCGCCTCCATCACCTTCCGTGCGAATGGCACGACCTTCCGGCGAGAGGTTTTGGCGAGCTATCCGGATCAGGCCATCGTTCTAAGCTTCACGGCGGATCAGGCGGCGCAAATCAGCTTCACGCTGCAGATGACCAGTCCGCACACAAATTCAGAAACGCACGCTCTCCCAGATGATACACTCGCGCTCGATGGGCAGGTCGAGCCGGATGGTCTGCGTTTTGAATCGCGCGTGCGCGTCGTTAACAACGGCGGTCATGTCACGAGCAACGGGAATGTGATCACCGTGGAAAAAGCCGATGCCGTGACGCTTTTTTTGGTGGCGGCGACAAGTTTCAAAAATTTTCAGGACATCAGTGCCGACCCCGCCGCGCGTTGCGGCGGCGATTTAAACAATGTTTCCCGGCGCAGCTTTGATTCCGTATTGGCGGCGCAATCGGCGGATTACAAAAACCTTTTTCAACGCGTGACATTGGAGCTTGGTCGCAGCGACCTTGAATCGCTGCCAACTGATGAGCGGCTGAAACAGGTGAAACTTTCCGGTCTCACCAATGATCCCGCGCTGGCGACACTTTATTTTCAATACGGCCGCTATCTCTTGATTTCCAGCAGCCGCGCCGGCGGGCAACCGGCGAATCTACAAGGCTTGTGGAATGACCAGCTCGATCCGCCCTGGGAAAGCAAATGGACGTTGAACATCAATTGTGAGATGAATTATTGGCCGGCGGAAATTTGTAATCTGGGTGAATGCCACACACCGCTATTCGCGCTGATTGATGATCTGGCCATCAGCGGCGCCCGCACCGCGCACACACAATATGGCTGCGGTGGCTGGGTGGTACATCACAACACCGACCTCTGGCGTGCTTCCGCGCCCATCAACGGCATTGACGGCGTCTGGCCCACCGGCGGTGCGTGGCTCTGCCAGCATTTGTGGGAACATTATCTTTTTACCGGCGATAAAAAATTTCTCGCCCGCGCGTATCCCGACCTGAAATCGGCGGCCCAGTTCTTTATGGATTTTCTGATCAAAGATCCAACGACCGGCTGGCGCATTACCTCACCTTCGTATTCACCGGAACAAGGCGAGGAAACCCAAGGTCCAACGATGGATAACCAACTCATCCGCGCGTTGATGAACAATACCATCGCGGCGGCGAACATTTTGCGCGTGGATAATAAGCTTGCCGCACAACTTGCGACTGTGCGTGACCAATTGCCGCCGAATCAAGTCGGTCAACACGGCCAGTTACAGGAATGGCTCACGGATATTGATAAGCCAAACAATGCCCATCGCCACATGTCACCGCTCTGGGCACTCTATCCCGGCAACGACATCACGCCCGCTGATACGAATGTTTTTGCCGCCGCGAAAGTTTTGCTGGGCTGGCGTGGCGACGGCAGCACCGGCTGGAGTTACGCGTGGCGGATGCCGCTCTGGGCGCGAGTCGGCGATGGTGATGGGGCTTTTCGCCAGTTGAACAGCTTGTTCCAGCGCAAGACGCTGCCGAACCTATTTGACCTCTGCGGCCCATTCCAGATTGACGGCAATCTTGGCACGACTGCGGGTATCGCGGAAATGTTGCTGCAAAGCCACGAAGTGGGAAACCACGAGGGGAAAAGCGAGGTTAGAATTATAAATTTGCTTCCGGCATTGCCCAAGGTTTGGCTGACTGGTTCCGTCAGCGGACTGTGTGCGCGCGGTGGTTTTGAAGTGGATATAACTTGGCAGAACGGATTGCTGACCCATGCTGTGATTCACTCCAAACTAGGCAACTCTTGTCTCCTGTGCTGGGGAAAAAGGGCGTTGCTTGTGGCGACGGAGCCGGGACACACCTATGTCTTTGATGGTCAACTTACCCAGATTAATAAATCAAAATAAGTGACCATGACCAATTTTTTGCGCAGTCAACGGTTTGTTTAAACCGCCCGCTGCTATTAACCCGAAAAACAGGCAACTTTATCCCTCCCGCAGGCAAGATTCAACTAGTCGGTTTGAAGCGGTTAAGAATCTCGTGGCGCGGCACGGCTGATTTTTTGAGCGCTTCGTGACGCTCGATCACCCCCTGCCCGTAGGTGGAAGGCGGATTGGGGTTGCGATAAAGGACGCCCGTGTAAAGTTTGGTGCCGTATTCGCGAGCGAGTTCGGTGGCTTTCGCCCGGTCAGAAGTATCGTGACCCATTGCTTCCAAACTTTGCATATTCGTCTTGTGAGCCTTGAGCTGCTGCTCTTCCATGCCGTAGGTCACGCAGGGAGATTGCACATTGATGAACGCGAAGCCGGGGAACCGGATGCCTTCTTCGATAATCTTGGCGAGGCCGTTCATGTCCGCCGGCGTGCCTTGCGCCACGAACGAAGCGCCGTAGCCCATCACGTAGAGCAACGGATTCACCGGGTCTTCGAGGCTGCCGAAGCTGGAGGTGACAGTCTTGCGCCCGCGCGAGGAAGTGGGTGAAAGCTGGCCTTTAGTGAGGCCGTAAATCTGGTTGTCCATCACGATGTAAGTGATGTCAATATTGCGCCGCACAGCGTGCGCGACGTGGCCGCCGCCGATGGAAAAACCGTCACCATCGCCGCTGGCCACGAGTACGAGTAGTTCGGGGTTAGCTAGTTTGATGCCTTGCGCGATGGGTAGGGAGCGTCCATGCACGGTGTTAAAACCATAGGCGGTGGTGTAGCCGGGAATGCGGCTGGAACAGCCGATGCCAGAAACGAACGCGATTTCATGCGGTGGCCGGGCGATATTCGCCAGCGCACGCGTGATGGCGGTGACGACACCAAAGTCGCCGCAGCCGGGACACCAGATAGGTTTGAGGTCGCTCTTGAAATCGCCGGCCATGAATTTGGTCAGTGATGTCGGTTTGGCAGGAGCTTCGAGAGAGGTCATGATAATTTCTCTTTCTGAAATGTTTAGCGGTTTAGTTTTCGACGGCTTCGGGCTGTCGTTGGCTGCTTTGGATGGCGACAACCATTTCGCGGAGCCGTTTGAGCACCTCGGATGGCAGGATGGGATTGGAGCCGCTCTTGGCGAACGGTTTGACTTGTGTTGGCAAATCCACGTTCATACGCACGATGCGATACAGCTGCGCCTGATAGGATTGTTCAATGAACAAGCCGCGTAGCACCGATGCGAAGAAGTCCTGATAGACCGTTTCCGCAACCGGATACAGCAGCCGGGGCACGAGCAATTTCACCTGCAAGCCTTCCGCTTGCGCCAGTCGCAATGCTTCCTGCGCTACGCCGGCAACGCTGCCCCAGCTCACCATGCCGATGGGCGCATCCGGATCGCCTTCCACAGTGAACAGATCGTGGCGGTTTTTCAGCGGATTAAATTTATTGAACCGCTTTTCATTCATGCGCGCGTGCATTTCGCCGCTGGCGGTGGGACGACCTTGTTCGTTGTGCTCGATGCCGGCGCATAGATAGTTGCCCCCGACCATGCCGGGATGGCTGATCGGGCTGATGCCGGATTCGGTCAGTTTGAAGCGAGAGTAATTCGTCAATTCCTGTCCGGTCGGCCGGCGACGCTCAATGATTTGAAATTTGGAAGTGTCAATCGGATCAACGGTTTCCTTGCGTTGTGCAATTTCCTGATCGGAAAGCACTATCACCGGTGTTTGATAATATTCGGCGAGGTTGAAAGCTTCCACCGTGACACCGAAAATGTCGGCGACACTCGTAGGCGCGAGCACGGGCCGCAAGCAATCGCCGTGCGCGG
>Ga0007882_10001863_pt1 | contig 12062 bp, 7 predicted proteins | sample CryBogCBH12Aug01_FD_71195 | JGI IMG/M metagenome (GOLD analysis project Ga0007882, IMG submission 71195) | Freshwater microbial communities from Crystal Bog, Wisconsin, USA - CBH12Aug09.1 | ecosystem: Environmental > Aquatic > Freshwater > Lake | place: Crystal Bog, Wisconsin, USA | collected... | reverse complement strand
GCAGCCCATGAAGAATATTCCGCTGTTGCCCCGATTCTGTCCCTTGCCGCTGGCAGGCAAAGGCTCGCGGAATTCGGCATGCAACTGGATGTCGCCGAATTTCTGCCGGGTGAAAACATCTGTCTTGGTCGAGACGGCTGCACCATCCTGAATCATCCACGGCGCGGGATTACCCTGCGAATCTATCCATTGCGCAAGGTCTTTGCCATTGAATAAAACGATGGCATCGCTTGGCGGCGAAGCCAATGCACTGAATGCGCCAGGCTTGACAACCGGAGGCTGCGGCCGGGTTGGATCATGAACATGCCACCGACCACTTGGCTCCATTGGCGTGTCTTGAAATCCCGCAATGCCATTGATCTCAATTTCGTGAAATTTCGGCTTCGGCGCGACCTGAACTTTGTTGGTCTGCGCAAAGACAGACATCGCCTCAAGACTGGCAATTAACATGATGGCAGAGACCTTATGTTTCATGGGAAAGTTGTTTTACTGTAATGTCACTTCTGCATTGTTTTCAGCTAGCGACCACCGGGATAGTCAAGGTCTTAGCAGGGAAATCGCTGGACTCGACTTTCAGGATAATTATTCCAGGCTGCCCCTTGGGGCGCAGGATGACTTGAGATCGCCCATGCCATGTTGTGCCTTTGTCCGGGTTGCGGAAGCTATAAATGTCTTTGTGATAGCCGTTACCGCACGCCTCCAAAACGCCAACTCCCGAAACTTTGTAGCTCACGTTGTAGCGTCCGGGTTGCACAACCTGTCCGCTAGCATCCACCACCTCGACATTGATATAGGCCAGATCGCTGCGACTCGTAGTGATTAGAGAACGGTCACTCGTTAAGCGAAAGCCCACAGGCTTTCCGGGCGTGATGATTTTTTTGCTGACCACAACATTTCCATTTTCAATTCCCTCGGCCAGCAGTTCTCCGGCTTTGTAGGGAACTTTGAAAACGTGGTCCATTTTAACATAACCGCCTTCGTCAGGAGTGTTCGTGAATTCACCCACGATCTGGCCGTTAAGCTTCAGCCGCAGCTCGGGTGCGCGACATACGACCCGGACATCAATCGGCTTGCCGGCGAACTCCGGCCAGTTCCAACACGGGTATTCATTTGGATTGGACCAGCCTTGCCGCGCATATTCAGAACCGGCCGGCAAAGGTTCTAACACAAGAACTTCTATCTGGCTGGTGCCATTGATGACGTTGCGGAATAACTGTCCGCATTTTGGATAGCCCGTGATGTCGATTAAACCACAGGCCGCCGCATAGGATGGAAATCCGACCTTTTCCCCTTTGAGGCCCACCCATCCGCTCCAGCTTTCCCCGATATACTCAAAGCCCGACCAGACGAATGATCCAATCAAGAAATGGTTTTTTTCCTGTTGGTTCCACACTTTGGGCATCACCTCAATATCAGGATTGGATTCGGTGCTGATTTGCACCCAATCGGGGTGAAGTTTATTGAAACGTCCAAAGGCCGCTTCTGTGTAGTTATGGCCCTTCACGTCTTGGAGGGCCAGAAAACCAAACATGTTCGTCATTTCAAAGTCTCCGCCCCCCAAGGCTGTTGTGTAAGGCCGCGCCGAGTCCCATTTTGCCGCTTCGGTCTTGAGCCGGGTGAATACCTCGCAGCCCATAACCTCGCCCCCGTCTTTGGCGTCGAAGATGATTTCGTTGCCAAAACTGCGCATGAAAATGCTCGGGTGATTTCGCGTGCGGCGCACCCAAAGCTCAACGTCGTTGGTGCCCCATTTGTCGAACAACTCTCCGCCATAATCCTGCGGGGTTTTGTGCACCGTCCATTGGTCGAAGGATTCGTCCAGCACCAGCAGGCCCACGCGATCACACGCTTCGTAGAAAGCATCGCTCTCGGGGTTATGCGATGCGCGGACGGCGTTGTAGCCGTTGGCCTTCATGATCTCCATTTTACGCAAATCCGCCCGGTCATAGTCGGCGGCCCCCAGCAATCCATTGTCATGGTGAAGACAGCCGCCCCAAATCTTTATGGTTTTGCCATTAAGTTGGAACCCGTTCTGTGCTGTGAATGAAATCGTGCGAATGCCAAAATTCTGACCGACTTCATCCAAAATTTTCCCGCTTCGAACAATCTGGACTTGTGCATGATACAGGTTCGGCTCTTCCAAACTCCACAGTTTTGGCTTTTTCACCGTCAGGGTTATTGGCGTAATGTTTCCTGAAATTTGCGTGTCACTTTCTGCGACGGTCTTGCCCTGAGAGTCAGTTATTCGGACGTGCAATTGATCGCCTTCCGATTGCGCTTCCACCTCGCTATTGATGACGACCTTTGCCAATTGCTCGCTGGTTTCGGGAGTCGTAATTTGCACGCCCCAGCGGCGGATATGTGTCGGATCAGTCGTCGTCAGCCACACATGCCGGTAAATCCCGCTGCCTGAATACCAGCGGCTGTTCAGCCCTTCGTTGCGCACCCGCACAGCCAGAACATTTTCCGAACCGGGTATGAGGTATGGTGTGAGGTCGTAATAAAAACTCGTGTAGCCGTATGGACGCTCGCCGAGGAGATGGCCATTGAGCCAAACATCGCTGTTCATGTAAACCCCACCGAACAATATCTCGAAATGCTTTCCCGCGTCGGCGGCTGGGATTGTGAAATGTTTGCGATACCAGCCAGTGCCGCCCACGGTATAGCCCGCAGCCGTCCCGCCGATTGCACGACTGTCGAATGGCCCGACAATTTTGCGCTTGGTGGACTCCGGCGGCCGAAAACCACCGATTCCGGTGTTATTATACAAGCAGATGGCGAGCACATTAGTTCCCGGCTTCAGAAACTTTGCCGCAACTTTATAATCACGATTCTGATCCCAGGCTGAGATACATTCGCCTTGCGGCTGGTTCTTAGGCATCACACCTGTTTCGCCAACCTTCTGGCCGTTCACGTAGAATTCATCGCAATCATCAATGCGCCCCAGGTCGAAGATGACATCCTGGCCTGCCAACCCAGTCGGCAGAATCACTTCCCTGCGAAACCAGTAATATGTTTTCTGCAAACAGTGGGGAATCAATACCGGCAACGTGATTTTTGGCCAGGCTGAGTCGTCGAAAGCAACAGCGGCGTAGGCATTATTATTGCCGGTCGTGAATTGCCATTCGCCACAAAGAGGCTGGAAACTTGGCCCGCTAACATCTGCCGGCAAAGGTTCAACGCTCCAGTCGTGCGGCAGACTTACTTTGCGCCAATTTTCATCGGCAAAGTCAGACGCTTCGGCTCCTTCCACATCACCACGATGGAAGAGCCAGCCTTCGTCAAACAGCCTGTCACGAGCATTATTCAGTGGCGGGGCAAAAAAGTCGTTCGGTTCGGCGGAAGCGAGGCTGGCTTGCAGCAGCACAAACAACATTAACAGTTTTGCGATCGCAGATTTAATTTTCATTCTACTTTGTAGGTCGATTGTGTTACTCGCAAATTAATCTTCACGCCTGATGCAGTTCTTGAAATCTAGCAGCAGCCGGTGTCCTCCAAATACGAGAACGATCTGATCGGGTTTGCGAGGAGTCTCAGCATAAAGCGAATCGTGCCGGGAATATTGTGAATTTTGCAAGAGGCCGTTCACGCGGAAACCTTGATTATACTCTAGTTCCAGCTGACGGTCTTTCGTCTGATAAGTCAGCTTCCCATCAACATAACCGGTCGGGTTGCCTTCGACTCGGTTGATGAACGAATCAAAATCACCATCCGCGGCTGCGGTGCTCACTTCGCAAATCCAGGTTGTCTCGTGGCCGTCTTGTATCAAATCCTCGGTCGAGCCTGCTTGATAATGCATAGGGCCGCTCCCCAGCAGCGCGACGTAAGTCTGGCCGATTTTACCATAGGCGCGTGATTCCTTTAACTCCACCCGATCAAACCGCTCTTTTGGAAAGTAAGCGTGAGTAAACTGGCTCTCACCTTTTTCTCCGGCGGAAAGATGATTCGGAAGCCGATAGATCAACATGCATACATTTTTGAACTGAGCCGCATCTGGCAGCCGACCGGGGCCAACCCAGTATCCATGATTTTTGTCGGCAGCAAGTTTGGTCTGTGTTGATGGAGGATGATCGGTAAAAATGCTTAATTGAGGGGAAAGGGTTGCGCTCCAGACGTGGTGCTGATCGTTGAGTGTTCCGGGATGGTAATGTTGCACGCTCGCAAGGAGATAATCTTGCGTCCGGTATGTATAGGTGTTGGCGCGTTGCAACGGAATGCCGTTGGAAATGGGGTCGATCAGCTTGGAAAGCCAAGGCAAGAGACCGGATTTGCGCAGAACCGCAAAGTCAACCGTTTGCAATTGCTCCAGAAAAACATTAGAAAACATGTGATGCTTTTCGACGTAGTTTAAGGTGTTTTCAATAATATCCGGATTGGTGAACGCCTCCATGCCCCATTGAAGCATGATCTGCGCATCCTCATCACTGGCGCGTTGCTCGCCCGGTAATTCAGTAAGATCCAAACCTTGTGAAGCTTTAATCACGACTGAATTCGTGTCGCGACCGATGGCCTCAATCACCTTTGGTACTTGGTAGCGTTCCCGAAAAATAAAACTCCCAGCCATCCCTCCGCCGTCTGCCGCGGGTAAACCAAATCCCCAAATATTTTGGATAATTCCCCGCATCGCATCACCGCTCTCAGCGCTTTTGCGATTTCGTTCATACGCTCGCCCCATTGTCGAGACAAATGCTCCCTGGCACGATTGCGTTGCCACATCGTAGAGCAAGAGATCCAGTATGATCCTGCTCTTGGTTGCAATCTCTTCATCGTCGCTAAAATCAATCAAGTTACAAAGTGCTCCAACATCGAACACATAATAGTTATTAGAATACCATTCCGAAAAACCATAGAGCCATCGTTGTTCCAACCAGGCCAACACTCGCTTTCGGGCACCCGTCATGTGTTGCCGTCCGGTTCGACCGTCAACGGCAAAAACTCCGTCTGGATACTTCTGCCCAGCTAAATATTCTGCGGCGGCGTAGAGAATTTGATGATTCTCGCTCCAGTAGCACCGGCTGTCCTCGCCCGGTTGATCCATCCAATACCGAAAACCAAGAATTGTCCGCCTGATTTTTTCGGCATTGACAGAATCAATGGCGTCCTGATGCCGGTAAACAATGCGCAGTAAGGGGGTAAGGCCAAAATCATCCAATCCGGACAATGAAACTTCGAGATTAGACCAAGCCACCGGCAATCCAAGCTGAGCGTCCCGCAGGTCATCATAAACACGATGATCAAGGCCAGGCGGAGAAACCAAAGCTACTTTGTTAAGACGATGTCTAGTTATGTCATTGAAAACCAATACTCCAATTGATAGCATCCCAAGTGATAAAATGAAAACGCTACAGAGCAGGGCTTTCACCCGAAATTGGCCAAAAATAAACATATTTTACAATGATCGGTTTTGGCATATTCATCTTGAAAGCATAAACTAGCTGATTGTCAGTTGGGCAAATGGTTTGTATAATCGTCTTATGGCATTTAAGGGTATTGAGGTACTACCGAGAGAGCAAATCTTAAAAAATCAGCTTGTTCCGTTGCGTTTTGACATGTGTAGCCAGTAGCGTTCTCTGTGTTAAGTCCTTTCCAGCCCCAACGTTCTGAATGCCCATCTGCAAAAGCAAATGTTGACCCTTTTCCGTGCCTTACGGATGGACTGTTTTTCCACCACCAAGGGCTCTGGTTGTTGTTGAATGCGAAAAATCCATCATCGATCGAATTAATACTCTCATCGATAAAAGTTGTCGCCCCGGAAGGCCCGGGGTTCAATATTTGTGTTGATTTCTTGTATTGATCATAACCCACCAATTCACCACTTGTATCCGTCCCGCCATAGGCTGCTGAATCATAGGCATTGCCTCCCCCCATGCGGCCTTGTAGCGAATAGTTTCGAACAATTTTGGGTCGGATAAGTGGTAAGCGTCCGGTTTTGCATGCTGGACATTGATACACACCAATATTGGGGTTATACTGATACAATGACGCCTGCGTGATGTACGTTGTATTTGTGGCATCAGGAAGATTGTCAACTCTACCTCCAATCCACGCAAGGTTGCTGCCCACCCAATTAAGTACTATTTTATCATTGTTATCATTGACATACATTGCAAACCCAGTAGCCAGCTGCTTTAGGTTGCTTACACAGGACATAGTTTGCGCTCGATCCTTGGCTTTGCTCAGGGCAGGCAAAAGCATTGCGGCCAGAATGGCAATAATTGCAATAACAACCAGCAGCTCGATTAGCGTAAATCCATTATTACAATTAAGCCTCATTCGCTTTTTATCATGGATTTTATATGATTTTAGATCTGATTTCATAAATTTGTGTTTTGTTAGCTATTCCATATTCCCTCAAGGCAAATTCCCAACATTGTTTTTTGCCCATAGTACATTTCCGTCAATTCGCGGCAAGTCATACCGGATGCTGCCATTCTTGATTTGACTAGCGTGCCCGTCAAAAGAGGCGGCATTAACGAATTTTCCATGGCGCGGCACGGAGCGGGCATCCCCCTTCGTATATTCAGCAGTGTCGCTCGGCACCCGAAAAAAGGCACACCCGGTTGCTGGAACCTCCTGCCAAAGATCCGCGTTGTTCTGGGATGGGTTGGAGATCATGGCAGCATCGGCAAATACTACGGATTGACTGGGTTTTGAAACCTGGGTCTCTTTGCAAGCCGAATAAACGGGGAGCGGCCATGTGCCAGCCGGAACAATGGAGCCAAATTCCGGGTAATTCATACCAATGCCCAACGAGTAATTAGTGCTAACTGCCCCTCCAGTCGCACCAATAGCCGGCAACGTTAATAACGGACAGGAAAATAATTTTTGCGACTTAGCATATCCATTGAGGCGAAGATTGTCAGACCACCAAAGTAATACATCACTATGAATGATAAAATTATCATCGAGCTTCCAGCCACTGTAGCCAGGGGCTCCTTGCTGAACCCACAAGGGAATCATGTTGCCATTGCTGTCATCCAGATAAATTTTTGCTGCCAATTCGATCTGTTTCATGTTGCCCAAACACTGGATGGCTTTGGCACGACTTTTGGCGGCAGCCAAGGCAGGCAATAACATCGCCGCTAGAATGGCGATGATGGCAATGACCACCAAGAGCTCAATTAGCGTAAATCCGGAGGTAAATCTATGTTTGCTATTGCGCTTCATTTAATTTGTTATCGCCACCGACACCTGCATCAATTTTACTTTATTATAGTATTAAAGCTGGGGCGCCAATCGGCGCCCCAGCTATTGAATGCTTACCAGCTAATTATTAATAAGGGCGGGCCAATTGGTAAAACTGCTGCGCACCACCACTCACCGAGTTGGTAACTGGAATGGTTGTATTGCCAACCGGTGTCCACGTCACGGGCGGAGTCAATGACGGCGTAGACCGCAGAGCCCAGCCGCTATTCGTATAACTCCCTGGATACGAGACGTTCACACTTTGCGGGACCCCTGGCGTTGGCGAGGCATTCAGAACCGGATATTGAATGGTAATCACCGCCGGAGCACTGGTGATTGAGCCGGTTATGTTTGTGGCCACGCAATAGTAGGTGCCTGCGTCGCTATTGGCCATTCCGGCAAACGGAATCGTGCTTGCGTTGGCGTAGGAGGCATAAGTGCCCGACAACGGAGCATTGTTATAATACCATTGATAACCCACCGGATTTGGCGTGAAGGTCGTGGACGGTTGCGCGCTGCTGAGCCACCCACCCGTATTCCAGTTATTGGACACGCCGAACGTCATGCCATAATTATCGCCGGGAGCATAAGGTCCTCCCACCGGCTGGGGGCTTACCGCATACGGCAAGTCGCTGGCATTAAAGAGCGCCTTAATCTGGTCACCGGTCAACGCATTGGTGTAGATGGCAATTTCATCAATGCCGCCATTCCAATTATACCCACCAGTGTAATCAATCGCTCCGATGGTGATCGGATTACCCGTAACCGGACCCAACACAAACGTTTGATTTGTGGCAGCACCGCTAGAAGTGGCTGGAAGTTGCACCCCATCCATATAGGCAGTATAAGTGTTGTTGGAAAACACAGCCACTACCATGTTCCAAACCGTGCTTATGCCTCCGCTTCCGTTTTGGCCAAGTTGTCCACCGGGAAGGGCAGCGTTCAAGCTGATCGGGTTCGTCGCGCTTGTAGACACAGCAGGATCATATTGGTAGGCCGCAATACCACTTTTGGTTCTTCCCACGTTTATACCATAACGCGCGTTGCCGTTGGTTCCGTTACAAAACAAGAACGATTGCCGATAGCTGCCGGTCCAGCACCATTCCGTGCGGACCCACATTACAATGGTGCCGGCCTGCTGCGCATTGTTGAAATCGAAGGCAGGATCATATGGAATCTGCATGGCACCACCGCCAAAATTCTGAAGTCCCGTTTCGCTATTGGTTCCGTCATATTGCCCCCCGGCGACGGCGGAGCCAAAGCCGGTGCCGATCTGCACGCCACAACCGGGCGTGCCGACAAAATATCCATCATGGTTTCCAAACATGTCTTTGGGACCGTTATCAAAACCGTAGTATGCAAACAGCCCCGGCGTGGCAAAAGCCTGTGCGCGATAGCTGGCAAGTTGCGGAGCCACGCCATTGGCGAGCACCCTCAAACTATACGCACTATTGGTCACAGCGCCGACATTATTTTGAACCACCACCGAATAATTGCCGGCGTCGCTCAGTTTTGCATGGGAAATGTAATAGGTGGCGCTAGTGGCACCGCTGATTGGATTTACGCCATGATACCATTGATAAGTGACGGGCGTTGCGCTACCCGCAATGACTGCAAACTGAAAGTCGCAGTTCGTGCGGATCACCCCGGCGTAACCGTAGTTGGTGGCACCGTTAACGGGGTTTGCCGGCGTGCCGAATAAAGTAGCGGGGTTGACATATCCCGAGGTTACATAGGTATTAATATTGGGCAGGGTGGCTGGCACCGAAGTTGTATCGGCAACATCGAATGTAATTGTACCAAAATACGTATTAGGATTGGACCGCACGAACAGATCCCTCGTCGCATAAACCCTGTATTGATCTCCCGCTTGCGCGTTCACAATGTCAAAAAACGTCATATCTGGAGCCGCAACGCCGGGCGGGCTGAATTGTTGGCCAGCATTTACCGGAGCGACAATTGATTGGGCCGACCCTCCAGCCACCTGAGCAATCCACACTCCCTTGCCCGAGTCCTGATCATGCGGATTGATTGTGCCTGAACTTCCATAAAGGAAGTTCATGATCCCGACCCGCAATGTTTTCCCGGTCAGGTTGCTGTTTACCTGAAATGTGTGCCACATCCAGGCGGTTGCAAGGCTTGATCCGTTGGTATGCAGAACTGAGTTGCCGAGATTAGCAACTGCCCGATACGCGGCAGCTTGATATGTTGGGATGACAGCCACGCCAGGGCCTGTGTTGCCCCCGCAGGCACCCGCCAGCTGGTCAATTTGCGCACAAAAACCGGACTGATTATCGAGCGATACGTTGCTAGGTATGTCCACAAAACTGATCGTGCTGCTGGAATAATTGGTGTAATCGCCCCATGAGATCGCGGCGAAAGTGCCGTAGATATTGTCTCCATCAATATCGTAAGTTTTTGGGACTGAGGGTGTAAGCCAGCTGTTCACTTCCGGCACGTTGTTGGTGTCCAGCGAGCCGACATAGTTAATCACCGCTGCTGGGGATTTTGTGCCAAATGTGAGTGCACCAAGCGCTGTAAGCACCAGAAATAAGTGTTTGGGGAGGTTTTTTCGGGGTTTAGGTTTGTTTACAATGACTTTCGTCATTATTGTTGTGGCTAGGGCCCTTAATGGGTTAGTTATGTTCTTCATATTTGTCCTAACTGGTTTGGTCTTAGTTTTTAACACATGAACTACACACGATTTTCCCAATTGGACCTTGTTCATTTAGGTCTTCAAGAGTGATCATGTGCGTGCAGTTTCGCTTCAACATGGAAATCTGTAAAGTGACTAACTTTAGTCACAGAAATGAGGCAGAACTTTCTGGCAAGCCCACAAGCGGGGTTTATTTTATCGGCCAAAGCTTATGTCGGGCTTTATGGCTGGAAACGCCACAAAATTGGGCGCAAGAAGCCGGTTGGAGCTTGATTTTTTTCGAAATTTGATATGACGCGTCGCAATTTTATTCAAACCACATCGCTGGCAACCGCCAGCTTGATGCTCCAATCAATCGGTCGCTCGGCAGAGATAAATTTCCCCATCGTGCGGATTCCGGAAGCCATGCGAAAATTCAAGAGCGTCGCTGTAGAGAAAAAAATCCAACAGATCAAGGCTTCCATTGGCAACCAGGAGCTAGCGTGGATGTTTGAGAATTGCTTTCCGAACACGCTGGATACGACGGTGGACTTCAGCATCATCGACGGCCGCCCGGACACTTATGTGATCACCGGCGACATTGACGCAATGTGGTTGCGGGACAGCTCCGCGCAAGTGTGGCCGTATTTGCCCTTGATGAAGGATGATCCCGCCTTGCAGCAAATGATTGCCGGCGTGATCAACCGCCAGACCCGCTGCATTCTCATAGACCCTTACGCGAATGCTTTCTATAAGGACAAGAATAAAATCAGCAAATGGAACAGTGATTTGACTATCATGAAGTCCGGCGTTCACGAACGCAAATGGGAGGTGGATTCACTCTGCTACCCTATTCGCCTTGCCCACGGCTACTGGAAAATCACGAATGACACTGCGCCGTTTGATGTGGGTTGGCGTGATGCGATTATGCTCACGCTGAAAACCTTTCGCGAGCAACAGCGCAAAGCCGGCCAGGGGCAGTATCATTTTCTGAGAAGGACTGAAAGTGCCACTGACACTCTGCCGGGAAACGGCTACGGCCGGCCAGCAAAACCGGTGGGGCTGATTTATTCCATGTTCCGCCCGAGCGATGATGCGACGGTATTTCCATTCTTGATTCCTTCCAACTTTTTTGCCGTCGTTAGTCTGCGGCAGGCGGCGGAAATGCTGGAACAAATTCATCGCGACCCAACCTCTGCAGCCGAGTGCCGCGCCCTCGCGGATGAAGTTGCGGTCGCTTTGCGTGAGAACGCGATTGTGCACCACAAGCATTTTGGCCCGATATACGCATACGAAGTTGACGGGTTTGGGAACTATTACTCCATTGATGACGGGAACATTCCCAGTCTGCTGTCTTTGCCCAACCTCGGCACAATCAAAATTGATGATGAAGTCTATCAGAACACGCGGCGGTTTGTTTTGTCGGAAAGCAACCCATATTTTTGCAAAGGCAAAGCCGCCAACGGAGTGGGCGGTCCGCATGTCGGAATTGATATGATCTGGCCGCTAGGAATCATCGTCCAAGCCCTGACTAGCAAAGATGATGATGAAATTCACCGTTGCCTGGCGATTTTGCAAACCACGCACGCCGGAACGGGTTTCATGCACGAGGCCTTTCATAAAGACGACCCCAAAAAATTCACGCGCCGATGGTTTGCATGGGCCAACACAATCTTTGGTGAATTGATACTCGCCACTTACGAAAAACATCAGCACTTGCTAACCTAATTTATAGGGCCTTGGCAACCTTTGAAGTGGCAAAACGGCCATCGCTTGGCTGCTGGGCAACATGTTATAGGAGGGCAAGAGTTCAACGTCTGTTTTGCATTGAGCGATATTTTAAGAAAGGACTCCGGATCATCGCCCTTGAGGGGATTAATTGACTTTTTGCGGCAAAAGTTTCCCACGCGCAAAATCCGGCTATGAGGAACGTCAAGAGTGGAGGACGAGGGCATACCAAGGTATTGGAATTTACACCCAAAGCATTAGTTTTAAATGCAATACTGAAAAGCTAACCCATATTATTTTCAATCAGCTTGCACCGTTGGTCCACGCACAGCTTGGAACGCATCGCGTCGGGCGGCGTGTTCAGGCAATAATCCAAAAGCTTACCCACCGTCGTCGTCGCCACATGCGTGCGCGTGTCCGATGAGCCGTAATAAATAAACACGTCGCCGTTCTTGCGCGCGATCCAGCCGTTGGCGAAGACCACGTTCGACACGTCGCCGACGCGCTCGTCGTT
>Ga0007882_10001862_pt1 | contig 12064 bp, 10 predicted proteins | sample CryBogCBH12Aug01_FD_71195 | JGI IMG/M metagenome (GOLD analysis project Ga0007882, IMG submission 71195) | Freshwater microbial communities from Crystal Bog, Wisconsin, USA - CBH12Aug09.1 | ecosystem: Environmental > Aquatic > Freshwater > Lake | place: Crystal Bog, Wisconsin, USA | collected... | reverse complement strand
ACCTCGAACCTGAACACCACCATCGTCTCCGCGCAGCCCATGGTCACCAACTTCGCCGTCCTGAGCGGCAACTTGCGCGCGCCCGGCGGCCTCGGCGCGTGGGCGCTCGGCACCAACGGCGCCGACCAGCTCAACGTCGTCCTCACCAACACCGGCGTGCTCCTCGCGCACACGGACACCAATCTCGACGCCCTGACCGAAGACATCGGCGTGACGCTCATCCACCTGGCCAATATCACCAGCAACCTCGACGCCCAGGTCGCGAACAATCCGCAGGCCATGAGCAACCTCGTCAAGACCATCGCCGACTCGGACGACCTCATCCAGGGCCTGAAACGCCACTGGCTGCTGCGCTCCGCCTTCAAGAAGAAGGCCACGAATGCCCCGGCGGTGAAGCGTTAGGGGATAGTTTTCAGTTTCAAGTTTTCAGTGTTCAGTTAAGAAAAGGTTTCAGGGCAGGTAACAAAGGCTGAAGGCTAAATGCTAAAGGCTGAAGTAAGATGCCCATTTGATTGCCTTGATTGCCTTGATTGCCTTGATTGCCTTGATTGGCGCGAAAGGGGTTCAACGCAGAGAGGCAGAGAGCGCCGAGGAACGCGGCGGGCGGGAGCATGTGGAGGGTGCCCGCAACGGATGGAGCGCAGAGCATTGCTCTGCGAGTCCCCACCTTGAGTGCTGCCGAGGAACGCGGAGGGCGGGGGGAACGAAGGCTGAAGGCTAAACGCTAAAGGCTGAAGGGGGGAAGGGCGCGTCACGCAGATGACTGGATGATGTGGAGTGCGCGGACGTGTCCGCGCTTTGGTCGCGGCGACGCGTCGCCGCGACCAAAGCGGCAACCCGTTGCCGCAGTCCAAAAACTCGCGCCGCCCTCGCTTTCGCCAGAACTCGCAGAGCAATGCTCTGCGCTCCGTCGGCTGCCTTGAATACCTTGAATGCTTTTAAAGTTTTAAATTTTGAGTTTTTAGTTTTGAGTTGCGCCAAGGTTTCAGTCGCGAAGCGACACGGGAAATTAGCCAGCCACAAGGTGGCTGGTAAACCACCCAGCGGCCATCCGTCCCGCTCTGCGGGACGGGAAGAACTCCGATTATTATTCTCCGTCCTGCACCGCCACCGTCCAAATCCGTTTCAACGGCAATTCGGCTTTCAAATCTTCGTCCAGTCGGTCGAAATTTGCAAACAACGCTTCCAGCAATTCATTCCAGGTCCATAGCCGCAGGGAAAAAACTAAGTGCCATCTCTGTAAAAAACATTCTGCTTTCAGTTTAGGCATTTGGTTTGCTACTGTTGACCTCATGCCGCAGGAAAAAACAAAGAAAAATAAACCCAAACTCCGTGCCCGATATTCAATCGGTGAGTGGTATGGGGCTGGATTCGAGTGGCTCACCGCATCGGAGCGATTCGCGCAGGCAAAGACCGAATGTGAATCAGAATCAATTCATGGTGCCGCCTGCCCGTTTCAGACCGATGCAAATTGTAACAAAAAGGGCGGCGTCTGTTCACTGCGCAAGTATCAACAGGTTGGTGATGGTCCTGTGGCGGGAGTTGGTCCGATAATCACAACCTGCCCACAACGGTTTCTGGAATCAAATACAATTTTTCAATGGGTCGGGGAAACGCTGCTACAAACCAAAGAACCGGTGGTTTTAAGTGAAATTGGGTTTCTTGATCGGTTACGTCCATTGGAATTGGAGGAAGACGACGAGGTTGATTCGCGCGATTTTATAGGACGAATTGATAACGTATTGGTTCATCCAACAAAGCAACCAATGGATTGGTGTGCCCTCGAACTCCAAGCGGTTTATTTCTCAGGTAAGAGCATGGCTAATGAATTCAAAATGCTGGCTCAAAGTGAAACGGTTGCCTTACCCTATCCGGCAAAACACCGCCGGCCCGATTGGCGCAGCTCAGGCCCTAAACGGCTCTTGCCACAGCTCCAAACCAAAGTTCCACCGATACGGACGTGGGGGAAAAAGATGGCCGTGATCATAGACGAGGCATTTTTTGAATCACTGGTTGGCCTTGATGAAGAAAAACATCCGTCAAATTCCGAAATCGCATGGTTTGTCGTCGGATACGATTCTAAACCCGGGGGATGGAAACTAGTTCCGCGCAAAGTGGTGTTCACAAAGCTCGATGCATCGGTAAAATCGTTAACCGGTGGCGTTCCACTATCGCGAGAAAGATTTGAAGACCAGTTGTTGGAAAAACTTGGAAAAAACGCACGGTCACATCCTCTCATTGCCAACAAAATAAATTAGCCAGATCTCAAATCGTCAGCCAAGATAAATCTTTGCCGATCAGAAGTTCGGTCATCTTGGCGTGGTGAGTGCTCTTCATCGCAATAGGCTGGCTTTGAAATCCATGTTTTTTTGCTAGTGCAACAATTTCAGCCGTGTTGTCGTAACTCATCAAGAAATCACCCCGGCAATCCGCAATCGCTGCAAACAGCTTGGCATGGTCTATGTGCCAAACTTTATAGAGGCGCCTTGCCGCGATGGTGTAGGGGGGATCAATATAAAATGCAGCCTCGGCATCTGCCCGATGCTCCTTGATCAAATCAAACCCGTCTCCCTCGACAAATGTGATGCGGTCTTTTTGTTGGTTGATTTCACGAATGCGTCGGGCCAGCGTTTCCGGATACCAGCGCGCATTCAAACCGCGACCACTCTCGCCCGTCTTGATCAACCCTGCACCATCGGCCAAGATGCCGCCCCGCTGAACCCGATTTCGGAGTATGGTTTGAAACGCTTTCTCACGCAATTCAGACGCATCGCGTTTTAGCACGGCAGTGACATTTTCCAACGTCAGATTGAAATCAAGAATCTGTTTTGCCAGCCATTCGGATTGCCCGTTCAATACAACCCGCCACACAGAGGCGACGGCTGGATCCAATTCCGCGAAAATAACATGCCGTGCTAATCCCTCGAAGGCTGCTGTCAAACTCACGATGCCACCGCCGGCAAACGGTTCAATCAGGCGGGCGGGACGGTTTTTTTTGCTGCGAAACCAATCACGGATATAAGGTACAAGCCAAGTTTTGCCACCTGGATAACGAAACGGACTGCGTTGCGGCACACTAGAGACATTGACCGGTTTGTTTGAATTATAGGAAACTTGCCGCGTCGGTAGAATTTCTAAAACCAATGTGTTTGCATCTTCGCGCATTGCATAACTTTTGGATTCATCCAGTCTTCGCGCTATTCGCACAAGGTCATCTGCCATTCGTTCAGGCACCCGAATAACAGTGGTTTCGGTTGAAATCCATTTTCGAGGATAGGTTGTAGAGGACCGAGCCATGTCTTTATTAAAGCATAGCTCGGCCAGAATGTCAACCCTGTTACAGGGATTTTTTCCCTGTAACTAAAACTTGCTTTGTGTCGGCGTAGTTTTTGGGCAAGCCATTCTGCCGTTATTGGGAATCTGAAAAGACTTTGTAAATTGAGAGTAGCTGAATCGCCCTCAAGTTGTCTATAATTAGTGGTAAAAATAATCCCAGTCCCACAAACTATAACGATAAAACATTGCCCTTTTCCCCGGTCTGGGAAAATTTCCCCACCCCACCCAAACCCACCTCAATTTCCCCCAATGTTTATGCGGTCTTCGTAATTTCGCCCCACTCCTTCCCGTCCCGTTCCAAAAATATTTTCCCACTTCTCGCCAATAAAACCGGCATAATTTCCCGAGTGCGCGCCCAGCGCGTACCCTCTTTTTTCCACCCGCGCCATAATGGTCGAAAAACCCACATGGGTATATGGCCCCTATGACTCTTATCAGTCCTATCGGCCCCATGCCCCCAACTCAAAACTAAAAACTCAAACCTCAAAACTTAATAAACTATGAACCGAAACAGCAAAATCGCCCGTCTCCCCGCCGCCATCCGCGAAGAGTTAAATCAGCGCCTCCGCGCTGGCGAACCCGGCAACCTCATCCTCCAATGGATCAACACCCTCCCCGAAGTCATTGCCCTCGCCAATGAACACTTCCACGGCAACCTCATCAGCCCCCAAAACCTCTCCGACTGGAACCAGGGCGGCTACCTCATCTGGCTCGACCGCGCCGAAATCCACGAAGAAGCCCTCGATTTCGAGACCGCCGCCGCCGACCTCACTCCCCGCAAAAACCCCTCGTTGACCGGCCCCCTCACCACCGCCATCAACGCACGCTACGCCGTTCTCCTCACCCGCATCACCCTCAACGAGGAAACCCCGAAATACCTTCAGGATAAATTGAAAGGCCTGAACAGCATACACCAAGAAGTCGCCCGCCAGCGCCGGAACGAACTCCAGGCCCAACGCCTCGCCCTGCTCGCCGCCGAAGCCGAGCGCCAGCGCGAGAAGACCGACGCCGAAATGACCGAACTGTTCCTCAAATGGACCGAGCGCCCCGAAGTCCGCGCCGCCCTATTCGAGAAATACGAGACCGACCAAAAACGCCAAACCCGCATCGCAGAAGCCATACCCTACCTCCGCCAAGACAAACCCCTCCCCGCCGACGAGGAATACGAGGACGATGAAGAGGAAGATGACGAAGCCGAAGAAACCGACGAGGCAGACAAGTCCACCCCCGAAGAAACCGAGGAAGAAGACGAAACCTTCACCCCCGAATTCTTCCCCGAGACCTACGCCGCCATGCGCGCCCAGAAAGCCGCCGCCAAAGCCCGCCGTAAAACCGACCCCGACGGGTCCGAGCCAGAACCCCGCAAACCCGACACCTACACCGAAGTCGCCCCCGGCGTTAAATTTAGAAACGTGCCCCCCGCCTTCGCCGCCTACCACGCCGAACGTGCCACCAAACAGAAAGACCAGCAGGAATCCACCACCCCCTAACTAACGATGGTATGAATTCAAGCCAATCAAGGTATTCAAGGCAGCGGATGGAGCGCAGAGCATTGCTCTGCGAGTTCCCTGATGTTGGGCGTTCGATGTTGGTTGTTGGATGTTTCCCCCAATATGCCCTGAAACCTTGTCCCAACTGAAAACTGAACACTTGAAACTGAAAAACTTCATGGCCAATCAAGGTATTCAAGGGTGGCCGCAACGGACGGAGCGCAGAGCATTGCTCTGCGAGTTCCCACTCATTGGATGTTGGGCGTTCGTTGTTGGTTGTTGGATGTTTCCCCCAATATGCCCTGAAACCTTGTCTTAACTGAACACTGAAAACTTGAAACTGAAAACTTTATGGCCAATCAAGGCAATCCAGGCAAGCACAAATCACTGTCGCCTATTCTCTGCGTTCTTTGTGGTTAAACAATCCCCGCCCTCACCACCCGTTCACGGCGTCAATCAACTGGCGCAGGCGGCCGTAGTCGTGGCGGTTGAAGCCGAAGGCGACGCGCGGCAAATCCAATTGGTCGTTGTCCTCGGTCTCTTCGGGCGTGGGCGGGATGGTTTTCATCGGCTCGCCACTGATGAGGTCGGCGAAATCCTCGTTCGCCGCCGCCAGGGCGGAGGCGCTGGGCGCATGGCGGAGCCGGATGACCAACAGGTCTTTCACGAAGCGCATGGACTGAAAATTACGGTAGAACCGGGTGATGAGCTTCACCGCCTCTTCGGCGCTGTCGGTGATCTGGTAGAGGTTCAGGTCGTCGGCGGAGATGAGCTTGTCGCGCAGCAGGTGTTCGCGAATGTTTTTGTCCCACGCCTTCCAATACGTGCCACCCGGGCGATCCACGAGCACGAGCGGCATGAGCTGGCTCTTGCCGGTCTGCATGAGGGTGAGCGCCTCGTAGCTCTCATCCAGCGTGCCGAAGCCGCCGGGGAAAAGCGCAATGGCATCGGAATGCCGGATGAAGATGAGCTTGCGCGTGAAAAAATATTTGAAGGTGATGAGCTTCTTGTCCTCGGCAATGACGGGGTTCGCAGACTGTTCCCACGGGAGGCGGATGTTGACGCCGAAACTGTTTTCCGGCCCCGCGCCCTCGTGGCCAGCCTGCATGATGCCCGGCCCGGCACCGGTGATGACCATGAACCCGGCGTCCTTCATCCGACGGGCAAACTCCAGGGCCTGGCCGTATTCGGGCTTGCCCGGCGCGGTGCGGGCGGAGCCGAAGATGGTGACCTTGCGTTTGTCCGCATAGGGGGCGAACACGCGGAACGCGTAGCGCAGCTCGCGCACGGCAGTTTGGATGACGCGCACGTCGCCCTTTTCCTCGACATCAGCGAGCAACTTGAGGGCGTTCTCGATGATGTCCGCCACCTCGCCCTCATTGTGGCCGCCGCCCTTCAACCGGATGAGCTCCTGAATGCGTTGCTGCAACTCGGGATTGGCGCTGCTTTTCTGGGTCTTCCTCATGGAAAAAGCATAGCGGCCGCCAAGGCAAATGCAACCATGGGGGTGATGCGGAAAGGGGCACGTCCTGATACTGCCCCGGTAGGGCGGCGCGGCCGCGCCGCCAAGCCTCCCAACCAGACATAGCGAATTGTCCCTGGCGTCGCGCTGCCCAGAGAATTGTTGGTATCGCCATAGCGGCGCGCACGGAGCGACGCGCCCGACCGGGGTTGACGCGATTATTGCCAGGCCACGATGGCAAACCGGCAGGTTTGCCCTACCAGCTTGACACTGGCATCTCATTTTCATGCTGCTTGACTGGCGACAGCCCATCTGGAAGCTGGGGTTCTCGACTTTGGACGAAAGTCTGGTAGGTTGTGCCGGTGAGTTTTGTCGCTGAATTTAATTCGTTGCCGCTGGCGGGGCTGGTGCGGAAATCGCTCGCCTGCGATGCCGCCACCGCCCAGGCCGCCGCCGCCAAGCCCAATCCCGCGCTGGCCGATTTCGCCGCCCTCATTTCCCCCGCCGCCGGCGGCCTGCTCGAAACCCTCGGCCGCCGCGCCCAGGCGCTCACCCGCCAGCGTTTCGGCCGGGTCATCCGGATGTTTGCGCCCCTCTACCTCTCCAACGAGTGCATCAACAACTGCTCGTATTGCGGCTTTTCCCGGGACAATCCCATCCTGCGCGTCACCCTCTCGCTGGACGAGGTGCGCCGCGAGGCGGCCGAGCTGAAGGCCCAGGGCTTCCGCAACCTCCTGCTCGTCGCCGGCGAACACCCCAAGTTTGTCTCGAATAATTATCTGCGCGACTGCATCGCCGCCCTGCATCCCGAATGGCCCGCGCTGTCGCTGGAAGTCGGTCCGATGGAAACCGCCGATTACCGTCCGCTCGTCGCCGCCGGGGCCGAGGGCCTGATTGTCTATCAGGAAACCTATGACCGCGCCGTGTATGCGGAAATGCACACCGCCGGACCAAAACGCAATTTTGACTGGCGCCTCGAAACGCCCGAGCGCGCCTACGCCGCCGGCTTCCGCAAATTGGGCATCAGCCCGCTCTACGGTCTGGCCGACTGGCGGGCGGAGGCCCTCAGTGTGGCCGCCCATGCGGATTATCTCCTGCGCCACTGCTGGAAGGCCGCCCTCACCATTTCGCTGCCCCGCCTGCGCCCCTGCGCCGGTGAATTTGAACCGCTCACCCACATCACCGACCGCGAACTGGTGCAACTTGTCTGCGCCTTCCGCCTCGTCTTCCCGGATGTGGGCATCACCCTCTCCACCCGCGAAAATCCGCGCCTGCGCGACGGCCTCATTCCGCTGGGCATCACCCAGATGAGCGCCGGGGCACGCACCGAACCCGGCGGCTACACCGGTGCCGGCCGGGACAACATTCACCAGACTGTCCGCGGCCGCATCGTGGATCTGGCAGCGGACGCCGGCGAGCGCACCCCGGCCGCCGACCGCGCCACCAATGCCACCGGTCAGTTTAACATCGCCGACGAACGTTCCCCCGGCGAAGTGGCCGCCGCCATCCGCCGCCTCGGTTACGAGCCGGTCTGGAAGGATTGGGACACGTCGTTGTCCGGCCCCTCGGCGGAGACGGCCCCCGCCGTTGTCACCGCTTGAACGGAAATTCACGGCTTATGCGCGCATTGATTGTCGGGTGCGGATATGTGGGTCTGCCGCTGGGTGCGGAACTCGTCCGGCAGGGCTGCACCGTCTTCGGGTTGCGCCGCCATCCGGGGGCGACGGCGGAGATGCAGGCCGCCGGCATCCGCCCGCTCTGCGCCGACATCACCCGCCCCGAAACGCTCGCCGACTTGCCGCGTGATTTTGACTGGGTCGTGAACTGCACCGCCTCCGGCGGCGGCGGCGCGGCGGAATACCGCCAGATTTACTGCGAAGGCAACCGCAACCTCATCGCTTGGCTCGCGCCCAGCCCGCCGCAGAAATACGTCTATACCAGCAGCACCAGCGTTTACGGCCAGAACGACGGTTCCGTGGTCACCGAACAGAGTCCCGCCGCACCGGATGCCGAAACCGCGCAGGTGCTGGTGGCCACGGAACAACTCGTGCTCGCCGCCGCGCGGCAGGGCTTTCCCGCCGTGATTCTGCGGGTCGCGGGCATCTACGGTCCGGCGCGCGGCCACTGGTTCAAGGCGTTCCTGCGCGGCGAAGCCCGGCTGGAAGGCGCCGGCACGCGCCACCTGAACATGATTCATCGGGATGATTTGATTGGTGTCATCATTGCCGCCCTGCGCGGTGCGCCCGCCGGAGAAATTTACAACGCCGCCGACCACGCCCCCGTCACGCAACTGGAATTTTTCCAATGGCTGGCCGCCGCCCTGAACCTGCCCCTGCCGCCGCCCATTCCGGCGGACATTGAAGTCTGGCGGCGACGCGGCGTTACGGACAAGCGCGTCAGCAACGCCAAGCTGCTGGCAGAATTAAAATACCAGTTCCGCCACCCGGACTTTCGCGCCGGCTACGCCGCCGAAATCGCCCGCCTCCAGGCCGCCGGCGAATTGCATCCGTCCCAAGCCGACTGAGGGGTTGGCGGTCTTTCATTGGATGTTGGGCGCTCCGCCGGGGAGGCGACAGCTTGTCGCCTGGGGACGAGCCGTCCCCACCCCGATGCGAAACCGTCCACCGATGGGAGCGCCGGGCTTCGCCACCGCCGGTCAGTCCACTGGCAATGGAATTGACAAACTGGGCGTGGCCGGAGAATGATTGACCATGGCGTGGCCAATCAAAGACGCGGCGGAGGCGAATAATCCGGCAAGGGCAATAGGGCAGCTTACGAGCCACCGAAAACTTGGTGGCAGGCGCACCGGCCGCCAAATTCTGCCGGGGGCCGTGCCGGTGATAAACTTAGCACAAAAGCCATGACCGATTCCTTTACGTTAGGCACTTGACGAATGGACATCAAATTTAAATGTCCGCATTGTGAGCAGACACTCACTATTGACAGCGCCGGAGCAGGCGAGTCGATTTCGTGTCCGTCTTGCCTTAATACGATTTTTGTCCCCAAAGTCGCAGACATAAAGGGCATGACAGATAGCCAGCCAGTAGAGGCAAAGCAGCATCTTGTGGCACTCGACAAGATACGCAATTCTGCCCGGCTTGCCGCAGAAGATCACTGGCGTTGCTTTCTTACCCTGACGCATATTGACAAGCGTAAAGCGCTCGAAGAAGTTTATGGTTTTGATACCACAATAAAGGAGATGACTCAATACATGCCAGAACCTGACGCATCTTTTTTTCGGAATACGGTTAAGGCAGAGCAGGAGAAGCTTGCAGATGAGTATGACCAAAACCCCGATGCGCTTAAAGCGAGGCTGGGGCTGGCGACTTCGCCACCCGCATTCGCACGGCCAAGTGGCCGGCAAGGCTTGGATGAGGTAGCTGTTCGCACGGTCGTTCGTGCGACAATATGGGAATCCATCCGGTCAATTTTCCGGATGTTTAGATAACGTAAAAGGGTTCAATGCTAATGTGCAATCTTTGATTCATGTGTGCGTCTCTCCCCCAGGAGAGGGTTTTCACCTGGCATATTTACCGCTATTCGACCGCCCGTCCGACCACTCCACCGGCTTGTATTGCTGCTGAGACGGCAACCGTTTCTCCCTCTCCAGGGGGAGAGGGCCGGGGTGAGGGCGGGCGTCACACCATATTCGCTGCCGCCGCATTCGCCGACGGCCGGTCAATCAACTGGCAATGGAATTGACAAACCGGGCGAGGCCGGACAATGATTGGCCATGGCGTGGGTAATCAAAGACGCGGCGGCGAATAATCCAGCAAGGGGGCCGGGGGGCGCACCGATGACAAATATAGCACAAAAGCGTTGGTTCGTTTATGGCAACGAAACTCAAGAAATGCCAAATCTAAGAGTATGAAAACCAAATGCCTCAGCCGCTACCTGACCGTAGTATTCACTGCTCTTTTGGTTGGTTGTGCCACCTCCACAAAAACAACTATTCGCGTCAAAACAATGGCGCTAGCCAAAATTCCAAACATTTCACAGTTTGTGCTTTCTGCGCAAGGCAAAGAAGTGAGAATAGACGATCCAGTCCTATATCTGCCAAGTGAAAACGAGTTTTTGTTTTCGGTTAGTGTGCTGGGCAGTGATTGGCGGGGGGCCGAACAAGAATATCAATTTGTTGGCGATGCTGTGAGCATTGATAACTTTGTGCGGGAGGTTCAATTCGTAAATGAACAACATGGCGGCTTGGGCGAAGGCACGATAGAATTTGGAGTTGGCGCAAGGGACGAGGTTGAAGACATGGCGAAAGGCTTGCTCGATCTGGTTTTTCATCCGATTAAAAATGGTTCTGCCATTGTTGCCGCAGGTGGCGGTGCATATGATTACCTCCGCGATAATTACAGTGATTACGGAAAAATACAGGACGACTTTTATCAATTCTGTGATGCCTATGTTGAAAACGTATACATGAGCGAAGCCGCCGACTTCGGGCTAAATTACGAGGAGCTGCAGACTGAAGTGGCCAAAGCTGATATGCGTAAGCTGGGCAAAGCGAAAATAGCAGGCGCCGCTACTACTGAAACCCTAACCCTTTGTGTTGGATGGCTAAAAATTAGCAAGGTTGCCAAGGCTTCGGAGATTGGCAGTATTGCGGCCAAGGCAGGGGAGGCTGGCAAGGCTGCTGAAGCTGAGGAAGGCCTAACGGCAGTTGGTCGGTGCGGCAAATTGTTTGAATATGGTACGATGGCGGACAAGGGAGCAAAGCGCATGGCCGTTTCATCAGCAATCGCAGCTAGGATTTCGGCACTAGACCTACTCACTCCCTTGTTAAAGCCAGATGATATTAAAACGTTAATTAGCGCAAGGGCCTTGAACCCACGCCTTCATAAAGTCATTTATCATTTGCACCAATCTGAATTGGAAGGTCGGAATATTTCCGAAACTTTGACCCGCGCCATGAAATCAGCCGGCGCTGACAGGCGCATTCCAAACATGCTGCTTGATCCAAAAATTGATCATGCGCAGATTCTTAAAAACTACCAACTGGCCAAGGATCTTGGAGTATTTAATGACGCAGACAATCTTGAACGCATGCGTCACGGGATGGCACCTTTAATACACACTCCACGTGGTTATCAAATAATCGAAGTGGATCATGAAGTGCCGGTAAGTTGGGCCAAGGAATTGGGCAATAGTTGGGGAAATCTCAGTTACCAACCACAAGATTACAACCGCATGCGAGGCAACTTGATCACTAAAAATGCAATGGATAAATTACTGCAATACAAGAATGAAGGAATGCTGACTCAAAAACGCATAGATGAAATTATCAGAACAGCAACAAAAGTACCTGCCCCCACAAAATAATCACACTGCAAAGGGTCTCTTCCCCTAGGAGAGGATTTCACCTGGCACATTTTCCGGCTGTTTGTTCACCCGTCCGACCGCTCCAGCCATTGGTCGATTACCAGCCCGGGCAACCAGATTCCGCCCTAGCAAGAGGGCACCCGCCCGCCCCTTTTGCATTGGATGTTGGAGGTTGGAGGTTATCCCTTGGCCTTTTCCGCCCCGGGTTCCACCGTTCGCGCCTCCAGAAACTGTTTCAATTCCGCCGCCGCTTTGCCGCCAAAGCCGGAGACTTCGGCGATTTGTTCCTGCGTGGCCAGCTTGAGCCGCTGCACGGAGCCGAATTTCTTCAGCAGCGCGGCCTTGCGCCGTTCGCCGATGCCCGGGAACTCGTCGAGGATGCTCTCGGAGATTTTCCGCAGCCGCAACTGCGCGTTGTAGCTGTTCGCCACGCGGTGACATTCGTCGCGCA
>Ga0007882_10001861_pt1 | contig 12066 bp, 10 predicted proteins | sample CryBogCBH12Aug01_FD_71195 | JGI IMG/M metagenome (GOLD analysis project Ga0007882, IMG submission 71195) | Freshwater microbial communities from Crystal Bog, Wisconsin, USA - CBH12Aug09.1 | ecosystem: Environmental > Aquatic > Freshwater > Lake | place: Crystal Bog, Wisconsin, USA | collected... | reverse complement strand
CCTCGGGCGCGGTGTCGATTCCCGCCAACGCCAGCCGGGAGGAGGAAGACCGCCTTATCGCCCGCGCCGCCACTGGCACCAGCGACGATACCCCGAGCTTTTCCACCGGCGGCGATGTCTCGCGTTTCCAGCGCCGTAACCTGTCGGCAATGCCTCCCGCCGGGCTTTTCGAACCCCAGTCAGCCGCTCCCGTTAACCACCGCCCTGTCCCTACTCTGGACGGGCCGGTGGTGAACATCAGCCGGGGCAAGGATGTCACCGCTGTTGCCGTGGGGAGGCCATGAGATGCGCATCTCCACGCCTGGCCAAAATCCCCGCCGTTTTCGGAAGATCGCGCCCATGACCCGCCGCATCGCCTGTCTGCTGGCGTTCGCCATAGCCTTCCCATATCCCGGCGCGACGCTGGCGCGCGTCAGCACCCATCCGGGCGGGATCCCGCCTACCGCCGCAATCCCGCCGCAACAGGGCCAGCCTACCCGCGATATCGCCCTCTCGGTAGGCAGCGGGCGGCTGATCGCGCTGCCCACCGCGATGAAGGATGTGTTCATCGCCGACGACAAGGTGGCCGATGTGCAGGTCAAATCCGCCCGCCAGCTCTATCTCTTTGGCAAGACCAGCGGGCTCACCACCATCTATGTCAGCAATGCCGTGGGCGAGGTGATCTGGTCGGCCAATCTGCGGGTGGGCGCGAATATCGACAGCGTCGATCACATGCTGGCCCTCGCCATGCCCGAGGCGCACATCATCTCCACCCCCATCGGCGCCAGCACCATGCTGCTCACCGGCAGCGTCGCCAATCCCGAGGATATCGCCGAGGCGCAACGGCTGGTGCAGGCGTTTCTCGGCAAGGACGCCAACATCATCACCCGCCTGCGCTCGGCCACCCCGCTGCAGGTCAATCTGCAGGTGCGGATCGCCGAGGTCAGCCGCACGCTGATGCGCCAGCTCGGCTCGAACATCGCCACGCAGGGCAGCCTGGGCAGCGGCTTTATCGGCCTGACGCGCGGGCGCGGCGCGGGCACGATTTCCAGCGGCCTGCCGAGCAATGTGATGAGCGGGGTCAACACCAGCGGGATGCCGGTGCTCGATGCCTCCACCGCCTATGGGCTGCCGGCGGGCTCGATCAGCCTGCCGTTCGATGCCGCCACGGGCAAATTCGTCGCGCCGGGCAATGGCAGCCCCGCCTATGCCATGGCCTCCGCACTTTCGAACACCACCGCCATTGGCCTTGCCGGGCACGTGCTCGGGCTCAACGTGCTCGATACGCTCGATATCGGCGAGCAGATGGGCCTTGTCACCACGCTGGCCCAGCCAAACCTCACCGCCATCTCGGGCGAGAGCGCCGATTTCCTCGCGGGTGGCGAGTTTCCCATTCCCATGCCCGGAGGCCTCGGCACCACCAGCATTGAATACAAGAAGTTCGGCGTCTCGCTGTCGTATACCCCGACCGTGCTGGCCGATGGGCGGATTTCGCTGAAAGTGCGGCCCGAGGTTTCCGAGCTTTCGACCAACGGCGCGATCTCGATCAACGGCTATTCGATCCCCTCGCTCACCGTGCGCCGCACCGAAACCACGGTCGAGCTCGGCTCGGGTCAGAGCTTCATGATCGCGGGGCTGCTCAGCAACAACGCCAGCCACACCATCGAGAAGCTGCCCGGCGCGGGCGATGTGCCGATCATCGGCGCGCTGTTCCGCTCTACCAGCTTTCAGCAGGGCGAGACCGAACTGGTGATCGTGGTGACGCCCTATCTGGTGCGGCCGGTGAACGATGGCGACATCACCCTGCCCACCGACGGCTATCAAAGCCCCGACGCCATCCGCGAGCTGCTCGGCGATCTTGTCAGCAAGAAAGGCGGGGCGCGGCCCGGCCCCAGGGATGGCCCCAAGGATGGCCCCAAGGATGGCGATGCCGCCGCCAAGGACGATACTGCCGGGAAGGCCGAGCGCAAACATCGCCCCGCAGATACCCCTGCCCCCAGCCCCGGCTTCTCCCTGCCCTGAGACTTTTTCACATTTCCTCCCAAGGTGACGCCATCATGCCCATCCGCTCCCGCCCCGCCCTTTTCGCACTGGCCGCCGCACTGGCCCTGCCGCTGGCGGGCTGTGGCGGGGTGCCGCATAATTCCTCGCTCAACAGCGTGCACCAACCCGAGGTGACGCACTCCAGCGTCTCGCTAGAGCTGGTTACCACCAACGGCGCCCTCCCGGCATCCGAGCAGAAGCGGCTGGCAGCGTGGTTCGAGGCGCTGCACCTGCGCTATGGCGACAAGCTTTCCATCGCCGATCCGCTTGGTGGCGAGAGCGCACGCGCGGGCGTGGCCGATGTCGCGGCGCGCTTTGGCGTGGTGCTGGGCGAGCAGGCTTCCGACGAGACTGCAGACGTTGCACCCGGCAGCTTGCGCGTCACCCTCACCCGCGCCAGCGCCCATGTCCCGCACTGCCCCGACTGGTCGGGCAATGCGGCGAGCAACCCCAAGAGCGCCACCTCGACCAATTACGGCTGCGCGGTGAACAGCAACCTCGCCGCGATGGTCGCCAATCCCGATCACCTGCTGAAGGGGGCCACCACCACCGGCAACACCAGCGGCATGACCGCCGAAAAAGCCATCGCCGCCTGGCGCGCCGCCGCGCCGGCCTCTTCCGCTCCAGCCTCCTCCGGCCCAGCCTCCTCCAGCAATGCCACCTCAACGCGCTAACCGGGAAAAGACCGCCACCATGAACGCACCCTGGAATGCCGCCCCGCCCACCACCCGCGAGCCCTTCGCCGCCTTTGTCTGCGACGAGGCCGCGCTGGAGGTGCTGCGCGGCTGTGTGGCCGATCTGGGCTGGGGCAATCTCGCTGGCGTGGGCGATCGCTGCCAGCGCGGCTCGCTGCGCTCGGCCGTGCAATCGCTGTCGATTTCCGCCAGCCCGGAGGTTCTCGTCGTCGACCTCTCCGAAAGCGCCGACCCGATGGGCGATGTCTCCGCCCTCGCCGAAGTGTGCGAGCCGGGCACGATGGTGATCGCCCTTGGCGAGGTGAATGATGTGCGCCTGTATCGCGCGCTGATCTCCAGCGGCATCCACGATTATCTGCTCAAGCCGCTGAACGCCGCGCAGGTGGGCGAGGCCATCGCCGAGGCGCAGGCCGCGCTATCCGCGCCGCGCCATGCCGAAGCCCCCGCTGAAAACCGGCACCTCGCCGTGGCGGTGATCGGCACGCGCGGCGGAGCGGGGGCCTCGATGCTGGCCACCTCGCTGGCGTGGCTATCGAGCACCGATTTCGCCCAGCCCACCGCGCTGCTCGATCTCGACATCCATTTCGGCACCGCCGCGCTCAGCCTCGATCTCGAACCCGGACGCGGCCTCACCGACGCCATCGAGAATCCCGCGCGCATCGACAGCCTGTTTATCGAGCGGGCGATGATCCGCGCCAACGACCACCTCGCCATCCTCTCGGCCGAGGCCCCGATCAGCACCCCGCTCCACACCGATGGCGCGGCTTTCCTCCACCTCGAGGAGGAATTTCGCCACGCCTTTGCCACCACGGTGATCGATCTGCCGCGCGCGATGCTGGTGAACTTTCCGCATCTTTTGGCCGAGGTGCAGGTGGTAGTGCTGGTATCCGAGCTGACGCTGGCTGGCGCGCGCGATGCCATCCGCCTGCTCTCATGGCTGAAAGCCCACGCCCAGCATGTGGCGGTGGTGCTGGTGGCCAACAAGGTGGTGAGCGGCGATGTGGAGATTGGCCCCAAGGATTTCGAGGCCTCGATCGAGCGGCGGATCGATGTTGCCGTGCCCTATGATCCGCGCGTGGCGATCCATGCCGCCAAGCTGGGCCAGACCTTCGCCGAAGCCAGCCACCACGGCAGACTGGGCGATGCGCTGATGGAAATCGCGCTGGCGGTGCGCGCGGCGGCGGGCAGCGATCTTTCCGGAAAGAGCACCGGGGGTGGGCGAAAATCGCTACTCTCCCGCCTCGATCCGCGCGCGTGGCTGGGCAAGCCCGAGCGGCGGACAGGCAGCGGCTATTGAACAACGCGCTAATTCTCCTGGCCGCCACCGCGCTGCAACTCAGCCTGCTGTGGCTGGCCTTCTCGGGGCCGGAGGATCGCCCGGCAGGCTCGCGACGCTTGCAGGCGGTGCGGCTGCGCCATGCTGGCCCCGTGAGCGAGATCGCATCCGGGCGGGCAGAGGCGCTGGTGCGGAAATCTTCCCCCGGCTCGCGCGCCAGTGCCACTCCGAAAAGCCGGTGGGCGGCTTTGACGAAGGAGATCGGTGCAAGGCTGCACCGCACGGGCAAGGGCTGGAGCCTGCGCCGCTATCTTGAAACCTCCGCCGCGATTGGCGTGGGCGTTACCGGGTTAATGCTGCTCAGAACCGGCTCGTTGGCGCCCTCGCTGCTGCTGGGTGTGGGCGCGGCGATGTTGTTGCCCTACGCGGTGGTGGGCGATCTTATCGGCAGGCGCAAACGCGCCTTTATCATCAAGTTTCCGGAGGCAATCGAGCTCTTGGTATGCGGCTTGCGCTCCGGCCTGCCGGTCAGCGAAACGCTGGGTCTGGTCACCGCGGAAGTGCCCGGCCCGGTGGGGCAGGAGTTCAAGCTGGTCACCGAGCGGATGCGGATCGGCCGCAATATGGAAGACGCCCTGCAGGAAAGCGCCGAGCGGCTGGGCATCCCCGAGTTCAACTTCTTTTGCATTACGCTGGCCATCCACCGCGAGACCGGCGGCAATCTCACCGAAACGCTGGTCAACCTCGCCGATGTGCTGCGCAAGCGCGCGCAGATGACGCTGAAGATCCGCGCGATGAGCTCTGAATCGCGGGCCTCGGCGATGATTTTGGGCTCGCTGCCCTTTGTAGTATTCCTGCTGATCTGGAACTTCAGCCCCGGCTACCTCTCGGGCTTCTTCACCGATCACCGGCTGATCACCGCCGGAATAGGTGGGATGGTGTGGATGAGTATCGGCGCGCTGGTGATGGCCCGTATGGTCCGCTTCGAGATCTGAGGGGAACGCGATGCACCTTGCCCCCCATACCGCTTTTCCACTCGGGCTTGATGCCGGGAGCCTTGGCGCGATCTTTGCCGGATTGGCCACGTTGGCTGCTCTGGTGGCGCTGTATGCCGCGCTATCCTTGCGCAATCCAATGAAGCACCGCCTTGGCGCGCTTATCGAGCGGCGCGAGCAGCTCAAGGAGGGCAGCCTCGCCGGGCAGAAGAAACGCGCGACGCTGGTGCGCCACAACCGCGCCACCGACAACATGCACAATTTTCTGGGCGCGCTCAAAGTGTTGCAAGACAGCCAGCTGGCGGTGATCCACCACAGGCTGGCGAAAGCCGGCATCCGCAAGAAAGAATTGGGCGTAGTGGTGATCTTCGCCCGGCTGGTGCTACCGATCACGCTGGGCCTTGCTGCGGCATGGTGGGTCTATTGGTCGGGAGCCGCGCCGGACTGGTCGTGGTTCATGCGCTTTTCCATCTTCGCCATCGCGCTGGTGCTGGGCTATCGCGCGCCCGACATCTACCTCGACAATCTCGTCGACACCCGCACCAAGGCGCTGCGCCGAGGTCTGCCCGACGCGCTCGACCTGCTGGTGATCTGCACCGAGGCAGGGCTCACCATCGACACCGCCTTTGGCCGCATCGCCCGCGAGCTGGAGCACGCCTATCCCGAGCTGGCCGACGAGTTTTCCCTCACCGCCATCGAGCTGTCGTTCCTTTCCGAGCGACGTCAGGCCTTTGAAAACCTCGCCTATCGCATCGGGCTCGATTCGATCAAAGGCGTGATCAACACCATGATCCAGACCGAGCGCTATGGTACTCCGCTGGCCTCGGCGCTGCGCATTCTCGCCGCCGATTTCCGCAACGAGCGCATGATGCGCGCCGAAGAGCTGGCCGCGCGCCTGCCCGCGATCATGACCCTGCCGCTGGTGCTGTTTATCGTGCCGGTGCTGTTCGTGGTGATCATGGGCCCGGCGGCCTGCTCGATCGCGGATACCTTCGGGCGGTAGCGGTTACCGCAAAACTCTTCCCGCCACGGCATCCAGCATCGCCACCAGCCTGGCGTCGCGCTTCGCCGGCGCGGTGGCGAAAGCATGCGTGAGCGCGGTGTCGATCGGGCTGGCCTCGCGGGTGGCGGGCAGGCTGGCGGCGAGGTGGCGCACGGCATCGCGCGCCCGCCCGGCATTGGCCGCCATCACCGCAAACACATCCGCCGCTTCAACACCGGCCGCTTCCTCGCGCCACGAATCATAGTCGGTGACCATGGCCAGGATGGCGTAGGGCAGCTCGGCCTCGCGGGCGAGGCGTGCCTCGGGCATGGCGGTCATGCCGATGACATCCGCGCCCCATGCGCGATACATCCGGCTTTCGGCACGGGTGGAGAATTGCGGCCCCTCAATGGCGACATAGCACCCCGCACGGTGCACCTTCGCCCCGGCGGCCTCTGCCGCATCGGCCAGCAGGCCCGAGAGGCGCGGGCACACCGGATCGGCAAGGCTGACATGCGCCACGAGGCCCGGGCCAAAAAAGCTGTTTGCGCGGCCATGCGTGCGGTCGATGAATTGATCTACCGCCACCATATGCCCCGGTGCCATCTCCTCGCGCAACGAGCCTATCGCCGAGAGCGCGACCAGATCGCTTACCCCGCAGCGCTTCAGGACATCGATATTGGCGCGATAATTCACGGCGGAGGGCGGGGTGGCATGACCCGCGCCATGGCGGGCGAGGAAGCTGAAGCGCACGTTTCCTAGCGTGCCCTGCGTCACCGGGCCGGAGGGCGCGCCAAACGGGCTTTGCACCGCAATTTCCTGCGCGTTTTCGAGATCAAGCCCCTCGGCCAGCCCCGATCCGCCGATTACCCCGATATGCCAGCCCGTCTTGCTCATGCTGCCCCTACCCTCGCCCGCCAGCTGGCCAACCAAATGCGCGATCACACCAGAATGCCGGCAACTACAAACTCGTTGAGATGTGCGCGATACCGGTCGCGCAGGGATTCGTCGAGCACATCAGTGTCCGAGCAATATTTCAGCACCAGCCGCGCCGAGAAAAAGCGGTCCGCCGCGCCGATCACGGTGAAGTAGAACAATTGCGGGTCCACCGGGCGGAAGACGCCAGCCGCCACCCCATCCGAGATCAGCCGCTGATAGGCGTTGAGCATCGGCTTCAGGTAGCTATCGGCGTAGCGCTGGGCCTCGTCGGGGGCGCTCTCGCGGATCATCCGCATCAGCAGGCGGTGAATATAGGGCGTGGCGAAAAACGTATTGACCACCGCGCCCATATGCCGACGCAGCTTGGCCTCGGGAGTCATGTCGCGGCTCATCAGCGTATCGAGCGACTGGATGATATTGGCCATGTCGCGCTCGAGCAGCGCCTTCAGCAGCCCCGCCTTGTTGCCGAAGTAGTATTTCACCAAAGCCGAATTGAGCCCCGAGCGCTGCGCCAGCTCGGATAGCGAGATATCGACCTGATCCCCCTCGCGCATGATCGCGCTGGCGGTGTCGAGCAATTGCGCGCGCGCGCCGGGCCCGGCCTCGACCGACACGGCAGCATCGGCGCCTAAAAGCGAGGGATCGGGAATCGTCACGCCAGCACCATGCCCCAGGCGCTCAGCGCGGTGCCATGCGGATAGCGCCATCCAGCCGCACATCCTCGCCGTTGAAATAGGGATTCTCGACTATCGACAGCACCATCGCGGCAAACTCGGGCGGGCGGCCAAGGCGCTTGGGGAAAGGCACCGAGGCGTTGAGTGCCGCAAGCGCCTTTTCGGGCAGGGCCAGCATCAGCGGAGTCTCGAAAATGCCGGGAAGGATGGTGTTTACCCGCACGCCATCGTCCATCAGATCGCGGGCGATGGGCAGCGTCATGCCAACAATCCCCGCCTTCGAGGCCGAATAGGCCGCCTGCCCCACCTGACCATCTTCCGCAGCGGCAGAAGCCGTGTTGATGATAACGCCGCGCTCGCCCTCGTCGAGCGGATTGGCCCCAACCATGCCCACGGCGGCGCGGGTGATGCAGCGGAAGGTGCCGATCAGGTTGATCGCGATGACTTTCTCGAAATCGGCAACCGGATAGCCCACCAGTGCCCCGGTGGCGCGATCGCGGCTCACGGTCTTGCGGCCAGAGCCGATTCCCGCGCAATTCACCAGCACCCGCTCTTGCCCATGCGCGGCGCGGGCCTTGGCAAAGCCTTCATCCACGCTCGCCTCGTCGGTCACATTTACCAGACAGAAGGTTCCGCCGATCTCGCGCGCGACGGCCTCGCCCTTTTCGGCGTTGAGATCGAAGATCGCCACCCGGACCCCCTTTGCCGCCAGCGCGCGCGCGGTTGCCTCGCCAAGCCCGGAGGCTCCGCCGGTAACCACGGCGGCAATGGAGGAATCGAGTTTCATGGTGCTGGCGCCCTAATTCGTATGCAATCAATTTAACTGACCGCTTAAATCGAGCCGGGCCGCCGGTCAATCTTGGGGATCAATCACGGTGAAGGGCAATCTGGCGCGATCATAAGCGCCCAGATATGGGGGGATGCTGCGCCGTGACAGAGATCGGCGCTTGTGACGCGGGATTTCTCCGCTTAATACCAGCGCGCCCGACGAGGCTTGGCGCTCCACCAGCCAGCCTCGCCCGCCGCCCAAAAGCTATTGCTTACGGGAAAAGCCGTGAAACCATTTGCGAAATGCCGGCAGAGCGGTAATGCTGCGGCGCAGCACGGCGAAATAAGACGAGCATCGGAGGCATCGCGTGGCAGATAAACAAGATTCTACGGCAGGGGAAAATACGCCAGACCCATTGGAATCGGTAAAACTGTGGAACGCGGCCTACCTCAAGGCCGCCACCGCGCTTACCGGCATTCTGGCGTCTCCTCCCAAGCTCGGCACGGCCAAAATGCCCGACGCCACCCATATCATGGCCGCGCTGGGTGACACCATGACGGCTTGGTTCACCAATCCGGCCAAGGCGACCCAAACCCTTACCGACGCCTGGCAGGATTGGACCAAATTGTACCTCTCTGCGCTGGATCCCCAGCACGGCACGTCCGCCATCGAGCCCGAGCGCGGCGATCGCCGCTTCAACGACGAGGAATGGGCGGGCAACCCGGCCTATAGTTATATCAAGCAGTCTTACCTGCTGGCTTCCAAGCAGTTGCGCAATCTCGTCGATGCCAATCCGGGCGAGGATCCCTCGCGCCAGGCCTTCGCCAAGATCGTGGTGGAGCAGTATCTCAACGCCATCGCCCCCACCAATTTCGCCTTCACCAACCCGCAAGTGGTGCGCAAGACCGTGGAGACCAAGGGTGCCAATTTGATCTCGGGCTTTGCCAATCTGCTTTCGGATTTGCACGAGGGCCGTGGGCTGGTGCGCCGCCGCGCGCCCGATGTATTCAAGCTGGGCGAGAATCTCGCCGCGACGCCGGGTGGCGTGGTCTATCAGAACGATCTGCTCCAGCTCATCCAATACGAGCCGACCACGGCCAAGGTGCACAAGCGACCGCTGCTCTATGTGCCGCCGCTGGTGAACAAATATTACATGATCGACCTCCAGCCCAAAAGCAGCCTGATCCGCTGGCTGGTGGAGCAGGGCCACACGGTATTCGTGGTCTCGTGGGTCGATCCCGACGAGAGCCACCGCCATTGCGAGCTGGAAGACTATATCGGCCGGGGCATCCTCGAGGCGATGGACGTTATCACCAAGGCAACCGGCGAAAAGGCCATCGACCTCTTCGGCTTCTGCATGGGCGGCACGCTGATCGCCATGGCGCAGGCGGTGCTCACCGCTCGCCAGCAGCAGGACCGCATCGGATCGGTCACGTTGATCGGCAGCCTCGTCGATTTCACCGACATGAAGGAGTGGTCGGCCTTCGTGAACGAGAGTCAGGCGGTCGCCCTCGACACCCATGTTGATAAAAAGGGCTATATCGACAAGGACGAGCTACAGCAGTTGTTCAGCATGATGCGGGCCAATGATCTGATCTGGTCGTCCTATGTGAACCACTATCTGCTCGACAAGGAGGCCCCGCCTTCCGACCTGCTCTACTGGTTCGAGGATGGCTCGCATATTCCGCAGGCCTTCCTGCGCTCCTACAACAAGAAGCTGCTGCTGGATAATCACCTGCGGGTGCCCGGCGCGGTTACCCTGCTGGGCGAGCATCTGGATCTCTCGCAAAGCACGAACCCGATCATGATCATCGCCCTCAAGGACGACCATGTTTCGGCGTGGACGGCGGTGTATCAGGGCGTTCAGTATATTGGCGGCCCCAAGACCTTTGTACTGGGCGGATCGGGGCATAACGCCGGGGTTATCAATCCGCCTTCCGCCGGCAAGCACGGCTATTGGCTGAACGATGATCTCTCCACTGGTGCGGAGGGCTGGTTTGCCAAGGCCGAAAAGCAGGAAGGCTCGTGGTGGCCCTACTGGGTCGAATGGCTGCACAGCCAGAAAGACAATGGCCTGGTGGCGGCGCGCGCGGTGGGATGTGGGGTTCTGCCGGTGCTGGAAGCGGCTCCGGGCTCCAATGTCACCAAGGGCAAATCATAAACCTTCCCGACCTATTTTTCATATCACCCTGGTAAAAGAAGAAGATATGGACGTCCTAACGCAAAAAGATGGTCACGCCGGTCGGCTACGGCTCAACCGCCCCAAGGCGATCAACGCCCTCAACCTCGACATGGTGCGGGGGATGACCGAAGCCCTGCAGCAATGGCACGACGACGACGAGGTCTCGCTCATCATGATCGACCACGCCGAAGGGCGCGGTTTCTGTGCGGGTGGGGATATCGTCTCCATCGCCCAGAGCGCGCAGGGGCACGGATCGGCGGGCGATTCATTCTTCTACCAAGAATATCGCATGAACCATTACATGTACACGTATGGCAAGCCGGGCATTGTCTTCATGGACGGCATCACCATGGGCGGCGGCGTGGGCATTACCTGCCCCTGCAAATACCGCATCGCCACCGAGCGCACGGTATTCTCCATGCCCGAGACCGGCATTGGCCTGTTCCCCGATGTGGGCGGTGGTCGCTACCTCTCGCGCCTTCCCGGCCGGATGCCGCAGTTTTTGGGGCTGAATGGCGGGCGGCTGGATGGCGCGGAATGCTTCGCCTTCCGTCTCGCCACGCATTACATTCCCTCGGAAGCGCTGGATGAGGTCAAGGCGAAGATCTGCGCCGATCCGTCTCGCATCAACGAAATACTCAATCAGGCCTCGATCACCCCCCCGCCCGCTAAGATTGTGGAGCGCCTGCCCGATATCAACCGGCTGTTCGCCTCCGACCGGCTGGAAGATATTCTGGCCGCGCTGGAAAACGAAGACTCGGAATGGGCGCAAAAGCAGCTCTCGATCCTGAAGAGCAAATCGCCGCTGTCGTGCAAGGTCACGCTGCGGTTGCTGCTGGTCAGCCCGCACGTCAATGATTTCGCCGACGAGATGCGGCTGGAATTCGGCATTGTGCATCGCCTGTTCCGCTGCCGCGATTTCGCCGAGGGCGTCCGCGCGCTGCTGATCGACAAGGACAATGCCCCGCAGTGGAACCCGGCAAGGCCCGAGGATGTCACCGATGAGATGATCAACTCGATCTTCGCACCGCTGCGTGGCCGCGCCGCCTGGCAGCCGCTGGGCGTCGATTGACCATTCCAAACACCCCGTTCCACTCTAACCAGCGAGGCCCCCATGCCCGATGACAACATTCCCTCGCCCTCCCTTGCCCTCGCCATGGCCGAGCCTTTGCGCGCCACGGGGGAATTCGCGGGGCTGCTGCTGTCCGCGCCGATACTGCTGACGGCACCACGTGGGGATGGGCATTCGGTGCTGGTGCTGCCCGGATTTGGGGCCAACGACATGACGACCTCGCCGCTGCGGCTGTATCTCAGCCTGCTCGGCTATCACACCGCCGCCTGGGCGCTGGGGCGCAATATGGGCTATCGCACGCTGGGCGTCTCGGAAACGCGCCTGCGTGGGCGGGTGCGGGCGCTGGCGGCGCAATCGGGCGGAAAGATATCGCTGGTGGGCTGGAGCCTTGGCGGGGTGATGGCCCGGCACATGGCGCGCGAGCATCCCGAATGTGTCCGGCAGGTGATCACGCTGGGGG
>Ga0007882_10001860_pt1 | contig 12067 bp, 9 predicted proteins | sample CryBogCBH12Aug01_FD_71195 | JGI IMG/M metagenome (GOLD analysis project Ga0007882, IMG submission 71195) | Freshwater microbial communities from Crystal Bog, Wisconsin, USA - CBH12Aug09.1 | ecosystem: Environmental > Aquatic > Freshwater > Lake | place: Crystal Bog, Wisconsin, USA | collected... | reverse complement strand
CAATCCCTTTGAACTGCGCGTTGTCACGAACGCCGATTATTACACCGGTCAGCCCGCCGGTAAGAAAATCTCGCTACCCTGGCCGCTGCATCGCCTGCGCAAAACCCGCTTCGGCCCACAGCTAGCAAAGTGGTTGCTAGACTACGAAAATTTGATTTGGCCGATCTGTGTGCCGTCGTCGCTGAATCAAGCGATCGCTGAATTTAAGCCCGATGTGATTTTGACGATGGCCGAAACCAGTCTGTGTCACCTCGCGGCGAAAGCGGCAAAAAAACACAAGCTGCCGCTGGCCGGATTGTTTCTCGACTGGTTTCCGGTGATGCAAGGCCACTTCGGTTGCAAGTGGACACAAAATCTTTTGAGCCGCCGCTATCGCAAACTGTACCGGCAATGCGACCTCGCCTTTTGCACCAGCGAAGGAATGCAGGACGTTCTCGGGGCGCATCCGAACAGCCACGTCATTTATCCGATGCCCGGACGCCACTGCTTGCCGGAAATAATCGCACCGCAGAAAAACCAAAAGTTCCGCCTCGTTTATGTCGGTTCGGTGCAAAATTTTTATGGCCGGATGATTTGTTCCCTTGTTGAAAACATTTTGCCGCTCGCCGATTTGGAAATCATCGTCGTCGGGCCGAACGCCGACTGGCCGGCGGAAATTTTGGAGCGCGCCAAGGCGAAAGGAATTTATCTTGGCTTCAAGCCGCCGGGAGAAGCCGCCACCGTTCTCGCCGGCGCGGACGCGCTGCTCGTGGTGATGAGTTTCGAGCCGCAGCACCGACTGTTCATGGAAACGAGCTTCACGACGAAATTTCTCGACTACGCCGCATTCGCCAAGCCCATCGTGCTTTGGGGTCCGGAATATTGCACACCAGTCCGCGTCGTCCGCCGCGACGGCGGTGCACTGCTGGTCAGCACGCCGGATGCGCGCGAAGTCGTCTCCGCCTGCCGCAAAATCGCGGGGAACAACTCACTCCGCGCAAAACTTTCCGCCGAGGCGCGGCGATTGAAGGAGAATCTATTCGATCCCGACCGCCTCCAAAATGTATTTGCCGGCGAAATTGAAAAACTCGCCGCCGCCAAAAAATGAATTCCGTCTGTCTGGCGATTTTGAATTACAACGGCCGGCGGCATTTGGAATATTTGCTGCCCACTGCGGTGGACGCCGCCAAAAATTGTCCGGTCGAGTGCTCCGTGCTGGTGCTGGACAACCGCAGCCCTGAACCGGACGTGGACTGGGTGCGCCTGAATTTTCCTTCCGTGAAAACCGTGGTCGCGCCGAAAAATGATTTTCTGTTTTCTTACAACTGGCTGCTCGCGCAACTGCCGGACGACATCGTGGTCATCCTCAACAACGACCTGCGCCTCGACAGTGACTTTCTAGCGCCGCTGCTCCGACATTTCCACGTGCCGGACGTTTTCGCCGTGTCCGCTTCAAGCTACGACTGGGATGGAAAAGAGCGCACCATCGGTCCCGCGCGGTTGGATTTTGCGAACGGATTTTACCAATGGCATTATGAACCGCAGCGGCAGGAACTTTGCCACACGCTGTTCGCTTCCGGCGGCTTCATGGCCGTGGACCGGGGAAAATTTCTCGAACTCGGCGGCTTCAGCCGGCTGTTTCACCCGGCGTATTGCGAGGATTTGGATCTTGGCTTCCGCGCGTGGCGGCGCGGTTGGCGCTCGATTTATGAGCCGGCCAGCATCGTCTGGCACCGCGAACAGGCAAGTTGGAAAGTGGATTCCAATTCGCACCCGCAAAAATTACACCTGCGTCACTCGCTGTTTTTTCAATGGGCAAGCTTGCCGATGGAGCGCGGTCGGCTCGCGCGCTGGTGGACACTGGCGAAATTATTTGCCGGCGGTCTGGTGCGCGGCGAAAAACTCTGGCTGGAAATTTTTCCGCGCGCAAGGCGCGACTGGCAAAAAATGCGAAAACAATTTTCTGATTTGAAAATTTCCGAAGCCGAACTGGTCGCCATCCAAAAGGCCGTCGCCGCGCCGGTGCCGGCGGCCAAAAACTGAAATGCGCGTTGCCCATTATAACACTTTCGCCGATGGCGGTGCGGGCGTGCTGATGCGCCGGCTCCACGGCGCGCTGTGCGAACTCGGCCATGACAGCCACATCCGGTTTCGCCATGGCGATCTCGATTTGCCGACCGCCACGCGGCTGGAATTTTGCCGCAGTTGGCTCAACCGTCAGCGCGAGCGCCTGAGCCAGCGCGTCGAGACTTTTGCGCTGCGTCCCGATACACCGTCATTTTTTGGGCGTTACCGCTCGCCGCAACCCACGCCGCCGCTGGTGGATGACGCGGCGGCCGACATCGTGCATCTGCACTGGGTTAGCCAGTGGCTCGATCTGCCGAGCTTTCTGGCCGGGATTCCAAGGCACATCCCGATTGTCTGGACAATTCATGACATGAGCGCGCTGGCGGGCGGCTGCTTTTTAGATTTCGGCTGCGACCAATTTGAAAAACAATGCGGCGTTTGTCCGCTGTTCAAACCGCCGTTTGAAAAAATATTTGCCGCGGGGGAATGGCAACGCCGGTCGCGCGCACTGGCGGGAAGGAAAATCTTTGCCGTCGCCAACAGTAATTTCACTGCCGGCCTCGTTAAAAAATCTTCGCTGTTCGCCGGCGTGAAAAAAACCGCGACGATTCATCCGGCGTTGAAGGTGGATGAGTTCACGCAGCACGACAAAATCCAGGCGCGGCAAAGGCTCGGCCTCCCGCCAGATAAATTTGTCCTCGGCTTCGGTGCGGCGGCGCTGACGGACATCAACAAGGGTTTCAACCGGTTTTGGGCAGTCGCCGAAAAACTCGGCCAAAAACTCGGCGGCGTGACCGCGCTGGTTTTCGGCGACGGTTTGCCGATGGTAAGCAGCCCGCAGGTGAAAATTCACAGTCTCGGCAAACTGTCCTCGCCCGCGCAGTTAAGCCTCGCGTATTCGGCTATGGACGTATTTGTCATCGCTTCGCAGATGGAGACTTTCGGGCAGGTCGCCACCGAGGCGCAGTTGTGCGGCACGCCGGTCTGGGCCTTTGATGTCGGCGGCCTGCGCGACGCGGTGCAAACCGGCATCGCCGGCAATCTGGTTCCCTTCGCCGACACCGGACGGATGGCTGGAGAAATCTGCACACATTTTTGCGCTGGAAATCTGCCGGCCATGGGTGACCGTGCCGTGAATTGGGTGCGGGAAAATTTTCCGATAAAAAAAATGGCGCAGCAATATCTGCAACTCTACCGCGAAACGCTCGCAACGCAATGAGCGCGCCAATGAACATTGTTTTCTGCGCAGACCGCCGTGTGCTGCCGGGTCTGCACGTTGCGATGTTCTCGTTGCTGGCGCGCATCGGTGCGGCGGTGACGGAAACGCGCTTTTTTCTATTCAGCGACGATTTGACGGAGGCGGAATTTGGTTTACTGCGCCAGACGCTTGCCGCCGCCGGAAAACATTTCACGCTGGAATGGCGGCGTGTGGACGCAAAATTATTCGCTAATTTTCTGCCGCTGAACGGCAGTTGTGCGGCGTATTACCGGCTCGTCGTGCCGCTGGCGCTTGACGTGGAACGGTTCTTTTATCTCGACGCCGACACACTGTGCGACGTGGATGTGAGCGAATTAAATTCTTTGGATTTGCACGGCGCCCCCGCCGCGTTCGTGCCGGAAGCGCCGCTGGCCGGCGCGGTAGACCGCTTTGTGGCGGAGCAGCTCGGGAACAGCGCAACGCAACCTTACTACAATTCCGGCGTGATGCTCGTGGATGTGGCAGCGTGGCGACAGCAGCGCGTGACCGAACGCGCGCTGGAATACATCTCGGCGCAGCGCCCGCCATTCCATGACCAGTCGGCGTTAAACGCGGTCTTGTGCGGCAACGCGGTGACGTTGGAAGAGCGGTTCAACTGCATTGCGAACATGCGAAAACACTGGCCGGCGTTGCGGCAACCGGTTGGCACGATCAATCGCATCGTGCATTTCGTCGATTATCCGAAGCCGTGGGATTTGTTCGGTGAATTTGTTAACCCCCATTACCGGCTCTGGCGCGCGGCGTTGGAAAAAACCGCGCTGAAAAATTTTCGCTCGTGGCACAACACGCCGGCGCGGAAATTTCCGAAGACTGGCAAGGCTTGGCGCGGCTATAAAAAATCCTTGAAGGACCGTGGTCTTTTCGCCGTCTACGCACGCGGTTGGCTAAAAAATGTGAAGGGCGTGCCGGCTCAAAATACGGAGGCAGCGGTATGAACGTGAGGGCGCCGTTCGGTTTCGTCACCGGCTGTCACGCCGGTGACAAGTTTATGGTTCAGGCCACGCTGGCGAGCATCAAACATTTTTGTCCCAGCTTGCCAGTTTGTCTCGTCGCGGATGGAAATTTTGACGTGTCGGATTTGGAGCGCGATTACGGCGTAATGGTTTTGCGCGTGCCGGAGTTGCCGTCGGCGGAAATGCGCTGGCTCATCGGCGGCAATTACCGCGCGAAGCTCGCAGCAATGTGGGAAGGGCCGTTTGAATTTTTTGTGTGGCTGGATTCCGACGCGATTGTATGGGGCGATTTCACCGCGCAGGTTCGCCGTGATGTGGATTTCCAGATTTTCTGGAATGAAATTTCCGTGCCCGCCGAGGCAAAGGAAATTCCCGCATGGCTGCCGCATTTTTACTTCGACGTGGGAAAATTGGCGCCGTTCGATTCTGAATTTAAATGGCGCGGCCTCCCATATTTTTGCACCGGTGCCTTCGCCTGCCGGCGTAACGCCATTCCATTCTCAGAATGGGCCAAGTTCGAAGCCTGGGCGCGAAAGGTGCCCGGACTTTTCGCTTGGGGCGAAATGGGCATGCTGAATTACGCTGTCCACGCATTGACGCAGCGGGGCCGTATCAAAAGCACCATTGCCGACCTGCAACAGATCTGGTCGCATCACGGCACCGCGGAACTGGCTCAGGACTGCGCCGGAGCGGGCTGGCATTTCCCCCCCAAAATTACTCGTCCGCGCGTGGCGCATTTTTGCGGGCGCAAGCCGTTCCTTTTTGACCGGAAGGCCTATGCGCGACCATTCACGATCGCCCGGCTGGCACATCAGCGCCGGCATCACGGCGAACTAGGTGCGTGGCTTGCCATTATCCACGAAGACCGCCGGGTATTGCAGGCCAAGTTGCGCCGAAGGTTGCAGCAGTTTTCTGGAAGTGAAAATTTGCACCCATGACTGAACCCGCTCAAAAATCTGATTCGCCCTGTCTGGCCTTTTTGATTCCCTTCGCACCGCGCCGGGTTAAATCCAAATGGGACACTGCGTGTGCGCAGTTGCAACAGACGCTCAAGTCCATCCACAATTCGGCCAGCGGCAGTTTCTGCGTGGTCGTAGCGGGCCACGACACGCCGGATTTTGAGGTCGCGCTGGATGACCGTTTTTGTTTCCTGTCGGTGGACCAGCCGCCGCCGGCGCATCCCAACCACGGCGTCGCCGTGCGGTTGGATAAGCTGATGAAAATCACCGCCGCGTGGAATTATGCCAAAGCCAAATGGAATCCGCGTTATGTGATGAAGCTCGACGCCGATGATTTCGTCAGTTCCAAACTGGTCGGCTGGCTGGATCGCGAGGGGAGTGAGGCGGGCTATCTGATTACGCATGGCTGGATCTGGCGTGCGCCGGCGCGATATTTCATTCGCCGCACGGAAACACTGGATCGAATTTGCGGTTCCTGCCTGATTATTCGCAGCGACCTCGCGGATCAGACTGGGCCGTTTCTGACCGAAGTAGAGGGCGTAGTGCTGGACAAGGCGAGCTCTGAATTTGCCGCGCGCGACCATTATTCGCTGGTTCCCGGCTCCGGCACGAGCACACTGCTGGCCAATGACAGCCATCAGCGCTACGCGGCGCAGTTTGCACACCTTGGGCAAAAGCTGGCGAGCGTGCCGTTTGCCGCGGTGATTTACCGGACCGGCAATGCGGACAGCATCACCGGTGGCACCTGGCATATTCACAATTTGCGGATGCTTGCCGGCAGTCTGCGCCGGATGCGGCCAATCACCGCCGGTCTGCGTCGGGAATTTTGTCTCACCCGCGAATAATTATTACGCGTGAAACCAGATACCGCTTCCAGAATCCTGCGCAACCTCAAACGGCTGCGAACGCTTTTTCACGACCGGCTCGTGCCACAGGCCGCGCTGGAAGAACTGCGGGCGATGCGCGTGAGCTACTCGCAGTTCGGCGAAGACCTCGTATTGCGCAATCACTTTGCGGAATTGGATAACGCCAACGGACGGTTCATTGATGTCGGCGCGTTTCACCCCTTCCGGCTGTCCAACACCAAGCTCTTGAGTTCGCTCGGCTGGCGCGGCGTCAACATTGACTGCGACCCGGACAAAGTTGCGCGGTTTCAAAAACTGCGCCCGCGCGACCACAACATCTGCGCAGCCGTCTCGGCGACGGCGCAGGAAATGGTCTGGCTGCAATATCCCGAAAGCACCACCGACCGGCTGGTCACGCAAAGCGAAACTGAACTACTATCCGCGTGCGGCGAAAAACCGCTCAAAACCACGCCGGTCAAAGCGCTGCCCTTGACGCAAATTCTGGAAGCTTCGCCATTTCGCAGAAATCATTTCCATTATCTGAACATTGACTGCGAAGGCCATGACCTCGCGGTTTTGCAGGGACTGGATTTCCGGCGTTATGAGCCCGACCTGATTACGGTTGAAGCCTTGAGCGAAACGGCACGGACCGAGCTGACTGACTTTCTGAAGCCGCTCAGTTACCGGCTGACCGACATCGTTGGCCTCACTTTATTTTTCAAAAATACTGCGGCGGAAAATTTCACCGACGCGCCGAAATGACAATTTTTTTTACATGACTTTTTCCGTGATGATCACCACGAAGAACCGCGCGGCGGATTTGCGCCGCACGCTGGCGGTGCTACGCACATTGAATCCCCCGCCGCTGGAGGTTTTGATCACCACCGACGGCTGTACGGACGACACGGTGGCAACGGTCTGCCGTGAGTTGCCGGCGGCGCGGCTCATCAACAATGAAGTTGGACGCGGTTCCGTGGCCTCGCGCGACCGGATGATGCGCGAAGCTCGCGGCGATCTGGTGCTGGCGCTGGACGATGACAGCCATCCCGAACAGGCGGATTGCCTCGCGCTCATCGCGCCGCTGTTTGAGCAAAATCCAAAACTGGCCATCGCGCATTTTCCGCAGCGCACCGACGAATATCCGGCGACGCTCACGCAAACGGATTTCGGACCGGCGATGTTGACGCGGTCGTTTGCCAATTCCGGAGCAGTGCTGCGCCGCGCGGTGTATCTGGAGCTGCCGGGATTTCCACCGGAATTTTTCCACATGTATGAGGAGCCGGATTACGGTCTGCAATGTGTCGGCGCCGGTTATGAAGTGCTTTACACACCGGTTATCACGATCCGGCACCATTTTTCCGGACAGACGCGGAGCGAGTTGCGCAACCATCATCGCCATGCGCGGAACGAATTTTGGAGCGTGCTGTTGCGTTGTCCGTTTCCGCAATGCGCCGCACTGATTTGCTACCGGATTTTTTCGCAGTTACGGTATGCCGGCAAACGCGGGCCAAGCTGGGTGATCCGCGAGCCGGTGTGGTGGTGGCAGGCGCTGGCGGGCATTGGTTTTTGTCTCCGTCAGCGCCGACCGATTGCGTGGGCACGCTATCGCAGGTGGCTGCGGCTGCCTTGAAAGTGTCTTGGCGCGAAGATTGCTGAAAACTAAATTGGACGTATATTCCAGATTATGAATACCCACAAAATGGCTACACCAAAAAAGCTCCTGAAAGCAGGTGGATGCTTGTTTTATTGGGGGTTTATGATGACCGCCCTGATATTGGCCGACTTGGAAGCTTCGGTGCGGGCACAATCCCTGAACGTCACAGATTTTGGCGCGGCGGGCGATGCTGTCCAGTTTTATGTCAGCACCACTGCAGGTTCGCCGCTGGTAACAGTGAAGGGCACAAATCAGCTGTCTAGCGCGGATATCGGCAAAACCATTGAGGTTTTCGGAGTCGGTCAGCAAACCATCGGCATCAACTCCTACAGCGTTAACTCGACCAACCATCTCGACCTAATCGCGACCATCACCAACGTGGACAACACCGGGACAAATATTTTTATCTCGATGGTACCACAGGTGACTTTAAACAGCACCTTTGCAACCTACGGAACAGATAACACGCCAGCCATCCGCAACGCGATTGCCGCCGCCGGCACAAATGCGACGATTAATTTCCCGAACGGCATTTTTCTCTGCATGCCAACCCTGCACAATGGCGTTGACGGCTATTCAATGGCTGCAATTTGCCTGAATCGCGGCGGTTTGCACTTTGTCGGCAGTGGAAACACCACGCTGCTTTCGCGCGGTGCCTTCCGGCCGGAAAACTTTGCGGTTTATGGTTGGGGGGTGCATCCGTGCCGTGGCTATTTGTTTCAAGTTGTTGCTCCGGTCACGAACGATTTTCCCATCGTTCTGGAAAGCCTGACGCTCGATGGCGGGCTGCAGCAGGGCAACTCTTCAGTTCACGGAATTTATGTCAACGAGGTCGATGGTCTCGGCTGGGATGTCGGCCATTGCGCATGGCTATGCTTCGATACTTCCGGCGGCAACACCGAGACCGCGACTCATCAGGTTTTCACCAACCTGGTCGTGCAACACTGGCGCGGCGAAATGTTCAAGTCTATTGACCAAAATCAGAACGGCAACATCAGCATCCACAACACCACTTTCCGCGACGGTGACGCCACGGCGCTGAACATCTACGGCTCGTGGGATGTGACCAGCAACCGCTTTGAAAACCTGTTTCAGGTAGCTGAATATTTTCAGAGCTACTACACGAATACCTCCTATTTCCAGAATAACTTCGTCACCAACATCACTGGTAACGGCTGGGCTTGGAATGGTGCGCTGTTGACGGCCCCGCCGTTCATCATGCAGAGCAACGTGTTTTATTTTGCCGGCTTCGGCAATAACGGCATTCAGACCACTCCCGGCGCAAACATCTCGATTCTTGATAACGAAATCCACTGCGCTGATTACATGACCGCCTTTGCCATCGGCACACAAGGCTCGCAAGGCACGGTCGCCAACAGCAACATCTTAATCTCCGGCAATTCCATCTACGCACCCAATAAAATCACGGCCATGGTCGGCTTCGGCGGTCAGGGTATCCTTGGTGTGACCGGCCTCACCATCAGCAATAACACTGTTAATGCAACGGAAGTGCAGAACATTTTGTCACAGGGCAACGGCACGGCCGCCAACGTCTCCTTCAACAACAACGGCATTTACTGTGCAATCGGCAAATTCAATATTGCCGCCGGCCAGCCGATGGTTTTGATCCAGACTAACAACACCTACACGCCCGCGCAGCTATACGGCAACACCGGCACAACCAATCTGGTTTCCTACGGGGGCGGACCTCTCTATCCCACCATGTATGTCCAGACTGCCGCGAATTTTGTGCTGGATGACTCCACGCCCAGCCAGATTCCCGCCGGGGCCTATCTGCGGTTCGACAACAGCGTGAACACGCAAGGCAGCTATTATCTTATTTATCCATCCACATCGCTGGCCAACTTCATCACCGTGACCAACGGACAAGTGATCACCTTCAATTGGTCTGGCACAGCTTGGATGACCAACGCCGTGACGAATGCTCAGTCCAACAGCCCAAGCACCAACTCGCCGCCTGCGCCGCCGACCAATTTGCACTTTATAAATTAGGCGCGGCGCCCTGGCGCCACGATAAAACTTTGTCCCGCCGCCTGGTCACGGCCGATTACATGCCGTCTCACTCATCAAAAACTGCCTTCTGGATTTGCAGCCAAATCGGGGCTCGCGAGCATTTCGCCATTCCCCGCGCGCTACATCAAAGCGGCCGGCTGGCGGCGCTTTACACGGATTTTTGGGCTGGCCCGCTTACTCGCAAACTGGCAACCGGCAAGCTGCGTCCGCTCGCCGCGCGATTCCATCCTGACTTGGCGGAGCAACCGAAGCTCGTCCGCTCGTGGAATCGACATTCTCTCGGCTGGGAAATACTTTTGCGCCGGAAATTTGCCGTCACTCCATATCAAGGCTTCATCGAAGTCGGCAAGAGGTTTTCCACCAGCGTGCGCGAAGAATTGCAAAGCCGGAAGGATTTGGTAGGTAATTCAATTTTTTTTGCCTACGACACCGGCGCACTGGAATCACTGGCGTGGTGCCGGGAACGAAAAATTAAATGCGTCCTGAACCAGATGGATCCGAACCGCGTAGAGGTGGAACTGGTGCGCTCCGAGGAAAAATATTGGCCCGGCTGGGCGCTGCGGTCGCTGGAAGTTCCCGAGGAATATTTTGTCCGGCGTGAACAGGAATGGGCGCTCGCCGACCGTGTGGTGGTGAACTCGGAATTCTCACGACTCGCCCTGCTCCAGCAAGGCGTACCCGCTGAGAAGTTGGTGGTGATTCCGTTATGCTTTGAAACTAGCCAGGGAAATTGGAAATTGGAAACTGGAAATTGGAAATCCACTACTCCGCTGCGCGTCCTGTTTCTCGGCCAGGTGATTTTGCGCAAGGGCATCCAATATCTGATTGCGGCGGGGCGTCTGCTGGAAAATGAAAACATTCATTTTGATGTCGTCGGTCCGGTTGGCATTTCCGAAGCGGCTTTAAAAACCGCGCCGCGTAACGTGACGTTTCACGGACGGACGAGCCGCGACCAGACGGCAATCTGGTATCGGCAATCGGACCTATTTGTGCTGCCAACACTCTCGGATGGTTTTGCGCTCACGCAACTGGAAGCGATGGCGCATGGTCTGCCAGTGGTCGCCACGCCGAATTGCGGCGCGGTCGTTACCGACGGTCATGACGGTTTCATCGTCCCGCCGCGCGATGCGGATGCGCTCGCCCAAACTTTCCGGCGCTATCTTGCGCAGCCGGAATTGCTGCCGGCGCAAGCGGCGGCGGCCCGGGAAAAATCCCGTCAATTCACCCTCGCCCGGCTCATGAAAAACCTCGTCCAACTGGAAGCGAGCCTGCAGACATAAAATTTTTACGGCGATTCGCAGATTGTCTTTCGCCATTCCGCACCGCTAGTCTTATCGTTCGGTAACTGTGTTCCATCTTTTGTCCATAATGCCCATCTCGTTTTGGGTAGTGAATGTCCTGCTGGTCGGCAGCGGCATCGCCGCCTACCGGCGCTTGGACGACGGCACCGGGATCCCATTGCTGGCGGTGCTGGCCACGACCGCCGCGTGGTATGTCGGTGATGCGTTCTACAACGACTACGCCAATAACCACGCGAAAATATTCACGCCCGGAACCTTGTCCGGCGCATGGTGGCAGGTGGCTTGGTTCATCACGGTGATTTTGCTGACGGTGCAGCCGCTGCATGAAAAGCTCAACGGCCCGCACATCCAGCGGAAGAGCGGCGTGCTGCAGCTTTTCAAAAACGGTGTCGGCTATCCCGAAATTCAGAAACAGTTGAACATCCTGTTCACCGGATGCGCGATGGTGTGGCTCATCCTGTTCGTGATCGCGCTAATTATCCTGAAGGCGGAAATCCGCTACTACCTGTTCCCGTTTTTAGGCTACAAGGCGAACCCTTGGTCGCACGGGCGCATCGGGGCTGGCTTCGACGCGTTTTCCATTATCGCCGTCTATTTGCAATTGCTGACCACCTCGATGTTCGGCGTGGTGGCGGCGCTCGCGACCAAGCCACGCATCCGGCGGCTAGCCTTTCTGTTTGTCCTGCTGTCCTGGCCGGCCTTTGTTTTTGACCGCACACGCAACACCATGCTCGCGATGGCGGTACCCGCCGTATTGAGCTGGGTCTTTCTGCGGCTGCGCGGCGGGATGTGGAAAAAAATCATCGTGCTGCTCGCGTGCTTCCTGGTGGTGAACACCTGGATGAAGTTCGTCATCGCCAACCGCTCCTCAATGAGCATCACCGCCGCTTTCAAGAACAAGGGCCTGAAACTTGCCGACCAGGAAAAAGTTCATAACGAGGGACTGAATATGTTTGAGGAACTCTGCTGGGTCAGCACCTTCATTGACAACGGGCAGTATAAAATTAACTGGGGCCA
>Ga0007882_10001859_pt1 | contig 12071 bp, 9 predicted proteins | sample CryBogCBH12Aug01_FD_71195 | JGI IMG/M metagenome (GOLD analysis project Ga0007882, IMG submission 71195) | Freshwater microbial communities from Crystal Bog, Wisconsin, USA - CBH12Aug09.1 | ecosystem: Environmental > Aquatic > Freshwater > Lake | place: Crystal Bog, Wisconsin, USA | collected... | reverse complement strand
CTCTTATATATATTATATATAGGCATAGATGAACAGTGTTAAGAGAAATAATAAACTGAGTGAAAAGCAGATAAATGTACTTATCACTATCTATAGATTTAGGTTTATAACCATACCATTACTAGCTAAGTACAATGAAGTATCTAATCAATCTATTGCTGGATCGATTAAAGTATTAGAAGAAGCGGGACTAGTAAATAAAAGATATAACAGTTCATATAAGCTACAAGGTAAAGCAGCTAGATACTTCCTATCTCCAAAAGCTATAAAACTATTTCAAGAAAGCGATGATATAAATCAGCACAGTCTAAACCTTTTCTATAAGACTAAGCTACTCAGCGAAGATGCAGTAGATAGCCATATACAGACCCTACAGACATACATAGACTATAAAGCTAAACTAGCCAACAACTACACCCTTAAGACCAAGTACGAGCTCTATAAGCACGAAGACCAACCAGATCCACCATCAGACATATACGCACGCTCTAACAACAAACAACAATCTGACATATTCATAGAGATTCATAACAACAGCCAAGCCTTCATAATCCAAAAAAGATTAACCTACCTCGCAGAATTCATTGAAGAAAACTACGAAGACAACCAACCAAAAGTAATCCTTATAACAAATAAGAAAGACAAGAGGCTGAAGAGGATAATTGAAAACTTAAATGAGGAATACTCAGATGGTGAGAATTTATTAATTGTTGATTAATAAATTCCATAAGTTCATAATTCATGAAAAAGGAGAAGAATATGGATGACTATATAAAACCTAAAACTAAAAAGAATGAAACTAAAAATGCACTCGAGAATGATAATCTTGATTATTTAGGTATTTCCCCTAAAAATGACCATAAACCAGTCCAGAAAAATAATAGTGCTATATTTGGTTGGATATTATCCTTCTGTATTCTTTCGTCATTGTTATTGATTATTGTGCTAGTAAAGCTGACTGCCATCGAAACTAGGCTTGATAACCTGCAAGGCAACCATCAATCTTCAGGAACTTCTTCATCAAGTTCGCCAACCGACTATACGACAACACTTAATTCCATTCAGTCAACTGTTAACGCAATTCAAGCTAAGGTAAACGCGCCATCCTTAAATTCATTAAGTCATACGTGCTTTGGAACATTTAGCCAAAATCTTTCTGGTAGCGCTAACCAACTAGGAAATTTAACATATTATAGTTTGAGCGGAAGTAGTCCAATAAATCTTACATGCAATTAAAAATTATTTTTTATCCTTATGATGATAATGAAAAAGCATTATGATAATTATGAGTAGTAGAAAATCTGCCATATAAATATCCCTTATTGATTATCAGTATATATCTTTATTTAATCTAGCGTTGTATGCATTTGCTTATAGCGGCATAAAACATATCTACAAAATTTAAATTATTATAATAGGTTCAGGATAGGCGCCATTATTGAAATGTTACGAATCAACGTATTTAAGAATTCTTGTGAATGTAGTGTAAAAGAATTTGAGGATACGCAGGCGCGTCTCCTAATGAAGTTTGCCCATGAATAAATACTAGCACCATTTATTACTACACAATACTATTTTTATTTAGCAAATAATTGCAGTATAGTATTTGGCATGGGCTTTTTAAGCGAAGAGAAAATTCACGAACTGAAAAGTAAATACACGTCAGACCCCTCCTTTCTGGGTAAAATTTATCGTTCTAAAAAAGATAAATACCAACGCAGAACTATCGAGCATTCAATGCTTGAAGCTTTTGTAAATGAGGGATGGGAGGAGGATGCTTTTTCGCGACTTAAAACAAAAGTAAAAATTCGTAAGTTAAAAGAACACTCACGTTTATTCGAAGATGAGATATGGTGTCAGTTATATGAGCTTGGATTTCGTACATTAAATATTGATGAGAATTTTTCACTACCCTTTTCTGACTCAGAAAATGATTCCAAGCAAATAGATGTAATAGCTGTAAATAATGATACAATTATTTTGGTTGAATGTAAATCGAGCGAACATCCTAAAAAAGCAAATTCCTTCCGTGAAGAAATAGATGCGCTTAGTCTGAGAATGGATGGCTTCAGAAAATCTCTACGTCACTTATTCGGAGAAGACAAAAAAGTTAAATTTATATTTGCAACTCGTAATTTGCGAATAGCAAAAGATAGCGAAGATTTAAAACGTTTAGAAAAAATTAAATCTTATTATTACAACGAAAATACATATGATTATGTAAATAATTTAATATCAAAATATAAAAATGCTGCATTGTATCAGTTCCAAGGCCTTTTATTTAGACAACAACTAATTAATTCGAAAACAATTGACGTACCCGCACTTAAAGGTAGTATGGGTGATAAAGAGTACTACGTTTTTTCATTAGAACCATCAACGCTTCTGAAATTGGGATTCGTTTTGCACAGGACGAGAGCAAATGAAGCAGAATTTCCAACTTATCAGAGATTATTAGTGCCTAGTCGACTCGGCGGGATAACTAAATTTATAGATAATGGTGGCTTCTTTCCAAATTCAGTAATAATTAATTTTAATAGTGGTAAAAACCGACTACATTTCGAAGCAAGTTCAAAAATAGGAGATACCAGATCTAAGGCCGGTATCTTAAGAATCCCAAATGCTTATGCGATAGCATACATTATTGATGGCCAACACAGAATATATGGATATGCTAACTCAAAATTTAAGGACTCTAACACAATACCAGTTGTTGCTTTCAATAATCTTGAAACTGAAGAACAGCTACAAATATTCATGGATGTTAATCAAAATCAGAAGGCGGTAAGTCCAAGCCTAAGGCTCGACTTAGAAGAAGATCTTTATTGGAATTCCAACAAAGCCGACAGTAGAATTAAGGCGCTAAAGTCATCCATAATAAAGGTTATTGCTAACGAGCCTTCCAGTGTCCTTTATCGTAAGATTTCCGTTGGTGAAGACACTTCAACGCTAACGTTTAAGCCTTTCTATAGTGCCTTGACAACTTCTGGTCTGCTTCCGAGCGTTAGAGGCAATAAATATATTGGTGATGATGTAGAATTTAGCATGTACAATACTGAAAATTTAGATCATTCTAAAGAAATGAAAAGGGCTAAAAAAGACATCGCAAACTTTATAATGTTAGCCTATGATTTTGTTGCAACAAAATACCCAATTCTTATGCAAGATGAAAATTCATTAATTTTTTCCAATAGAGGCACATTTGCATTTATTTCATTACTGGGGAGTCTAAACAAACACGCCATAAAATCTAAAGCTATAGTAAGGAATGTGGATGTTAGTAGTCGTTTTGATTCCATCCAAAAGTACATAGTTGTACTTTTGGATAAGTTGATTAAACTTTCTGATGAAGAAAAAATTAGTTTTTTAGAAAAACTTGGTGCTGGAGCAGACACTGAGTGGTTAAGACGGTTTCAGACAATTATTAATGTAGAGCTCAGTGATTATGACCCAATTGAGCTGGTTGATTGGCAACAACGTCAGGACTTAGAGCTCCAAGAAATAGGCAGAAGACTCGCTGTCGACATAGAAAGCACTATGAAAAAAATTATCTTATCGAATCTCAAGACCCTTTTTGGTCAAAATTGGGACTTAGAAATTGGATCTATAAAAAGGGATTGTATAAACAGAGCAGAAGAATCAAAAGAAAAGAACTACAAAGAAGGACTAGGCATACAGGATGTAGAATGGACGGATATGTTTGACATAAATGACTATAAAAGCATTATAAGTAAATTTTGGTCGAAATCACCTGAAGGGTATATTGCTGATGGTGATTTTAAAACTTTTGCTAATATATTTGCCATAGATATTGGCGAAGAATTTAATAGTAAGTCCGACAAATTAAAGTGGATATCATATTTAAATAAATATAGGAATGAGTGGGCACATGAAGGAACCAAAGGTAGGGGCTTAAATAAAAAAGAAGTAGACTTTCTAAAATATATTTCATCTATACTTACACCATAAAAAGTAATTCAGGGGTCTAATGTTTTATTCATTTATTGAATTACTTATATACTATAAGTACATGAGTAAAGTAATGTTAAAAAAAACTGCAAAACCTTTCGTAAAGTGGGTTGGTGGTAAATCTAAACTAGTACCAATTTTATTGAGTTATTTTCCGAATGAATTTAATAATTATTATGAGCCTTTTGTTGGTGGAGGCGCGCTATATTTCTCAATCAATGCATCTAGCTCATATATCAATGATTTAAATGAAGTACTTATAAGTGCGTATATTAACATTAAAGATAGATTAGACGATGTCATAAGTGCGTTAAGATCAATTGAAAATGAATATAATCAATTAAATAGTCTTGAATCTAAAAAAGAATTCTACCTGTCTAAACGAAAGCTTTTCAATCAGCTACAAAATGATGATTTTAATAAAACGATTCTCCTAATCTTTATTAACAAAACTTGTTTTAATGGAATGTACCGAGAAAACTCTAAAGGCGAATATAACATCCCTTTCGGAAAGCATGAATCACCAACAATATGTGATGAAAAAAACTTGAGATTAGTTAGTGAGCATCTTAAGAAAACAACCATCACACAATCGTCTTATGAAGATGCTATAAAATCCGCAAAAAAAGGTGATCTTATCTATTTCGATCCCCCATACGACCCATTGAATACAACCTCCAGCTTCACTACATATCAGGCGGGCGGATTTACTTCTCAAGATCAAGAAAAATTACGAGATACATTCAAGAAACTTTCCGACAAAGGCTGTTATGTAATGTTGAGTAACTCAGATACCCCACTGATTAATGAACTATATAAAGAATTCACTATTAATAAGATTTATGCATCACGATCAATAAATTCAAACGGTAAAAAACGTGGAAAAGTAAAAGAAGTCTTAGTCACCAATTATGCTAAAAAATGAAACATATTTTAAGGATAAAAAATTTCAATTGTTGTTAGGCGATAGTATTTCTCTAATGAAAAAAATAAAGCCAATGTCTATCGATATGATATTTGCCGATCCTCCTTATTTGCTTTCGAATAACGGAATAACCGTACATAGTGGAGAAATGGTGTCGGTTAATAAAGGAGAATGGGACGTTAGTAAAGGAGTGGACGAAGACTTTAAGTTCCATGATGCATGGATTAAGGCTGCAAAAAGGTTACTTAAGCCAAATGGAACTATCTGGATAAGTGGTACTTATCATTCTATTTATCTATGCGGACATTCTTTACAAAAACATGGATACAAAATTCTTAATGAAATAACGTGGTTTAAGCCTAATGGTGCGCCAAACATAAGTTGTCGTTATTTCACCGCCAGTCACGAAACATTAATTTGGGCTGGTAAAGACAATAAAACAAAACATACTTTCAATTATGAAGATATGAAATTTAGCAAATGGGAAAACGACCACTTCAAAAATGAAGATAAACAAATGAGGAGTGTATGGTCTATTGCTACACCAAGTAAAAATGAAAAGCTTGAAGGTAAGCATCCTACACAAAAACCAATTGCTCTTCTAGAAAGACTTATTCGAGCTAGTACGAATGAAGGAGATGTTATCCTAGATCCCTTCACTGGCAGCTCTACGACGGGTATAGCGGCTCATAAACTGAATAGAAACTTTGTAGGTATAGATAACAATCAGGAATACCTTAATTTATCTAAAAAGAGGTATAATACATTACAGAATGAGATGGCTTGAAGCATATAGCGAATTTGGATTAAAGAACGAGGATCAGGTCTTCGATTATTTGATATCTAATCTAAAACCAAGCATCACTCTATGGTCTTACTTTGTTAACTGGGAAAAGGTATTAGATAACGTTAGAAGTATTGAAGTTAACCTCAATATATTAAATTATCTCATCGGAAAAGATAATTTTGATGAAGAGTTCATCAAACTAATCAAGGAACATCCAAAGATTGTTGGAACCCTGCCAGCACTAGCAGTTAGGGATGGAAAGAACACCAAAAAATTTAAAATAATCGCTTCTTATGAAAACCAGAAAATAACTTATGAAGAGTTTGATTTCACTAAAAAAACTATTACAGATGATGATGCTACTAAATATCTAGAATTCATAACAAAGACTGGTATCAAAAACCTATTTATCAATAAGTCTATTAAAAACTTAGTTGATTATATGACGGGAGTAGAAGCCGGACTTGATAGCAATGGAAGAAAAAACCGAAGTGGTCATTCAATGGAGAATATTGTTGAGGCCTTTGTCCGAAAAGTATCAAAAGATACGGGCAGCACATATCTTAAAGAAGCAAATGCTCATAAGATTAAACAAGAGTTTGGTATTGATGTACCCGTAGACAAATCATCTAGGCGCTATGACTTCGTGATTAAACACAATGAAAAAATTTACCTTATAGAAACTAACTTTTATGGTGGCGGAGGTTCTAAATTAAAATCAACCGCTGGTGAGTACAGAAATCTTCAAGATAAGCTAGATAACAAATTCACATTTATTTGGATAACCGATGGCCTCGGCTGGCATACTACTACACTTCCTCTAAGAGAAACATTTGATAACAACGATATTATATTGAATCTTAAACTTCTTGAAAGTGGTATTCTTAATAGGCTAATCAGAGACTAATAGGTATGTTTACTGATTTAGAATTAAAAAAAGTTTATTCTAGCTCAAGCGATGATTTATTGAACGACTTTTACAATCCGGTTCTCGAAAGGGCTGTTAAGTATGACAGAATAACTGGTTATTTTTCACCTAAAATTCTAGCTATTGCTGCGAGAGGTATGGCCGGAATATTCGCAAATTCTGGGAAGATAAGAATTATTACAAGTATTGAAGTTGATGAAAATACATATAATGCAATTAAGGATGCTGAAAATTATGCTGATAAGATAAAAGAGTTATACTATTAGATATGGCATTTAATGAAGACACGCGTGTAAAAATACCTGCAATCCTGCACTTACAAAGACTTGGTTACAATTATTTACCAAAAAAAGACCTACTAATCGATGAATCAACAAATATTTTGACTAACATCTTTATCGATGCAGTCCATAAGATAAATAAGGTTGATCAGGCTTCAGCCCTCCGTGTTTTCGAAGAGATATCTTCAAAACTGGAAAACGACGACCTTGGTAAAGAGTTTTTTGATACCCTAATTGATCAGAGCAATATTAAGCTAATTGACTTCAATAATTTTGATAATAATGTATTTAACGTTGTGACAGAGCTGACCTGCCGCAATGGCGAGGAAGAGTTTCGCCCCGATATTACTGTTTTTATTAATGGTATGCCGCTGTGCTTTATTGAAGTAAAAAAGCCCAATAACCATTTAGGTATACAGGCTGAACGTGACCGTATAAACCAACGCTTCACCAACTCAAGATTTAAAAAGTTCGCAAATATTACTCAGCTGTTAATTTTCTCCAATAACATGGAGTATAACAATTCCGGTGTAAACCCACTCGCTGGCGCGTTCTATGCGACACCTGCGCTCGATGGGGATGTCAAATTTAACTATTTCAGAGAAGAGGTCGAGTTTGACCTTGGTAAAGCACTATTACCTTTTGATGCCGAACTTGAAAACCTTGTATTGAGCGACAATCACCAGCAAGTAATTAAACACAACCCCGAGTTCATAACGAACAAAAATTCTAATAGCCCAACGAACCGTATCTTAACGTCTCTGCTTAGTAGGGATCGAATCAAATCTTTGCTTCAGTTTGGGATTGCTTATGTAAATGACCCTAAGAACGGTATGCAAAAACATATCATGCGCTATCCGCAGTTCTTTGCAACAAAGTCGATCCAAGTGAAGCTTGATTCCGGAGTAAAAAAAGGAGTCATTTGGCACACCCAGGGTAGTGGTAAAACTGCTCTTGCTTTCTATAATGTTCGGTTCCTTACCCACTACTACCACGAGCGAGGAATCATTCCTAAATTTTATTTTATTGTGGACAGACTGGATCTTCTTACGCAGGCAAGTTCTGAATTTACTATGCGAGGTCTCGAAGTTCGCACCGTCAACTCAAAAGAGGAATTTAGACAACAATTTTCTGAGACCAAAGCACTCCATGGTGCGAGCGGTAAGCCTGAAATCACAGTAGTAAACATTCAAAAGTTCAAAGATGACACTAAGGTTGTAGAAAAAATAGATTACAACGTTAACGTTCAAAGGATATATTTCCTCGACGAAGCACATCGCAGTTACGATCCTAAGGGCAGCTTCCTGGCAAACCTTTACGAATCGGATCGTGATTCTGTGAAGATTGCGCTCACTGGAACCCCACTTATTGTTCCAAGCTCAAAAGACGAAGAAAAGAAACAAGATACCAAAACTACGCGTAATATTTTTGGAGAGTATATTCACAAGTATTACTATAATTCTTCAATTAAAGACGGCTACACTCTTAGGCTAATTCGTGAGGGTATCGAATCGAACTATCGCATTAAGCTCGAAGAGGCTTTACGTGCAATTGAAGTAGCTCACGGTGAGATTGCTCGCAAGCAGATTTATTCTCATCACAGCTATGTTGAACCTATGCTCGATTATATTATCGATGACTTCCGTGGTAGTCGTGTACGTTTTGGTGATAAAGAAATTGGCGCATTAGTAGTCTGCGATTCTTCTGATCAAGCACGCATGATGTATCAGTTGTTTACAGAAAAGTATTCTTCTGATGCCGAAACGCCCGAGCCACTTAAGGCTGCATTAATCCTGCATGACGAAGGTACAAAAGAATCGCGCCGGGCAGATATTAATAATTTTAAGTACGGCAAAAGTAGCGACCAAGTTGACATCCTATTTGTCTACAACATGTTATTAACTGGGTTTGATGCACATCGACTGAAAAAGCTTTATCTAGGCCGCGTAATTAAGGCACACAACCTACTACAGACTCTTACTCGCGTAAACCGACCATACAAGTTATTTAAATATGGTTTTGTCGTTGATTTTGCAGATATCAGTAAAGAATTTGATATTACCAATAAAGCATATTTTGAAGAGCTCAATCAGGAATATGGCGACAGTCTGGACGGAGAAATCAGCGAAGATATCTTTGGTTCACTATTCAAATCCTCCGAAGAAATCAATTCTGAAATCGAAGAAATCAAAAACAAGCTTTTTATGTATGATCTTGTAAATGCAGAAATTTTCTCCCAACAGATGAGTCAAATTGATGATCGTAAAAAAGTAGGGGAAATCGTGAGACTACTTGGCGATGCACGTGGCCTATACAATGTCGCAAAACTTGTTGGCCACTATGATATCCTAGAGAAAATTGACTTTACCCAGATAAGCAAGCTTTTCCGCGAAGCGTCTCATAGGCTTGATCTGCTTAATGCCAAAGCCTCTCTCGAGAAAGGTGATGAGAGCCAAAATATTCTCAATGTTGCACTTGAAGATGTAATATTCACGTTCCGGAAAACAAGTGAAGAAGAGCTTAGGCTTGCCGACGAAGTAAAAGACATCATTCGCAAGGCTCGCCAAGGACTCGGTGGTAATTTTGACCCAACCGATCCCTACTTCCAAACACTATACGAAGAATTCAAAATGTTATTTGAAGAATGTAATATGCGCGAGCAAACACAAGATGAAATGCGCGAAAATATGTCTAAGTTTGAACGACTATTCGATAAAATCCGTGAACTCAACCGCAACAACGACAATCTACGTGCAAAATACAAAGGAGATTCAAAATTTGCACGTACACATAAGCGCATCAAAGAGCGACAGCTCATATCAGATAACGATGTTGATATATTCAACGTGCTCATGAATGCAAAAAATGGGATTGATGAGCGCGTAGCTAAATCAGAAAATATTGTCAGTAATACTGGCTACTTTGATGATTTAGTAATGCAGCAAGTGGCTCAAAGCTTCCATGACGCGAAAGTTAAATCAAACTATGATGCCCTTGAGCTAACTCGGCAACAAATTGCCAAAGAATACGAAAATGAATATAACAATATAGGAGTTTACATATGAACGAAACCTTTTCAGCACGCACAAAAAGCCTGATCGATAATCTAAAACGAACCTGCGCAAGCTACGGCCTTGGTAACGACGGTAACGAATTCAAAATTGTCACTCAGGCATTTCTTTACAAATTTCTTAACGATAAATTCGGCAAAGAAGTCAAAGCTATCGATCCGAAACTTGCTGAAAGTGAAAACTGGGAAAAAGCTATTGCAACTTATTCGGACAATGATTTCAAACTACTCTTAGCTAGACTACCTGCTGGTAGCGCTAAGCTTGAGCCTGTACATTTCATATCCTACTTATTCACAAATTCGAACGATCCAGAATTCGCACAATTGTTCGATGACACCTTAAGGGATATATCGCTAAAAAATTCATCTATTTTTTCTGTTGAGACTGAAGATAAGTCTCAGATTCGTTTATTCGATGACGAATTAAGTAATTATATTGCTAATAAATCCCAGCGCAACAACTTCTGTAAGGCAATCATTAACCAGCTAGTAGAATTTAGTTTCGAAGATATGTTTGATGAAGGCTTTGATTTCTTCTCGACCATATTCGAGTATATGATCAAAGACTATAACAAAGACGGCGGTGGCAAATATGCAGAATATTACACTCCGCATGCTGTTGCCAAGATTATGGCGTCAGTTTTAGTGCAAGATGATGCGACAAACGTTACATGCTACGACCCTGCAGCAGGTTCGGGTACACTTCTGATGAATCTGGCACATGCCATAGGGCCTGATAAGTGCACTATATATTCGCAAGATATATCACAGAAGTCATCTAGTCTACTTCGCCTTAACCTCATTCTTAATAACCTAACTCATTCAATCCATAATATAGTACAGGGTAATACCATCGTTAAACCTGCTCATCCAGAGCGTCGTTACGATTATATCGTCTCAAATCCACCTTTTAAATTAGACTTTAGCGACGATCAGCCAGCTCTTGCATCTAGCACAAACGCTGAAAGATTTTTTGCAGGCATACCGAATATCCCGAAAAAGGAATTAGATAAAATGCCTATATATTTGCTCTTTTTGCAGCACATCATCTCTTCACTTTCTTCAGAAGGTAAGGCTGCGGTAGTGGTACCCACTGGATTTATTACTTCTAAATCGGGAATTGGGAAAAAAATAATAGAAAAACTAGTGGACGAAACAATGCTTCGCGGAGTAGTCAGCATGCCTAGTAATATTTTTGCTACTACGAACACGAATGTATCAATCTTATTCATCGACAAAGCAAACACAAAGGGCGAAGTTGTCCTAATGGACGCCTCGAATCTTGGGGAAAAAATAAAGGACGGCAAGAATCAAAAAACGCTCCTGTCTTCACACGACGAAGATATGATCATAAGTACATTCAAAATGCATGAAGCTATCGAGGACTTTGCGGTTGTAGTTGACTATAACGCGATCAAAGAAAAGAATTATTCTCTGAGCGCAGGACAGTATTTTGATATTAAGATCGACTATACTGAAATATCCTCTGAAAAATATAACCAAGTAATGACCGCTTATACACTAAAATTGCAAGATTTATTCAAAGAAAGTAATCAACTAGAAAAAGACATTGCCGAACAACTGGGACGCATAAAGTATGAGTAGAACTATTAAGATTTCAGATGTTGCGGATCTAAATTCTGCAACTATATCAAAAAGTAATGTCCCGCGGGTGATTAATTATCTAGATACAGGCAACTTAACAAAAAATATTTTCCATGGGTTTAAGCGAATACGAACCGACTCAGAAAAGTTACCTAGTAGAGCGCAAAGGATTGTTAAGGATGGCACCCTGGTTTATTCAACTGTGAGACCCGCTCTGGAGCATTTCGGGTTTATTAAGAAGCCTATTGATAATCTCATTGTTTCTACGGGTTTCACGACGATAGATGTACATGACCAAGGTATAGATCCAAAATTTCTGTATTATCTTCTTACGCAGAGCTACGTCACTAAGTACCTACACAGAATTGCATCAAGCAGTGTATCGTCGTATCCATCAATTAACCCAACAGATATTGGTAATCTTAGGTTCAAAGTCCCTAATGACGTATCAGTGCAACGGAATATAGCTAATGCCCTTACAGTATTAGATAAAAAAATTGAACAGA
>Ga0007882_10001853_pt1 | contig 12100 bp, 14 predicted proteins | sample CryBogCBH12Aug01_FD_71195 | JGI IMG/M metagenome (GOLD analysis project Ga0007882, IMG submission 71195) | Freshwater microbial communities from Crystal Bog, Wisconsin, USA - CBH12Aug09.1 | ecosystem: Environmental > Aquatic > Freshwater > Lake | place: Crystal Bog, Wisconsin, USA | collected... | reverse complement strand
TCCAAAAACGCCTGTTTTTGATTTGGGTCACGGCCTGACTGCCACCAGAGAATCTGCGCGAGCTGCGCAGCGCAGAGCGCCAGGTCATCCGGAACGGATGCAAATCCTGCTGAGTAACTGACGACGATTTTCCAGTTCAGCCATGGCGTCTCAGTGTCGTTCGAAAGCCGGACCAGCGCACCGTCGGCCGCTCGAAGCTCGTAAGACGATGGATCGAGCATCGTTCCATCAGCCACAACAGATATCACTGAAGCGACGGGAAACCTCTTCAGATACAGCGAGTGGCGCATTTTCTCGCTGTCAGCGAAAGGCCACGCGCCATTTGCCCAAAAGCTCTGCCGCCGGAAAGTCTCCGTCACCGTTTCCTTCAGCAATGTAGGCGGGTTGATTCCGTCGCCCTCGACCTGACACGCCGCGGTAATCGCTGCGGACACACGCGCGCCAAGCAACTTCAGCTTGGCGTCATAAGTGCTCCCGCTGACATCGACAGCATCCTTCAACTGCTCAAGGGTAAGCAGATCGAGATCTGACGCCGGCGCGCTAACGTTGATGAACGACTCGAAGGCCATTTATCAGGCTTCGGCCGCCGGATCCGGAGCAGAACCCGAGACCTCGTCAGCAAGTTTGATTCTCTTGGCTGAGCCCCTTCCCTTTCTCGACTTCGGAGCTGGTTCCGATGCGTCGCCAACGAGATCGCCAGGAACATCGTCGACGGAGACTTCACGCACATACCCATCCGCGACCAGCATTGAGACCAGATCCTCACGAACGTCTGCGACGTCGCCAGGGACAACCTCTGTCGATCCGCCAGGGGCGCCGACGGTGAAGGACTTCAAAATTTCAACCTTCATGGGTCACCTAATCCAGAATGAAGTGGAAGGTTCCGGTCGTCGCGTTGCCGCCATTGGCGATCACGATCTTGATCCGATCATTCACAACGACGATCCGGTCATTCACCGCGGTGCCGGCGGCGGCATAGAGAGCCGCCGCACCGACCGTCGAATGCGTTGCCTGCCGCGGCGCCCGGGTGGCGCTGGCGTTGACGGCCGACTCCGACCAAACCGATTCTCCGGTGGCCTCTAGAGTGCAAGTCATCGTGCTTCCGTCAGCGAAGTTATTCTTCACGTAACGGATCGCGGAGATTTTCCCGTACTGGATCTGAGGCGAGAACGCCGTCGCCGAGCCATCGGCGGCGGTCGTAACCGTGACGACAAGGCGAGTGGCGTTGCTCATGGCGATTACTCGATCACGTAGGAGATATTGATATCGATGGACGTCGCCGTGGTCACCGCCGATCCGGTCTTGCTGACCTGGATGTTGGTATTGGCATCGCAGGCGACATAGGATGCGCCGTCGGCCAGCACCGCGGCGCCGGTCCCGCCGTCCCGCAGAACAGTGCTTTGAGTCAGATTCGCCTGGGCGTAGGCCACCAACTTGACGCTCGAGGTCGACTGTGTGCCCAGCACATCCACGGTCGTGACTGCGCCGGCGGCGCCACCCACGGCGATGGCGGTGCAGCCGACCAGGCGATAAGCCTTGCCAGAGACAGCCGGAAGGATCTCAATCCCGGCATTGACCTGGGCAATGCTCAGGCGCTTCCTGACATTCTGGACATTGCTGGCGAAATAGACCGTCGCGCCGGTCTGGATATCGACAATGCCTCCGGATTCGACGGTCAGCTTGCCGCCGCTGGCGACGACGAGTTCGGCGCCGCCCTGCTTTTCATAAATCTTTGATTGATAGGACAGATCGGCCACGGTGATCTCCTTTTCAGCATCCCTAGATCAGGGCGTTGGGGTGTTTGGAGTGGTCATAACGAGCCTCGATCTCGTCGGCGCTGGGAAGCGCCTCTCGGGGCGTGAAAATCACTTTCACCGGCTCATCGCCGTCGCCTTCGAATTCGATATCCAGCGTGTCGTATCCATAGAGGCGATCCTGCTGGGTCGAGATCGCATCCATCAAAGATGTCCGGTCAGGCAGACCGATCGCGACCCCCCGCTCCTTGGCAATGCCAAGGTGAAACTCTGTGCAAGCCCGGCCTTTTTCAGCGTCATGGGCATTCGGGTATGTGTAATCGCAGCCGAACATCGTGATCCGCTTGACGCCGATATGGACGGCGAAGGCTACGGCATAGGCGGCGGTGTTGTTCAGATAGGCGACACCGCAAGAATTGATCACGTCCTCGAGCGGAAACTCGATCAGGCCGGGATAATCCGGGTGAAGACGGCTGGTATAAATCGGACCCGGATGGCTCTTCATCCATTCCAGCATGGCCGCGATATTGCTCTTCGGCCTGGCGGCCGCGCGGATCTCCTGGATACGGACGTCGTCCATATGGAAGATCCGGTCACACTGCACGACATCCCCGAGCGCATTGATCGCCCAGACTTCGTCGCACAGTCTCCGGCGGTTGCCGAGGCGCTTGGCCAGATCCATATAAGCTTCGGCCGAGGGGCCAAGGCCGAGAATGACAACGTGTTCGGGAACAGTTTCCAACGGAAGGTCTCCTTTCGGGGAGGAGTTGCCCGCACCACCACTTCGGGTAATGGTGCGGGCAGCCGATTAGGTGGCGACCGGAACAGCGTTCGGGTGGCCAAGGATGAAGTCGGCGGAGATAAGCGTGCCGGCCGTCACGGTGGATTTCACCAGGGCCTGCACATAACGCTTGGTGCCGATATAGCCCAACCGCTTGGTGACATTCTTCGACGTTCCAGAGGTCCTGGTCGCTGCGGCGGCGATGCCAGCATTTGCCTCCAGACCGATCAGGTCGGTATCGGCCACGCTGGTCATTGTGCCGGTGACGTCACCCTCTTTCAGGGTCACGGCTAGGGTGGCATTGGTGGCAGTGATCGACCCATAAGAGACAATCAGCTCAACGCCGGGGAAACCGGCCCGGTCGACGATCTTACCCGTCTGACCGGTGCCAGTGGTACCGACGGCGACCGGAGAAATTGACCGGATCGCCTTTATGTTGTTATGAAGATCGCGAAGCATCTTTGCTTGCTCCCAAAAATGAGGAAACGAGAAGGAGCGCCGCCGTCATGGCGGCGGCGCATTGCCTTACTGGGTGAGGTATTTCAGGGGATGGGTGCCGGCATCGACCAGGTTGCCGTCCCAGCGCTGGAAGGCGAGGAAGCCAGTCTGGTTGTAATCGGCATAGCGCTCGGTCAGCCGCAGGACCTGGACACCGGCGACGCGGCGGATGAAATAGGTCGAGAAGTCGCCGAACAGGATCGGCTTCTTGCCCGAGCCGATGGCGTCCATCTGCTGGTTGATCTTGTAGGGATAGCCGCCGATCATGTCCGGCTCCTTCACCGCGATGCCAGACGACCAGAGATACTGGCCCTCGCCGTCCTTCAGCTTCTTCAGCGCCTTCAGGGTCGAGTCAGCGAACATGAACCGGCCATTGATGCGATAGGCGGGGTCGACGCTGTGGACCAGATCGAAAGCCACTTCGTCGAACGCTACAGCGGTGGCGCTGGCGGCGGTAACGCCCAGCGTCGCCGCGGTTACGGCACCGGTCGGCTGGCTAGCGCCGGTACCGGTGGTGAAGTGCTGGTTGGTGATACGGGCCAGGCGGGTCGCCAACTTTTTGGACAGGAAGGTATCCAGGTTGAAGGCGGAGTCCTGCAGCAACTGGTTGGATACCAGCACCAGCTTGGAGGTATAGGTGTAGGCGTTCAGCGTCACCGCGCCGAAGCTCACGTCCTGGTTACCGGTCTGCACGTTTTCGCCCAGGATCGCGCCGGCATTGCTGGTGTCGTTGTCGGTCGGGATCGGCAAGGCGTTGCCGGTCGAGGTGTCGAAGACCGTCGCCACATCCAGCATTCCGCCGAATGTCAACTGGGCGTCGATCAACTGGCCATAGAAGCCTTCCGGCACGGTGTAGCCGCCGGCGGTGTCCGGAGCGGTGCCCAGAGCATTGTTGATGCCGGCGCCGGGGTTCTGGAACCGACGGGTGGCGATCTCGCGCTGCTGGTCGTTGAGCGCAGACATTCCGGCCCGCAGGTAGGCGCTGAACGCACCGTTCTCCAGGGCAGTAATTTCGGCGGCCTCGTCGATCGAGACATTCTCGCGACCGGCCCGGCGAGCGATGCGGTCACCGAGGCCTGCCTCGATGGATTCCAGGTTCTCAATCCGATCGATTTCGACCTTGAGGCGATCAACCTCAGCCATCATCGTGTCGAATTTCGCCGAATCCTCTGCCGACATGGTCTGGCCTTCGGGAAGTGCATCGGTCAAAAGGCGGGCATCGGCGACCAGCTTGGCGCGCTGTTCCCGCAGTTTCTTGCTGCGCATGAATTGGGTCCTTTCCCAATAAAAAAGCCGCCCGGTATGGGCGGCCTACGTAGCGCGGGGCGGGATGCCCGAGCGCCAAACTCCTCAAATATATTCAGTCGCGCTCGGCGATCGCCAGGCGGCGCCTGTTTGCCTGGATCCGCTGCATCATCGCGGCCTCGGCTGCACTGGGATCCTCTTCATCATCGGAACCCGAGATTTCGTCGATCAGACCAAAGGCCTTGGCCTCTTCGGCCGTGAACCAGGTCCCATCATTTTTGCCTTCCCCGGCCATCATCGCTAAGCAATCATTAACTGATTTTCCCGATTTCTTGGAATAGATGCCGGCCAGCTTCGCGTCGATCTTCTCCAGAACAGAAGCTGTTTCCAGCATGTTCGACTTGTTTCCGAAGGCAAACGACCAGGCGCAGTGGCACATCAGCAATGCATTGTCGGCCATCACAACCTTATTTCCAGCTAAAGCGATGATTGAGGCGGCCGAGGCGGCCAATCCATCTACCTGGCAGGTGATGGAGGCGGGATGGGCCTGCAGTGCGTTATAGATGGCATGGCCATCGAAGACGTCGCCGCCAGGAGAATTCAGACGAACCGTAATATTTGAGGTGGATATGCCAGCCAAAGCCTCGTTGAATTCCTTGGCGGTCGTTCCCCAATATCCAATTTCGTCATAAACCATGATCTCGGTGGTATCGGGATTGGCCGATGATGCTCTGACTTCCACCTTTCCTGGGTTCCTTGCCGCCGGGGCCCGATTGTTGAAGCGATCGTTCCACTGCTGACGCGCAGTTTCCTTGTCGATCGCCGCGGCAAAAATCACGGAACGAAGTTTCATGGCGTTGGCATCCTCGGATCGCCCGGCGCCGGCCGGGTTTGTTGCGACGGTTGCGGTTCAGCGGTTTGCCCTGCCTGGTCAAGAGGCACCATGGCGCCCTGGATCATCAGCTTATTTCCGGCCGGATCATCAGGCAGGTTCATTTTTCGGCGCCCTTCGTTCGGGCTCATCAGCGCCGAGGAGACCAACTTCGAGAAGAGCTCTGACTTGGCCTTGGCATCCATGACAATGAGGCCTTCCCGGTCGAATTCGGCGTAGAGGTTGCTGCCCGAAAAAAGCTTGCGGTTCACCTCGGCCTCAATTCTGCGGAGCCATGGATTGATCGTCGTCATCTGGAAACCAAGCATGATCTGCTCGATGCCAGCTCCCCAGGCGGTCATGTCGGCGTTTTCGTTCAGCAGCATCGCCGGCACGCCGAAGATATTGCAGATCTGGCCGGTCGAATGGCGCCTGGTCGCCAGGGTCTCGGCATCGACCGGCGAAAGCTGGGTCGGGATCCAGGTCGTTCCCGAATCCACCCATAATGTCCTACCAGCATTCCCGACGCCGCCATACTGCGTTTCAAACTGCTCGCGCATACGACGGAACGAAGCCGGGCTCATCCCTTCTTTCACGGTGCCGATGCCACTTGGCCGGACACCATTGGAATGAAGCCTTGCCGTATATTCGTCCATCGCCAACGACGTGCCGATTGCCTGGCGGCCAACCGCTGAGATCACGCTCAGACCTTGCAATCCGTCAAAACCAAGACCCGGGACATGGATCATATCCTCGTGGTCGACATCCTCGGATCCGTCGTTTAGGCGGATTTTGTACCGGATATTTCCTTTTTTCCGATATGGCTCGACCTGCCAGGGCAGCAGCGGCAAAAACCCGATGATCCTGCCGGCATTGTCATACTCGATGATGCTGTAGTGGTTTCCCCAAAGCAGGAGATTGACCAAAATCAGCTCACGCCAGACGAACGACGACATGAAATCGTTCGGTGCATCATGCAGGAGAGGAAAGCAGCGATTTCCTATAGCCAGTTTGCGGCCATCAGGCGCCCGCTCATAGACATTCAGCTCAAGAGAGGCAACGAGACCCGACAGAATGGACACGCAGCGGAAGACGTCGACGTTCCGCATCGATGACCGCTCATTGACATGAGGGCCGGCCATCGTCGGACCGCCGCCGATGATAATAGCAAGCGATTCCTGGTTGATCGGAACATTTGGATTTTCCAGAGACGCCAGGAAATTAGGTTCCTGGCGCTCCGCTGCCGGCGCCGATCTGCGCGTGAATGGCCACATCAGACGCTGTCCGCGTCATAGATGGACGGCCGATAACGAGGCCCGGAGGCGCCTTGATCACTCACAGCGTCCTCCTTTTTTACCGCGCTTGCTTCGTCAACTACGTTTTCAGGAACCCAAATCGACGGCTCATCATAAATTGATGTCGAATCTGAGGTAATTCCCTGAGCCGCCATACCAACGCCCAAGGCCATAATGCCGGCGACAATTCCGTCAATTCTCTTGGTGGATGTCCGCCTATCAGGTTTTACGGGCTTATAATTGTCATGACCGTCAGTTTTCAGAACCGTGCAGCCTGCCATCCAGCGGAGAACTGGGTTTCCTCCGTGATTAATCAGAGACCCTTTAATCAGCCGCTCAAACTCTTTCGTCGGGGCTGACATGCTGGCGTATCCCTGTCCGAATTCGACGACATTCACGCCATCGGATTGCAACTGACTGGAAATCTGCGTCGCATTCCACCGATCCAGAGCCACTTCGCGAAGATCAACCAGATCAATAATAGGTCGGCCAGCGCCGCTATTATGACCCTGCCGACCAGAAATCTGGTTGCGGACATTGTCATAATCGGTGACATCACCTTCCGTTCCGACGATCCATCCCTCATCAATCCAGCGCTGGAAATCCACTCTATCTCTGCGTTCACGCTCTTTCAGCGCGGCTAGAGGAATCCAACAGCGACACCAAAAATCCCAGCCGCGGCCCTCTTTCCACGGGCTCATCAGGGCAAAGGCGGTGAGATCTGTGGTAGATGATAAATCCAGCCCCCCCCAACAGGGACGGCCGGCAAGTGACTCGAGTGTCACCGGTCGGATTGGGATGCTATCCCATTGCGTCATTGGCAGACCACCCGTCACCTGGTCATTCCAGATGTTAAGATGGTATCGCTTGAAATCACCGATCTTCGCCGACTTTCCGACCGCCCGGAGAGCTTCGGTCCGAAGAAAATCTTCTTTTACAGAAACGCCAAAATTTGGGTTTGCCTTCCGCCAGGTCGCCGGATCTTGCCAGTCATCATCCGGATCCGCGGCAAAAATAATCGGATAGAACGTCGGATCCTCGACGTTTTCGGTAATGATCTGTTCCGCCAGCTCGTGAAGTTCCCATCCATAACTGACGCCTGGCTGGCCGGCAGTCGTGATCAGAATTTCCAAAGGCTGGCGCCTGGCGGCTGCTCCCTTATGAACGACATCATGAAGAGTTCCGTCAGGCCACTCATGCAGCTCGTCCGCGATTGCAAACGACGGACTGAACCCATGCTTCGCGCCCGCTGTTGATGAAAGCGGTTTGAATGATGCCGTCAGCTCAGCGCAATAAAGGGACGTCTTGAAGACCGTAATCTTGTCAGCGAGCTTGTCATTAAGCCCAACCATCGTTCCGGCCTTATCAAAAACCAGCTTCGCCTGGTCCTTGTTGACCGCCATTGAATAGGCTTGGCCACCAAACTCCCCATCACCGAGCAACGCGAGGATCGCTATACCTGCCGCCCATGATGTCTTGCCGTTCTTCCTCGGGACTTCAAGATAGACCTGACGGATCAACCTTGTCCCGTCAGCCCGCTTCCACCCGAAAATGGTCCTGACAATCTTCTCTTGCCACTCCGGCAGTTCGAAGGGCTTGCCATACCATTCACCTTCAGTATGGCGAAGATAGGTCGGAAAAAACGAGGCCGCGGCGTCAGCTGTTGCATGATCAAACCACGCACCAAGTCTTTCTCCACCGCGCGGCATAGGAGGCGGCAACCTTGTCGGCTGACCCTCACGCTCCATTCCCAATGCGCTTTTCAGTGAATATTAGAGCGCAGCATCCCAATCGGTGACGTCGCCACCGAAGAGACGGAGGGGGCTGTCGTTTTGTTTTCTTCCACACCTGCCGTAAACAATCCGCCTAATGGAGACGGAGGAAGTGCCGCCAGGCGCTGCAGGATTTGCTGACGAGCTGCAGGATTAAGGCCGAAGCGATCTTCCAGTGATTCGAGACGGTTCTCGATACGCTCGCGAACCATGAACTTTGGATTTAAGCGCTGCATCTTTCCATGAGCACTCTCGGTCCAGTAGGTATCACCCTCCGATCGGAGGTCCTTTGTCAGAGCCCACCACCGAGAGGCATGTTCGCAATAACGGGCGAACGCATCTCGATCTGTATCTCTCAAAAATTTCAGGCGCCCCAGCTCGGGAGCCAATGCATCCCAGACGCGCTTGGCAGAAGCACTCAAATTTTTTGGAGCGGAGGATCGCAGCTCGGCAGTCCCATCCACAGCACTGGCGCGAGCGCTACGCTTTGAACCTTTGGCTATTTTTACAGCTTCAGGGTCAGGACGCCTACCTCTCGCCATTTTACCTTCTCACAAAAAAAGTTTTCCGAATTTCGTCCGCGTAAAAATTCGGACTGGGGCCGGTCGTGGGTGCCGCCCTTTTATGACTTTTGACCCACCCCTCCCCCATGGCGCCTATTACCATGACGACGGTTGTCGCAAGCCGGACAAAGCGTCCGAAGATTTTCCAACGCATCCATTCCGCCCTGCCGTCGCGGAACGATATGATCAGCAATCAGCCTGCCGCCATATCCCCGATCGGGCGTTTCACAGCGCGGATCAGTGCAGCGATGACCATCGCGATCTTTGACCACGCTTTGAAGCGAACGCCATTCGCGAGAACCATAAAATCTATCTGCTGTATCCTTGCGAACACGCACATAAGGCTTCCACCCTGGAGGGCGAAATGTCGGGGCACGTACAGGCATCCCCCACCTTTCTGGCCTTTTGCAAAGAAAAAGCGCCTCGGATTGCTCCGGGCGCATGTCTGGCGAGGTCGACTGTAAAGGGGGTACCCCATTTTTGTCAAGCCCGAACCGTTCTGGCTACACGGGTATGGGTGGAAATCCCGTGTTCCTGAACATGAGCGACGAAGGCCGGCGCCAGATCCACATCGATTCCGGACAACACGCCTTCAGAATTCAAAGAGAACGTCGCCGCGTCATAGATCAGCGGCGCAACCACCTGCACAGGATCAGCTTCAATTCCGGTCCCCACCAGGTCATGGTCGGTAAAACGGATCTCCGCCACAGCCGACATCAGCTGCAGCATCGCATCAACCCATTTCGCATGAATGTCAGCGGCATCGCAGACCCATACCGGATCGGGATCCCAATGCACTGGGCAGTAATCAACCCGCACCTTGACCGGCTTAAATCCAATCACCTTGAACCCACGCCGCCCAACCCGTTCGGTAATCGGCTCCATGACCGTCAGCTCTTCGGCTGACCGAACCACATATCCGACGTGCCGGCCCTCGTATTTTGTCGAGGACCAATATTCGCTGTCGCAACGACCGACAAGACTATCCGAGGTCACTGGATACGGACGAGGCTGGCTGACCACCGGCGCCGGCTGCGATCCCATACGAGCAAACGTCGCCAGAAGCAGCGCCGCATCCTCTCCCAGTTCGAGCACCGAGGCGTGCAGCGCCGCCGCATCCCTGCTGACGACGGCACGCTCGACATCACCTTCCGATTCGTAGGTCACGGCGAACATCCACCGAAGCCAATCACCAGGAACCCGCAAATACTGATGAACCTTCTGTTCGGTGTAAGCCCACACCAACATCCGCCACAATGTCACCGTCCGCTTCATGTCGCCGATCTCCATTCTGTCCAGCCTGTCCGGGTTCTCAAACACCACCTGGACACCCCAAAACCCTTGTATTCCCTTGCTCTGTCTAGGCTGTCCAGGCTGTCTAGGTGAAAATCACATCTCATGTGCGCACACACACGTATACGTATGAGAAAATCACCTGGACAGCCTGGACAGCCTGGACAAGCCTTTGCTTTCTGCGGCTTACAGCTGTCCGGGCTACCCTCATCTGCAGGCCGTCACCCTGGACAGCCTGGACAGACACCGCTCAGTCGTCAGTCAAATCAAAATCACCGTCGCGCGAAGGAATCCGCCACTCTCCGCCAGATGCAGTATCTCCGCCGCCAGAAATCACCCCTGCTTCCGCGCCATCAGAGGGAGGGGGATCGCCGGATCCCGGCTCCTCATCACCCCACTCGATCTTCCATCTGATCTGTTCGCAAAACAGGTCCCTGCAGGCGTCAAGTCCAGGCATGTGATAGCCATTCACACGTCGCCGGCTCAGCGATCAATCGGCGTTCCTGATCTCCTCGCCGGCCTCGCCGTAGACCTGGACCCAAATCTTCTGTCCGAGCTTGAAACCTCGCTCAGGAACGATTTTTCGAAGCGCCAGGCCGAACTGCTCCTTACCCATTCGTCGCCCCTTACTCATGCGCTCCGAATAGGTCAGATAGCTCTGATATAGAGGATCTACCGGCACCTCCGTTTGCCACTTGCCGTGTTGCGGCAGAAGTTTCCCGGACCGAAGTCGATCAAACCACCAGCTCTGAAATTCAGACATGCTGGCGACCTTCTGCTCATAAAGACCTTCAGTATTTGGAATCTCTCTCACATCTACTTTGGAAAGGTCGAAGCGCATCAGATAGGTCAGCAGATGCTCCCGGCCGCCGGCCGCCAGCTCGTCATCCATCTTTTTGAAAAACGCTCTGTCCTGCATGTTCTCATCACCGACATCGAGGACGGCAAATCGCCGCTCCTCCATGCCGGCGGGGACAACCCAGTCATTGTTGCTGGTCACCAGCAACCGGATCAGGTTTCGGACCTGAATAGCATCGACGCCCTTCTTTTCTATCAAATGGATTTTTGAGGTCACCAATCCCTTGAGACGACCCTCTGCCGTCTTGTCACCGGCCCAAAATCCCTCGTCGGCCTGCAGGAGCATGCAGGACACCATATGGGCGTTAAAACTGCCGACCAGGTGCTTGGGATCATCAATGAGAACCCAATGCTGCCCAATCAAGGACCCTATGATTTCCCCGGGCTTTGTTTTCCCAGCACCCTGCTTTCCCCTCAGCACCAGCGCCGTGCCGATCCTCTCGGTCGGCCGCTGGATCATGTGAGCGAACCAGCCCCAGACCCACCTCGCCAATGACCTGTCACCGCGGGCGACATTGCGCTCGATATGGTCAAAGAATGTGGCAAAGTGCCTCTTGTGCTCACGAGGATCATCGTAGGCCGCTGCCGGCTCCACAGTGAACCCTCGCCAAAGATTGTAGAATTTAGCGGGCGCCCCCTCGGGAGCAAAAGCCACACCGCAAAACTGTCGTCGCAATGGATTTTTCAGCCAGATATCGCCGACACCGACAAATCGCTCCGTCTCCGGATCAAAGACACGTTCCGTTTCCAGCCAGGTCCTCAATGACGATACGGACAAATAATCGACGACATCTTTGCCAAACGCATCTATGGCTTCATGAAGAACCAAGGCCCGGCCGCCAATCAAAACAACAGCAAATTCTTTATTAAGCGCCGCCATACGGCTTTGCAGATCTTTGACGGATTGCTTGCTGGCCCCCGTCTTTCTGGCCTTACGCTTCTCATCGAGGGAGACCAAATTCTCGTCGCTCATGCATCGGCCTCCACAAGGATTTCCGGCCGGCGAAGTCGTGGTGGCCGGACGTACCTGTCGAGGGATTCGCCGAGATCAACTGTCTCCGCCTGGAGGCGGGAAAGGCCACCGAGAACCGGCCACACCGCCGTCCAATCCGTCACCAGAACCGCATCCACATTGTCCGCCCTCATCCGCAGCCAAGAGAGGGGGGTTTC
>Ga0007882_10001852_pt1 | contig 12107 bp, 10 predicted proteins | sample CryBogCBH12Aug01_FD_71195 | JGI IMG/M metagenome (GOLD analysis project Ga0007882, IMG submission 71195) | Freshwater microbial communities from Crystal Bog, Wisconsin, USA - CBH12Aug09.1 | ecosystem: Environmental > Aquatic > Freshwater > Lake | place: Crystal Bog, Wisconsin, USA | collected... | reverse complement strand
GATGGCTTTCGAGCAGTCATTAACCAGGGAAAGCAAAAGGCCCGGTTGCCCGGGCCTAAGCGCTTTTTTCTGGTAGGGCTAACGGGATTTGAACCCGTGTTACCGCCGTGAAAGGGCGGTAATAGGGGTTCCAATGGCTGTTTTCGAAAAATTTAATATCAAACCATTGCATTATTTAGGTGTTTTTGGTCCACTCATGTCCACTGGCATCTGCCGACAGGTTTTCCGGATATTTTCCGGATAATTGGAGCGAGGACGCAATGGTCAGAAACAAGCCCGGCGGCAAACTCGATTTCCGCACCTCCCGGCTGAAACTTCCCGCCCGGAAGGAACCCTACTGGACGACGCTCGCCCCGGGCGAAGCGCTCGGTTACTACCCGGCGAAGCTCGGCGGTTCGGGGACTTGGAGCGCGCGGTTCTACGACTCCCGGTCGAAGAAGAAGTTCCGCACCACCCTCGGCACGGCCGATGACTATTCCGAAGCCGATGACAAGGATGTCTTCACCTACACCCAGGCCCAGGCCAAGGCCCGCACTTGGTTCGACGAGATGCGCTCCAACGCCCGGGGTGAACTCCACCGGGTGGGTCCGCTGACGGTGAAACAGGCCTGGGAGGCCTACGCGGAGGACGCGGAACGTCGGGGCATGAAGGGCCTCGGGACCACCCGCATCACCGCCGAGGCCCATATCCTTCCGACCTTCGGCGCGATGGAAGTGGTCGATATCACCCAAGGCATGATCGAGAAGTGGCACTCGGACCTTTCCAAGAAGCCGGCTCGCGTGCGCGCCAAGAAAGGTGCCGAAGTCGCCTACCGGGAGGCTCCCGCCACCCCCGAGGAGAAGCTGGCGCGCCGCTCCACCGCGAATCGTGTACTCACCGTTCTCAAGGCCATTCTGAATTTCGCGAAGCACAAAGGCCTCACCCGCGTGAGTGCGGAGGCTTGGCGTGAGGCTCAGGCGTTTGAGGAAGTCGAGAGCACCAGGCTGCGCTTCCTGACACCCGAGGAGGCTCAGCGGTTGGTGAACGTGTGCTCAACGGATTTCCGGCCTCTGGTCCAGGGGGCGCTCTTTACCGGGGCCCGGTTTGGGGAGTTGGCGGGGCTCGTGGTCTCCGACTTCGATGCGGCCCTGGGCAAGGTCCGCATCGGGCCCTCGAAGATGAGCAAGAAGCCCCGCTATGCCGTCCTTAACGATGAGGGGCAGGGGTTCTTCCTAGCCATCACGGCTGGGCGGTTGGGCGACGAGCCCATGTTCCTGCGGACCTCGAATGAGACCCGGAATGCCAAGAGCCCCAAGCTGAAGCGCGCCTGGCGCAAGTCGGAGCAGGCACGGGAGATGAACCTGGCCTGTGAGGCTGCGAAACTCGAGCCGCTCTGCTTCCACGAGCTTCGGCACACCCACGCGTCAGGGCTGATCAACAACGGGGTGCCTCTTGCCTTCGTGGCCGCGCAGCTGGGGCATACCGATACCCGAATGGTGGAGAAGCATTACGGACATCTGGCGCCCTCAGCCATGGCTGATGCGATCCGGGCCCTGGCCCCGAAGCTGGGGATCCATAAGGAAAGCAACCTCGCTCCCTTGGCGATCAAGAAGGGGTAGGTAGCCTCGAACCCCGACTTGGTATCGGGGCCCCCAACGGTCTGGCCCCTCCGGGCCCGGGGTCTTGATTGACGGCCTCGGTTCCCATGAGGAAGTGTGCCCTCTGGTCAGTCTGCATCTGTCCTCACCTTCTTGGACTCAGGCGGGCGGAAGGCCGGGAGGATCAAGCTGTGGTGCCGGCAGAAGGCGATGACGTAACCCAGGCGAGCATCGCCTGGATCCAATCGCGCAGGTGCCACCGGGAGGACCAGGGTTTCCTCCTGACCATGGGCCCAAACGGTCACCCCTCCAGGTGACGCGAGGTGGATCACAAATTCCTGGTCCGTCACGAGCACCATGAGCTTCAACCCGATGCTGGTCTGGACCTGGGCGACCCAGTAGCTCAGGTAAGGGCATACCGGAACAGGTTCAGCTTCGACCAGATCTCCCGCCTTCCATTGTTCAAGAATCAGCGTGACGGCCCCCTGGAGAAGGCGTTCACAGGCATGATTCTTCAGGTCGGCTTCGTCGATCCCGGCCCGCAGGATGAAGCGATGGCGCTCCGGAGCCTCTGGCAGCGGAATACAGGCCGCGTCGAGTTCCGCCTGGCTTGCCACCCATCCGTACCCCGGCAGGTGCTTTCTGACATGGGCGTCGACGTTTTCGACCAGGAGACGGCGAGCTGGCAGAAGCCTTTTCAGAGCATCGGGGTCCGTAGCCCTGACCCATCTGCCGGGGTGAGGCACCTTGGCCTCTCTCATCAAAATCCAATCCTGTTGGCTGACCCTCATCCAAGTGGGCAGGACTGGACCCACGGGCTGATAGACCGGGAGGTCCGGGGCGGCCTGTACGGCCCGCCGTGCCCAGTCTGGGGGGTTATCGGATCGGTCGGCCATTCCCTACTCCTCTTGCGGGTGAATCGTTGGATGGCGAACGGTGAACGCGCGGTGTCGGAGCCGTGGAGCCAGCTTCCTGCTGGCGCTGCCGCTCCTTCGTCTTTTCGTCCGCTTCCTTCTGGGCCTTCTCTTCGGCTGCTCGGCGCGACTTGAACTGAGCCGTGACGACTTCAGCGGCCTTCTGACCCAGCTCCAGTGACCACCGATGCATGACCTCGGCAGGCTGCAGGATGGCCCGCTTGAGCAGCTCCGGGAGTTCGTGGCTTTTCAACCACCACCGTTCCCACCAGGGGTGGTCGGGAAGGGGTTCTGTGGTGGTCTGGATCCCAGTGCTCGCCACCAGTTTCGGATCCTCAACCACACGGCCCACCGCCCCGAGTTCAAACCGTCCTAGAGGAGGATTCGTCTGGATACCGAGCATCTCCAGGCGGCCCCGGACCTGCCCAGGTGAGTCAGCTCCTTCCAGGGCCTGATGGGCGATGTCAGTGACGAGGGTCTCGACCTCGGCCTGTTCGCGATGACCTCGGGCGAGCCGCTCTTCCCCCTCAGGACCCAACGTGTAGCGCATGCGGCCGTGGACCTTGTCGCCCAGCAAAATGCCAGCCCGCTTCAACTTCGACAAGTTGTCGCGTGTGGGCTTGTCCAAGTCATCAGTGGTCAGGCCCTCGGGGTGCGCGGCCACCAACTCGAGCACCCGGTCATAGCTTGCCGTCCAGCGGATTCGGGCCTGATTCGTGTTCAGCTTCACACCCGGCACCTGGTCCCTGAGGGCCTTCCGTTTGTCCTTGATGTTCTCGGCGGCCGACAAGGCATGGGGAAGCAGGGGAAGGTCGCTCAGGGTCACCTGGGCGATCGCCATATTTTCCTCCATGGACTGGCAAGCGGCAGTGATGCCAGCGGGGGAATGGATCCGGCCCTCAGGGTCCAAGAACCCAAGGGCTTGGAGCTTCTCCTGAAGGCGATCCAGTCGCTTGATGTTCTTCAACTCAGCGGGGAACCGTCCCGTCTCGCGCCGGACAACTTCGATCTGTTTGCGGGTGAGCGGCGCGGCGCCACACTCCCGGACCATCTCCTGAGCGGCGAGGATCTCCGACCGGCGGACTCGCACCTTCGAACCCCGCTCTATGACCTTGCCGTCGGGGCAGGTCACTCGGGCGCCATGAGGGCCAGGACCGGATGCCTTGCCACGCTTAATTTCGATGGTGTACCCCCACTTGGCACCTTCGGCGATGAGCACATCTGTGGCCCTCTCCCTGGCTCCGCCCGGCTTGGACAGCCTCGCCATGTGCTCGGTGTTGTCGAAGACCCGCCACTCCCCAGCGCTGTCGAGGGCGAGCGGAAAGATGTAAATGTGCGAGTGGAGATCAGGTTCGCCGGCCCGGTTCTCGGCATGTGGGTAGGTCAGTGCCAGGATCCTTGCCGGCGCCGGGTCCGGGTTGGCCTTCCGTCCCTTCCCAGAGCGCTTGCGGACTGCAACCTCCTCGATCGACTCCACGATCTCCACGATCACCTCGGTCATGGTGCCGAACCCTGCCTCGGGATCGTCTTTCATTGCCACGGATACTTCGCAGGGGAAGGAAACGATCAATTCCTTGGGAGCCAAGAAGGGTTTCTTGCTCTTGGTGAGGCGCTTCCCATGGAGGTCAAGACCCTGGGAGAGGTTCTTGATGAGAGCCTCGGGCGGAAGGCCCTGGCCACTCCAGCCAATCTGCTTCCAGATATCGGAATAGAGCAGCGGCAGGATCTTGCCATCCTTGGTGAGATACCCATGAACTGATGGCAGTGACCCGGCCTCCTTGCGGACCTGGAGATGGCTGCCGATATAGTCCATCACCCCAGCTGCGGACAAGGCACCCTCGCCATCGTTGTAGCGGAGTTCGATGTCCATCTCAGCCCTCTCGTGGCAGGTCCTGAAGGGCGTCTCGCACGGCCGCGCCCCCCTGAACCAACAGGAATCCAAGCAACTTGGCGTCGTCGACATCCAGGCCCTCTGATGCCGCGTAGAGACCCCGCCAGGCGTCGGCGATGGGCCCTGTAAGTTTGCCTGACACCTGGACGGATCCTGAGGCGCGCCCCCGCAAAGCGGCGACGACTTTCAGGAGCAACCGCGTTGCGGCTTTGGGTCGTTTCTTACGATCAGATCGAGGCATCCGCCCTCCAGTTCAACCAGACGAGAAGAAATAAGCACCCTACGCACACGCCCCCTTTGGGCGATGTGCTTGAACATCCCTCCGGTCTCGCAAAAGGGAACTGGCGGAGGACCAGAGGTCCCCCTTGTTCCGCTCGATCCTCTCGGTGATTGTTCGATGATTTCTGCTTCGCACATGTAGCCAATATGTAGTCCATCGAGAGGCCCGCAAGAGGTGGTGAAGGTCCGGCAGATCGACAAAATAAAAATGGAATTCCTCGCGAATGAGCCCGCGATTCCATGGTTGTCTTTGCGTGTTTCTGGGCGTACAGCCCAAGCATCTGAGGACCGACTTTGGCCGTGAAGTTGTCCATACTTTTGGACCACATTTCTTTTATCCCGACGGCGAGCCAGCTTCTTGTGTCCGGCCGGTGCGGAGCTGTGGCTGTTTGCGCGGGCGAAAGATAAGTATTCCATTTTCAACAAGATGGCGGCATATGCCTTGACGTGGGCGACCCCGGGCTTTGCGCAAAAGGACGAGTTGAGAGGCGGTTAAACTGGTGGCTTCCCGAGACAACTTACCGTCAGCCCAGATCGATATCGATTGCTTTATCGCATCGGATCGAATCGTGAGGCTCATGCAACTCACCAGAAATCGCCAGCCTTCCAACCAATTCATTCACCCGCGGAAGCGGGAACACTCTGGAGCCAATCGTGGTCATCAAATACGTCATCTCATCTGCTGGAAATCCCCCGGAAGTCGGAGCCTTTTCGATCGCCGAATTTGCCGTGTGGGCTGGGATCTCCCGGTCCCAGGTCTATAAGGAAATTGTGGCTGGGCGCCTCGTCCCCGATAAGGTGGGGCGGCGCACCGTCATCTGGAAGTCCGAAGCTGAGCGGTGGCGTGCAAACTTGCCCAAGTATGTGGTCCGGCGACCTCAGCCCGAACCAGGCGACTGAGCTGTGTCAGATCAGGTAAAGGCGCTAAGGCAGGCGAGATGGCCAGGCGTTCGAATCCGGGGATTCAATTCCCGATCCGGAAGGTGCCGAATTGCCCGCCCATGCGCTGATCGAATGTAGCGTCTCAGGGCTCCTGGTTGAGGCCTCTTTGATCAATGCCCCGTCACTGGTATGGAGGAGATCCTTGCTCAGATTTCCCCTGGGGTTCTGAGGCGCAACCAGGGGGCAATCGGTCGTGTTCAGGATTGGCCTGAACACGGCCTATTGCCCTACCACATTCACTCCCGTTGAATCATCGCCAATCGCTTGCCTTCGAGGGTCGTGTTCCCTGGCGACTGGCTTCATCGGCAGTAGGGCGTGTTTGAGGGCTGCCTGTTGTCCCTTTCCATGGATCAATCGCCCACTGGTAAGGCAGGGATGGGCGTCCAGGAATCCAGGAATTTGCCTTGGAGAATTTTGAAGTCTGCCAGTTCGACAGGCACGAAGTCGCCCCAGGTGAATTGCAGGTGGCAACCAGCCATGGCGAGAGTAAGCCGGTGCCTCACTTGATTCGGCTTTTCGTCGGAGGGATGGGGCAGGGAGAATCTGACCCGTTGGACGCACTCCAGGATCCCCACGGCCTCCTCATCCGGGAGGGCTATCCCGGGGACCTCGGGCTTCCACTTTGACCAGTCCTGGTCCCCTGATCTGAAGGGTAGTTCCCAGCACCTTCCTTCCAGAGAGGGAGTGGCGGTGATCTCAATTCGGATGCCCTGTGGACGCTGATCCTGCCTCTCGAGTTGGTAGGTCAGGACAAGCACGGGCTCGACTGGTTGCAGGACCTCAATCCACCTTTCGATATTCGAGCACTCGTCAAACCAGCGGGAGGGAGCTCCACGCCAGCCCGGGATCCGCTTTTCCAGAAGATCGATGACAGTCTCCCGCCACTTGGAATGGACTTCGATGGGGTAGAACTTCCACCAGGAGTATTCATCCATGAAACAGGAAATGGCCTCCTGGAAGGTAGTCCGGTAATCAGATCGGGAGAAGGGGGAGGAGACTTGGTCAGCTTCGTCCAAAAGGTCGCAGAGCATGACCTCATTCCGCTCAATCCAGAACACCTCTCCAGGCCTTACTGCTTTGGGGCCATTGGCCCGGGGAGTTCTTGCTCGTTTCCCTGGGGCAATGGGCGCTTCTTCCCAGGCCAGAACCTCGGCACGCAGAAGGGTGAGGCCCCCTCCCTCGCAGCCAACATCGAGGACAGTCTCTGAAGGACCGAGCTTTGATGGCTTCATGGGGGAACTCCTTAAAGATGAGGATGGTCCAATGAGGGAGACAACAGGTGTCATTTCGGCTAGCTCTCGGCGACCAATTACCATCTCGAATAGACATTTTTTGACATACCTGTCAGGCCAAACTATCCATTCGTCGATCAACAGCCAGGACCACTAGGAGCTCTATGAGTTGATAGCACCTCCATTTATTGATTTGGCATTTCAAATCAAGGAGGTTCTATGCCCGAATATATTCGCCCCTCAACCCGAGAAGATGAACTGGCGCTTCAGGAAGAACTGCGACCCGATGTGGGTCGCTGGAAGCGGCACATGTTGGGCCACCAAGGGGCCAGGACCTGGCTGGAATGGGCGGGCGGTCTCTCTACTCTTCAGATCTACATCGTCGATGGTGGATGGCCCTACGCGCGAATCAACGGAGAGCCCCTGAAACTTCCCGATGTGGAGTGTTGGCAGAGGAGCGACCCCCCTCTGGATCCCTCAGAGCTCTGCCGCTCCGTGACGACGGATGATGAGTGCTGGCTGTTCTCGTGCGAGTGCAGCGTCCACATGTGCGGAGGCATCGATCGGGGCGTACTCGTGGCCCACGACGAGGGGTTCACGATCTGGAGATGCCCCGAATGCCCAGAGGTACCCCTGGCTGTATTCGAGCGGAGGCGCTATCGGAAGGTGATCCTGGCTGCAGTGAAACGCCTACTCAAAGGGCCGCAACGAGGAGGTGGCCTGACCTGGGCCATGGCCGTTCGCCCCAGGTACCTCCAATCAGCCCTGAACAGGGCTAGGGCTGGCCAGATCTGGTTCAAATGACTCGGTCATGGGCTGAGGCGAAGGGGGGTGCCGGAGGTAACTCCGGCGCTCCCCTGTAGTCGCCTGCCGTCGTCTCTCTCTAGATTAGGTGGAGTTGTTCCTGAGCCACTCGCAGGTGGGCCGTGGAACCCCATGGAAAACTAATCCGATCCTCCTCCATGCCGTCCCCAAAGAGCACGCCGCTCTCATTCATTTCGCTGATGACTTGGACCTCCTCACCGGCCGGCAGCAGTCCCTCGATGAGAGAGGTGCCAGTGGCGCGACTGGGGAAGGCCTCGCGGACGAAGTAGGCGAGGCGTGGGTCGGATGGTTTTGGCAGGGTGAAGGGGCTGTGGTGTTCGAGGTGGATGGACCTTGCCCATCCTGTGGACCCCGTTCCGGTGGCGATGATCAGGCCGGACGAGGACTGCCGTTCCTCGCGCTCCCCCAGGCGCAGGCGGTAACGGGCCGACTGATGGCTGGTATGCCCCACGAAGATCTCGTTCAGGGCCAGCAGCCTTTGTCCGTCCTCCAGGGTGGCCTCCACCATGGTCAGGGATTCCATGGATCCTCGACCCGCCAATGCGTCCTGGAGTAGGTCCGCCGCGCTCTCGGGAGTGTGTCTCACTAGGACGCCATCCAACCGTTCAGGATCGGGGTTGAGGCCCAGCACCCGCTGACCATCGAGGTACTTGGCCACGTTGGCCACCAGGCCGTCTTGCCCAAGGGCCACCACGAGGTCCTCCGGTTCGAAGACAAACGCCGAGAGGTCGGAGCGGTCCAACATGGACCTCCGCCATTTGAGCGGGATAGCCCGGAGGACCGTTCCTAGCGCCTGCTCAAAGCGCTCATGCCGGTTCTCCACCTCTTCGATGTGCTGGCCTCTTCCCTCCAGGATGAACCGGGCCTGCTCCCGCGTGCCGTGCGCCACCAGGAGGGCCTGGAAATCCGTGGGGCGGGTGACTAGCACCACGCGGGGAAGCTTGCCGAGAGCCATCTCACTTCTCCTTGGCTTCCAGGTGCTTGGTGCCTGCCTCCAGGAGGTTGGCCAGCATGGGCCCGATCAGGTCCGGGCTCAGGTTCAGGTGCTCGATGGTGTGGAGCTTCCCAGCCAGTTCCTTGAAGCCGAGGCCGAAGATCACCGCGGGCGGCATATCCTTGAAGACCTCCATCTGCCGTTGTTCGAGGTCCACCCGGGTGCCCTCCACCGCCTGGAGGCTCTCGGCCTCGGCCTGGCCTCCGAGGCGGGTCTCAAGGGCTGCAGCCTCAGCCTGGATGCGCCTGGAATCGGCCTCGGACCGGGAACTGATCTGCCGTGCCTCGGCCGTCTCGGTGGCCTTACGGCGCTCGTTCTGGCCCTCCTGGGTAATGAGCTGCTCCTCGCGCTTGGCCAGCTCGATGCGATTCTGGAGTTCATTCTCTTGGATGGCCCGCTCCTTCTCCACGGCCAATGCCCGCCGCTGGAAGGCGGCCTCGTCGGCCTCCTGCTTGATGTGCTCCCGCATGGGGGCCTCAAGGGCTTTCTCAAGCTCGGGGTTCGGCTTCACCGCCGAGATCCGGACGGAGACCATCTCGAGGCCCATGGACTCCAACAGGCCCTCCTGGGCGAGACCCGCCTCGATCCGCTCACGGATCTGGGTCTGCCCCTCGGCCAGGATCGTTTTGACACTCATGCCGGCGAGGTAATCGGAGGAGTGCTGCTGGGCCATCTGGGCGAGCACCTGGGTGATGCTCTCCAGGGGCTTCTTGTGAAAGAGCCCCGTCCGGGAGTCCAACGTGAAGTCGACCCGGCCTGCGAGCTTGGTGGGGTCCTCCACGCGGTAGCCGATGACGCACTGGGCGCTGATGTCCTGGAAGTCGATAGAGCGCCCGTGGAGGACTACGGACAGTTCACGGTCGTCAGCGGGAATCTCGGCCAGGCTGTCGCTCATGGGCAGGAACCAGAAGGACAGACCGCGGCCCTGCTTCAGGAGGCGGGAATGCCGGAAGTGCAGGATGTGGGAGCTGGCATCGCTCCGGAGGTGACGGAAAAAGGGGTAACTGCGGATCTCGGCCATGGAAGCCTCCGGCAAGCCCGCCTCAGGGCGGGGAAGGGGTGGGATCGGGCCTGGATCACCGGTCCCATCTTAGATGCCACAAGCATATATTCCAAAAACATATAAGTCAAGACCCCAAACCACACCTTTCCAGAAGGCCTGATGGCCTTCGCTTGGAGGCAGCCGAGCCTGAGTCAGGCGGTGTAGCGGTAGAGAGCCGCAGGCCGATGGCCTACGTCCTCCTGCTGCCCCCCAGTGGGCTCTAGGAGGCCTGTGGCCAGCATCCGCTTTCGGAAGGAGTCCTTGTTCAGCTTACGGGCTAGGACCGTCTCGTGGACCTTCTGGAGGTCGTAAAGGGTGAAGGCCTCCGGTAGTAACTGGAAGGCCACGGGTGTGTAGTCAAGCTTGCCCCGAAGACGCTTGACCGTGAGGCCAAGGATCTCGGCATGGTCGAAGGCCAGGGACATGGGTTGGTCGTGCACATCGAAGGCTTCGACTGGGCCGCCCTCCTCTCCACCCCAGGGCACGACCAGCCTGGCTACGGCGCTCCCCGCCTTGCAGGCGCTAAAGCGCTCATGGTCCACGAGGGCCATGTAGGCCACGCTGAGGATGCGCATGCGGGGGTCACGCTTGGGTGCGCCGAAGGTATAGAGCTGTTCCAGGAAGATGCCCTTGAGGCCGGTCTTCTCACGGAGTACTCGGGCTGCGGCGGCCTCAAGGTCTTCGTTCATCCGGATGAAGCCGCCTGGCAGGGCCCACTTCAGGCGGAAGGGGAGTTCCTGTCGCTGAATCAAGAGTGTGTGGAGGCTGCCTTGAGCTGGGGCCAGCAGCACCACATCTATCGCTACGGAGGGGCGCTCAAACAACGCCGGGTCATAGCCATCCAGGAAGGCTTGTTCGTCCGGAGATGTGATGGGTTTTTTGCTCGGCATTGGGTTATCGACAAGTAGCATCATAGCCTGGTCTCTTCGACCTGGGAGGGCTTCAACTCTTTGCCATGTTAGTCAGGAGCTGGTTCGCTTGGATGAGGTCTCAATCACACGGACCTGTCTCGCCACCTGACGGGCTACCTTGATTAAGCCGCCGAGATGCCTTCCCGTTCCTCGTTCCTTGCGAGTACATCCATTTCTTCGAGCGGAGTGGTTTGGCGCTCGGTCAGCTCATTGAGGCCCCAAACGCCGAGGCGTTCACCCTCCTGGTGTGCGCCGACCCAGGGGGCAGGCGCTCGACGGGCCACCAGAACCTTGACCGTGTTGCCGGCCCCAAACTGGAAATGCTTCAGGAAGGACAGGTCCTCCTGAAGGTCCTCCTCCCGGGTCCGGTCTGTTACTCGTACAAGAAGGCTCTGGTTCCCCTTGCGGCCATGGATGGTCAATCCCGCCGAATGTCTCGGGTCGGCAAGGCGCGTGACCCAACCTTGTTGTTCGAAGATCAGGGCTGCGTAGGCCTCGAAGAGTTCCCTGGGCAACTGGGAAAGTCCAGCTTCATCAAGGAACTCCGGCGCCAGATCGTCCTCACCGATCAGATCCAGCGCAAGATCCCTGTAGAGCTCCGAAGCAAGGGATTGCTCATCCTCCATGGGAAGGAGAAAGTCTCTCGCCAAGGATCTCTTCCGATCGAGCAAGGCCTGCAGGCGTTCGTCGAAGGACTGGCCGAGGCGGCCTTCAGGATCTTGGAGGATGGGCAGGTGGACATGCACATCCTTCTCCTGGCCGATACGGTAAACGCGGTCAGTAGCCTGGGCTTCTACCGCAGGGTTCCACCAGCGTCCGTAGTGGATGACATGGTTGGCCTCTGTGATGGTGAGGCCCACCCCTGCCACGAAGGGGCTCAGGACGAGCGCGTGAAATCCAGGCTGTGACTTGAACCTTTGGAGGATGGCTGCACGGTGGTTCCGGCCTTGAGCTAGCCCACCCCCATCGTCTCCGACATTCTTCCGCCCGGTCTCCCCGTTAATGATGCTCACATGGAGGCCGAAGGTCTCACCGATCACCCTGGCCAGCATGCGCTGAATTTTGATGTGCCGCGCGAATATCAGGGCCTTCTCTCCCTTGGTTTGGATGTCCCGGAGTCGTGCCAGTACACCCTGCAGCTTGGGAGAGGCTTCCACCAGTGGCTTCCATGGCATCGATTCGAAGTCGTCCCGGTAAGCCAGGGGATGCTGGTAGAGCTCCACCAGTCGGTGCAGGTAGCTCAGGTGCAGGCCCCGCTTGGAGTCGGCCCGCTTCAGGGCTCGGATGAGCCGGATGTGCCGATCCACTTCAGCAGAGCTCATGGCACAAGAGACGATCCTTTCGTGCTTCTTGGGAAAGCCGGGAAGAATGGTCTTCTCCCTGCGAAGCAGGAAGGCATGTGGTTTCTGGTAACTGAGGGTGTCGCGCAACGCATCCAGGGCCCCGGTTGCCCCGCCCCCTTCCACGGGTGATTCGTAGCGCTGCTTGAACTCCCTAGCG
>Ga0007882_10001845_pt1 | contig 12137 bp, 10 predicted proteins | sample CryBogCBH12Aug01_FD_71195 | JGI IMG/M metagenome (GOLD analysis project Ga0007882, IMG submission 71195) | Freshwater microbial communities from Crystal Bog, Wisconsin, USA - CBH12Aug09.1 | ecosystem: Environmental > Aquatic > Freshwater > Lake | place: Crystal Bog, Wisconsin, USA | collected... | reverse complement strand
TGTAGGCAATCATGTGCGAATTCTCTTCGAGAATCTGCATGACCTCGTCGATATTGGCGATCTTGCCTTTGGCCACCGAGGCCACCATGACCCGCGCGGCGGCGGTGCCGATGACCCCGGCGAGCATGTTCTCGGTGAAACCGACGATCTCGGGGCCACCGTCCGTCGCCTCATGGCCCAAGCCTTGCGCCGCCAGGAACTGCCGGAACGAGCGTTCGGCTCGCTCACGCCCGACAAAACGGGCGGCCAGGGCCTTGAGATCGTCAACCGCGGCGCTATGGCGCCAGAATTTCGCATCGACGCCGGGAAGGGTGGCGAAGGCGTCGACGAACAGAGACGCCTGCACCCGTTCGATGGCGGTTTGCGAGGTTGCCAGCGACACCAGAAGATAGCCGCCGATATTGGCCAGCATGCTCCACAACAGGGCATGCGATACCGGGCCGAGACTGCCGACCCCGAACAGGGCATAGGGCCTCAGCAATTCGATGCCGAAGGGTCCGTGGTCGATGAAGGACGGCGACACCGCCCCCGAGGTGACCAGGGCGGGAATGAACAGGGTATAGCACCACACCAGGAAACCCGACAGCAGGCCGACCTGCGCCCCCAGCTTGCCGCCGCCGCGCCAGAACAGGCCGATCAGCATGGCCGGCGCGAATTGCGCCACCGCGGTGAAGGAAATCAGTCCGATGCCGACCAGGGTCACCGTCTCGTCCACCATGCGGGCGAACAGATAGCCGGCGAACACGCAGCCGACGATGGCCAGGCGGCGGATCAGCAGGATCGTCCCGGCCAGGTTGACTTGGGCGTCCGTCCCGGTCCGCGGATGCCGCAACAGCAGCGGCGTGACCAGGTAATTGGCGACCATGGTGGCCAGGGCGACGGTTTCGACGATGACCATGCTGGTGGCCGCCGACAGACCGCCGAGGAAGCCGATCATCGCCATGCCATATGCGTGCCGGGCCAGGGGAATGGCCAGCACATAGGTGTCGGGATCGACTTCGGCGCCGGCGAATTGCAGGCGGCCGGCGATGGCGATGGGCAATACGAAGAGATTAATCAGCAACAGATAAAGCGGAAACAGCCAGACCGCCTTGTTGATGTGGCTTTCGTCGATATTCTCCGTCACGGCCATCTGGAACTGGCGGGGCAGGCAGAAAAACGCCAGCATGGAGAGAATGGCCAGGGTGATCCAGTCGCCGTAGGCACCGCTTTGCGGAAGGGTGAACAGGCGTTGGAGGGCGGGGTCCTCGGCCGCCCGGGCGAACAGATCCGCCGGTCCGCCGAAACACCAGAAGGTGACGAACAGGCCGACGGTCAGGAAAGCCGCCAGCTTGGCCACCGATTCGAAGGCGATGGCGCTGACCATGCCGTCGCGATGGTCGCCGGCGTCGATATGCCTGGCGCCGAACAGGATGGCGAAGGCGGCGAGCAGGATGGCCACCCACAGGCCGGTATCGGCGAACATCAGCGGCATCGCCGAGGCGCCGGAATGGTCCACCACGGCACGGAAAGAGGATGACACCGCCTTCAATTGCAAGGCGATGTAGGGCGTCCCCCCGACCACGGCGATGACTGTAACCAGGAAACCGAGAAAGCGGCTTTTGCCGTAGCGCGCGGCGATGAAATCGGCCACCGTGGTCAACCGCTGTGAGCGGGCGATGCGGATCATCTTGGCCAGCACCACCGGCCACAGCGCCGCCAGCAGCGTCGGCCCCAGATAGATCGGAAGAAAGGCGATGCCCTGGGTCGACGCCTGCCCGACACTGCCGAAGAAGGTCCAGGAGGTGCAGTAGACCGCCAGCGACAGGGCGTAGACGAAAGGACTGGCCAGCGGACTGCGTCCGCGCGCCGCCATGCGGTCGCCCTGCCAGGCGACGGTGAACATGACCACCAGATATGCCAGCGCCACGCCGCCGGTGACCCAGCCCGACATCAGGTTCTATCCCGATCCGAAGAACCGACTCCCAGCGCCAGCAGCCCGATCAGCAATGCCCAGGTGGCGAACAGATAAAGATAGAGAAGGGGGATGCCGCCGACCATGCCGCCATGGCCGAAGATCGACATCATCGGCGGCATGAACAGCGCCACGCCGACCAGGGCGGTGACCACCAGCCGGTCACGCCGGCGATCGCCGGGATGAACGGGCAGCGTCCCGTCGGAGTCGTCAGCCATGGCCCGCGATACCGCGCAGCACCGCCGTCTGATCGGTTTCAGTGCAAAATTGCGGGCGCCGCGGCAGCGGCAGGGCGACGCGCAGGGTCCCTATGCCGGAGCCTTTGGCCAGGCTCCAGGGTTCGCTGTCGTGGCGATCGAAGACGTCCTGGGCGCGGCAGGGGCCGATCGGCGTGTTGATCTCGCTTTTCAGCCACTCGGCCAGGAGATGCTCGGAAATCGGCTTGCCCTGCCAGTTGACGTCGATGAACACCTGGCGGTCGCTCAGCATGCATTCGAGATCGAATTCGTATTGCCGCGTATGGGCATGCAGATTGGCGAAAATCGCCAGCAGTGCCTCGCGCAGCGACAGGCTGTCGCCCCGCAGCCACATGGGCACGCCGACCATGCGCAGCGTCAGGTCGAGACGCTGGCGCAGCGTTACCGACACCGAGGCGAACAGTTCGCTGAAATGCAGGTCGCCCATCAGCCAGGCGGATGCCCCGCCGTCCGCCTCGGGAACGGCCAGGCGGTCGATATCGGGCAGGATATGCCTGTATTCCTGTTCGATCACCTCGGTGAATACCGTGCGCTGGCGGGCCGTCATCTCGGGAAAATCGGCCAGGGCCTGCGCCGCCCCGCAGAGCGAGCCCAGCCGGCCGCGCAGATCGCGGATGACGGCGGCGTTGACCGCTCCCAGGGGATGTCCGGCCAGCAGATGTTCATCGGCCGGACGAAAGGTCACCAGATAGCCGCAAGGGTTTCCGTCGGCGGCGAAAACCAGGGACATCAGGCCTTTGCACAGGCTGTGGCGGTTTACCGGGCGGGCCGCCAGCACCAGATTGCCCAAAGCCTCCGGGGACGGCCGACCGAGGCCGTCGAAACGGGCCAGCAGGCAGTCGCGCCCGTGGTCGAGCGGGGCTTTGGCCATCAGGCTGGCCAGTGACAGCGGCGCGCCGTCCTCCAGGACGACGCCGAACATCCGCTCGGCGGCGGCGTTCAGGCTAAGGATGCGGTGCTCGAGATCGCATTGGGCGACGGCGTCGGAGACATCGCGGAGCGCCATGCGCAGCCAGGATTCGCCATCCCTGGGCGGCGGCGCGGCGGCGGCGCGGCTCACCGTCAGCCAGGCCAGGGGAATACCGGCCAGGGTGACGGCCTGGGCGACGACGGCGGCCGGTCCCGACAGCAACAGGCCGCCACCGGCCGTCAAGGCCAGGGCGGAAAAGGCAAGAGCCCCCCTCCACCGCTGAGTCACCGGATACTCCCCATGGTCGGTTCAAGTCCCCGGTGACAGGCGTTGCCGGATGAGAGTGACGATATCACGCGTGGAAAACGGCTTGGTGATATAATCATCAACTCCCAGGGCCAAACCTTTTTCGCGGTCGATCTCGCGCCCGCGGGCGGTCAGCATGATGATCGGAACCGCTGTCCATGCCGGATTGGCACGGATGGTCTGGCAGACGTCGAAACCGTCCCGCTTGGGCATCATCACGTCGAGCAGGATGAGATCCGGGACCTTTTCGGCGACCGATTCGAGGGCGGCCTCGCCGTCATGGGCGACCCGCACGTCGTATCCGGCCTGTTTGATGATGAATTCCAGGGAGACGACGATATTCGGCTCGTCATCGACCACCAGGACGGTCTGTGCCAACGCCTTTTCCTCCCCTGAAAGACTGATGAACTGTAGGGAGTTATCGGTCGATCCGTCAAGCCGCTGGGCGAGACCAGTGTCAGCTTGGGCGAAGCCCGTGGATAAACAGCCCCACCACCTTGTCGACGAAGACCTTTTGTTCGTCGACGGTCGGGGAGGGACAGCGGCCGGTCATCAATTGGCAATGCAGGGGATCATGCAGACCGGCAAGGAATTGCCCGGCGGCGAAATCGGCGTCGTCGATGGTGATCAGGCCTCGCCCGGCGGCCCTCGACAGATAGGCGGCGACGGCGGCGCGGACGCGGTCCGGCCCCTCGCGCAGGAAGGTCTCGGCAACCTCGGGAAAGCGGGCGGCTTCCCCGTTGACCACCTGCTCCATGCGCACCGCCGCCGGCGACGAGACCAGGGCCGCCACCCGGCTGCCGATCAGGCGCAGCGCCTCATCCACGGACAGGGTGTCGAGGTCGCTGGCGGCGAAATCGACCCCGCCGGCCTGGCATTCGTCGGCGATGGTGGCGGCGAACAGGGCGTCCTTCGACGGGAAACGGGTGTAGAGCGTCGTCTTGGAGGCGTGCGCGCGGCGCGCCACACCGTCCATCGAGGTGCCGGCATAGCCGCGCTGGAGAAACTCCTCGCGGGCGGCGGCGAGGATCTGCGTTTCCTTTCGATCGTCGGTCATTCTGGACTGAACCGTACTGTTTTGGGTTGACAGGACTGAGCATAACAATACGATACAGTCCAGTCCAGTTTCATCGGGAGGGAATGGTGGCGCGCTCGAGGGTCCTGCCGGCAGTATTGTTGTCAGCCGCCGTGGCGCTGGCGGCTTGCGACGGTGCCGACGGAACGGCGACCGCGCCCCGCGCGGTGGTGCCGGTGCGCGTCGCCACCGTGCATCTGACCCCGATGCAGGATACCGCCCGTTATGCCGCCGTCATCCGCCCGCGTTTCGAGACGGCGATGGCCTTTCGGGTCGGCGGCAAGATCGCCGAACGCCTGGTCGATGCCGGGGCGCGGGTGACGGCGGGGACAATCCTGGCCCGCCTCGATCCCGCCGACCTGCAACTGGCGGTGCGCGCCGGCGAGGCGCAACTCGGCTCGGCGCGGGCCGCCGCCGCCACCGCCAAGGCCGATTTCCAGCGCTATGCCTCGCTGCGCCAGGGCGACTGGACCACCCGGCAGGAATATGACCGCCGCAAGCTGGCCCTCGACACCGCCGAAGCCAGGGTCCGCGAGGTCGAGGCAGACATCAAGGTGACCCGCAACAACGCTCAATACACCCAGCTGACCGCCGACACCGACGGCGTCGTCACCGCCGTGTTGGCCGAGGCCGGACAGGTGGTGGCCCAGGGCCAGCCGGTGCTGCGCATCGCCCGCCAGGGCGAAATCGAGGCGGTGGCCGCCATTCCCGAACAACGGCTGACGGATTTCGCCGATGCCTCCCTGACGGTCGAGTTGTGGTCGATGGCGGGCGTCCGCGTGCCGGGTCGCCTGCGGGAGCTTGCACCGGCCGCCGATGCCGATACCCGCACCTATCAGGCACGGGTGACGCTGGTCGATCCGCCCGCCGCCGTCCAATGGGGGATGACCGCCACCCTGGTCGCCGCCCGCCGCGACGGCCTCCAGGTCGCCCTGCTGCCGCTCACCGCGCTGACCAAGGCCGACGGCAAACCGGCGGTCTGGGGGCTGAACGCCGCCGCCGACGGTTTGCGGCTGTTGCCGGTCGAGGTGCGCTCCTACCAGGGTGAGCAGGTGGTCATCGGCAGTGGCCTGAGCGAGGGCGAGCGGGTGGTGACGGCCGGGGTCTTCATGCTGGATCCGACCATGAAGATAAGGGTGTGGACGGAGCCCGACCGTTGAGAGACTTCAATCTGTCGGCCTGGGCGCTTGGTCACCGCACCCTTGTCCTTTTTCTGCTGATCGTCGCCACCATCGCCGGGGTCATCGCCTTTGGGCGGCTGGGCCGGGCCGAGGATCCCAATTTTACCTTCAAGGTGATGATCATCCGCACCAGTTGGCCTGGGGCAACGGCGCGGGAGGTGGAACGCCTGGTCACCGAACCGGTGGAAAAGAAACTCGAGGAGGTTCCCTACTACGACTACGCCCAAAGCTATTCCAGGCCAGGCGAGTCGGTGGTTTTCCTGATGCTCAAGGACATCACGCCGCCGCGGATGGTTCCCGATCTGTGGTACCAGGCGCGCAAGAAGATCGGCGACATGAAGGGCAGCCTGCCGTCCGGCGTGCAGGGCCCTTATTTCAATGACGAATTCGGCGATGTCTATAGCGACATTTATACCCTGTCCGGCGAGGCCAATGGTTTTTCCCCGGCCCAGCTGAAAAAGGTCGCCGAGGAGGCCCGCTCGCGCCTGCTCGGCGTCTCCGGCGTGCTGAAGGTCGATCTCATCGGCCTGCAGGACGAAAAGATCTATGTCGAGATCAGCAACCGGCGTCTGGCCAGTTTCGGGCTGCCGGTGCAGACGGTGATCGACGCCATCCGTCGCGAAAACCCGGTGGCGGCGGCAGGCGACATCGATGTCGGCCCGGACCGGGTATTTGTCCGTATCGATGTCGGCTTCGACCGTCTGGCGGCCATCCGCGACGCCCCGCTGGTGGCGGGCGATGGACGGCAGGTGACGGTCGGTGACGTCGCCGATGTGTGGCGCGGCTATGCCGACCCGAAAAGCTATGTCATGCGCTTCCACGGCCAGGAGTCCATCGGGCTGGGGGTGGTGATGGCCAAGGGCGGCAATGTGGTCGACCTCGGCAAGCGGGTGGCGGCGGAGATACAGCGCATCCGTGCCGATCTGCCGGCCGGCATCGAGGTCGGGCACGCCGCCGACCAGGGTCGGATGGTGGATGAATCGGTCGGTGAATTCCTCGAATCCCTGGCCGAGGCGCTGGGCATCGTCATCGCCGTCAGTTTCCTCAGCCTGGGCTGGCGTCCCGGACTGGTGGTGGCCGTCGCCGTGCCGCTGGTGCTGGGAATGACCATGGTGGCGATGCTGCTGCTGGGGATCGACCTGCAGCGCATTTCCCTGGGCGCGCTGATCATCGCCCTGGGCCTGCTGGTGGACGACGCCATCATCTCCACCGAAATGATGGCGGTGAAGATCAACCAGGGCTGGGATCGCCTCAAGGCCGGCGCCTTCGCCTACCGTTCGACAGCCTTTCCCATGCTGACCGGCACGGTCATCACCGCCGCCGGCTTCGTGCCGGTGGGGTTCGCCCAATCCAATTCCGGCGAGTACTGCAATTCCATGTTCTGGGTGCTGGCGGCGGCGCTGCTGGCGTCATGGATCGTCGCCGTCCTGTTCACTCCCTATGTCGGGTACCACTTGCTCAAGCGCAGCGCCCAGGCGGATGGCGAGCATCTGTACGACACCCCGATGTATAAAAAGCTGCGCCGCGCCGTGGAAACCTGCCTTCGCCACCGATGGCCGGTGATCGGCCTGACGGTGGCCCTGTTCGCCGCCGCCGTGGCCGGCTTCGGCTTCGTTCCACAGCAGTTCTTTCCCGCCTCCAACCGGCTCGAGATCCTCATCGACCTGCGCCTCGCCGAAGGCTCGTCCTTCGCCGCCACCGAGCGGGAGGTGAAGAAAATGGAGGAAATCCTCAGGGGCGACGCCGAGGTCGACCATTGGGTGGCCTATGTCGGCGGCGGCAGCCCACGCTTCTACATGCCGCTGGACCAGCAGTTGCAGACCTCCAATTTCGGTCAGTTCGTGGTCATCGCCAAGGGCATTGCGGAACGCGAGCGCATTGTCAAACGTGTCGCCGCCCGTGCCGACAGCGACTTTCCCAATGTGCGGCTGCGCGTCACCCGCCTGGAAATCGGCCCGCCGGTGGGCTATCCGGTGCAATTCCGGGTCACCGGCAGCGACCCGACGGTGATCCGCGCCATCGCCGCCCAGGTGCGCGAGGTGATGCGCGCCAATCCCCTGGTCAGCAACGTCAATTACAACTGGGACGAACTGTCCAAGCGGGTGCGCGTCGAGGCCGACCCGGCCAAGGCCCGCGCCCTCGGCGTCGCCAAGCAGGATCTGGCCGAGGCGTTGCAGCTGATGCTGAGCGGCCTGACCATCACCCAGTACCGGGAGGGCACCCAGCTGGTCGACGTGGTGATGCGCAGCAAAGCCGCCGACCGCCTGGATCTGTCGCAGCTGGGCGAACTGACCATCGCCACGCCGCATGGACCGGTGCCGCTGTCCCAGGTCGCTACCCTGCATTACGAACAGGAGGAGCCGGTGCTGTGGCGGCGCTCGCGGCTGGTCTGCCTGACGGTGCGCGGTGATGTCACCGGGCGCGTCCCGGCGCCCACCGTCAGCCAGCAGCTTGACCGTCGGATGGATGCCGTGCGGGCGACCCTGCCGGATGGGTATTCCGTCGACATGGGCGGCGCCATCGAGGAAAGCGCCAAGGGACAGGGATCGATCAACGCCATGTTGCCGCTGATGGTGTTGATCATGATCGGCACCCTGATGGTGCAGCTGCAGAACTTCTCGCGCATGGTCATGGTGCTGCTGACCGCCCCGCTGGGCCTGATCGGCGTCACCGCCGCCCTGCTGCTGTCCGGTCGGCCCTTCGGTTTCGTCGCCACGCTGGGGGTCATCGCCCTGGCCGGCATCATAATGCGCAATTCGGTGATCCTGGTGGATCAGATCGACCAGGACCAGGCGGCCGGACGGTCGCCCTGGGAGTCGGTGGTCGAGGCCACCGTGCGCCGCGCCCGGCCGATCGCCCTGACCGCCGCGGCGGCCATTCTGGCGATGATCCCGCTGACCTTCAGCACCTTCTGGGGTCCGATGGCGACCGCCATGATGGGCGGCCTGACGGTGGCCACGGTGCTGACCATCTTTTTCCTGCCGGCTCTGTACGCCGCCTGGTTTCGCATCAGGGGCTGAAGCTGGGTTAAGGCGTGCCTGTCCGGTGGGCTCAGACAGCCACTCTATGTGGGCCCGCCGCGCTCGGAATCCCCTTCAAATCCAGCCTAATCCGGAAACAGGAGGTTGATCTCTGCCACCACGGCGTCCGCCCCTGTGCCAACATCAGTCAACAGTCGAACACTAAAATCACCCCGGACAGTCTGGATTTCACGGGTCGTCGCGGAAAGACTATCCGACAACTCCATAAGGCTCCCCTTCAGAATACCTCGGCCGGCCTTCTTCACCAGTTCTACGACATCGAGGATTTTCTGGCAGAACCCCAGCACCTCGGCATTGGTGCCGCCGACGTGGTTGATAATCTTGGTCATCGTGTTGGCAAGCCACCGAAGCTGGACCCCGTACCGCCGCACCCTCAATGTCGACAGCCTTTTGCTGGCGGCATCAATTTTCTGCTGTAGGACGTTTTCATTGACATGCCTGATCTTGGCCGCCAAAGGATTTGGAACGGGGATCAGGGGAATGACTTCGGTGCCGTCAAGGGGGGCACTTCTCTGATCGGGACCTGTGTAGTCTCTGGTCACGACGAACGGTTTTCGGCTGTGGCCAAAAAACTCGAGCAGGGATGCAATCTGCCCCGGCTTCAACGGCAGAACCAGGATGTCATCGGGGCCGCAATCGACCACCTTGCGGATCAGATCTGGTTCTGTGCGGCGGACAAGAATGAAAATGATGGGGAAAGGGTGCGTGCCTAGCCGACCCAATCTTATTTCCTTGCAGAAGCTAGCGAAGAAAAAGGTGCCGATATGGGCATCGGCGAAAATGAGGTCGAACTTCTCATCCATCATCAGTTTCGCCGCCGCCTCGATGGTGTTTGCCGCCAAGACGTCGCCGCGGGCGTATTTGGCGTTTAACGTTGCAGTAATCTCGCTCCTGACGTCATCGTCAGCAATGACCAGCAGAGCCCTGACCTTAACGAAACAACTGACGCTACCGGACTTCAATCGCCCCATCTGATCGAACCTCTGTCATGCCGGTTTGTGATTTCCGCAAGTCATGGTTCTTGGGTTTCGCAACGCGGTCGCCATCTGGCAATCATGGCTTGAGATCGGCCCCCGGCGTTTCAGCCTTCCGTCCCGACTTGGTGGAGGGCGGGCCGTAGCAGGCTCAATCACTGGCGCGGGTACGCATCCGGCGACAGGTGGCCTTATGGCCGGCTTTGCGCCTGTTGGCGCGGATTTTTTTGCTGGATTTGGCTGTTTTCTTCATCTGTTACTCCGATCACCGGGCGCGAGGCTCCTAAAGTCTTTCGATATCCACATCACCATGCCGATGGCCGTAATGTTCGCCCAAACCTGCATCATCCAAGCAAACAGGATCTTTTTCTTTACAAACTTCTGTCGATTTTTCGGAGGACTTAGAGCCCTCTCTATGGTGTGTTTTTTGCGGTGATGCATCTGCACGTACAGTCTTTGGCTGTTTTTTATTCTTCATAATACTTAACCTTTTTCAAAGGACGATTGCCTCTCCTATTTGAAGCGGAGCGGGAGATACGACTGTTTGGCTATTTGGGTTGCCAATTTCATTTTCGGGACTCTACCCGTTGCGCCTAACGCGGCGACAGCCCCGGAAATTACTCAACCAAACCTTGCTCAGGTTTTTCGCGCAAAATCGGTTCGAGAACGTCTGTGCAACGACGCCGCCCGATCAATGATGGCCTGGTCGGCGTCGGGCGGGCGCATGGAAAGCCGATGATCCCGCTGACCTTCAGCACCTTCTGGGGTCCGATGGCGACCGCCATGATAAGCGGCCTGACGGTGGCCACGGTGCTGGCCATCTTCTTCCTGCCGGCGCTGTACGCCGCCTGTTTCCGCATCCGGGGCTGAGGCTGGGTTAAAGTTCGATGCCCGCGGCCCGCAGCGACGCGGCTATATCCGCCATCGGCCGGAAAAGCGTCAGCGGGTCATCCTTGGACGGCAGAAATCCGCGTTTCTGCCAAAACCCGGCTGCCTGCCAGTCGATGGCATTGACAAACAGAGCCCGACCTCCAATCAGACGGGACCCCCGAACGCATCGGATCAAGGCATGACGCAGCAGGCCGGTTCCTATGCCGTGTCCCAGCCATTCAAGATCAGCCGCCAACTGGCCCAACAACAGGCAGGGCACAGGATTGGGAGGATGCCCGGTCCGCAGTGGGCGGGGCATCATGGTTGGCAGCACCGCGGTGGGGGCCAGGCCGTAATATCCCACCACGTGACCAAGATCGTGGACCACCATGACCACGGTGAAGCCCTTATCCTGATTGAACAGGGCGCGAACCCGCAGCCAATTGTCCAGGGCCGGTTTGCCGCAAAAGAATTGCGACAGATCGTGGGTCGCGTTCAACGGTTCCGGGGCAGACAATGCCATTGGCCGACCTAACGGTCTTCCTGCTCCCATGGCTCAGGGTGCTGGAGAACTTCGACCATGGCGGGGACCGCCGTGGCCGGGGCCGACACCGCCGCCATGAATGAGGTGAAGCCGTCATGGCTCATGCGCACCAGCCCGATGTCCATCAGCACATCTTCAGCCGCCCGAACCGCCGCATCGCGAACAAATTCGGTTCGTGAACGCCCACGCAACGACGCCGCCCGATCGATAATGGCCAAGTCGGCGTCGGGCAGGCGCATGGAAAGCGGATGATCCTTGCGTTTGGAGGCGGCGGTCAAGGTCGTACCCTTCCGAAATCGACCATAAACCTAAGCCTCTGTAGTGCGTTTTACAATACAGATAAGGTCTACCAACGGCCGGGATTTCCCGAGGACGAGAAATTGCCGGCCACACCGGGCACACCGGGTTTCTTGGCCGGCGGTGTCTGCACCTGATCGACCAGCCCGGGCACCACCGGACTCTTGACCTTGGGCGGCGACGGCAAGGGATGAGACACCGGCTTGATCGGCGGCGGGGCCGAGACCACCGCCATGGCGCGATCGCCGGAATCGGGCGGCGGCGGCACCGGCGCCCCGGGCGACGACGCGGCGCCGGCCGCGGCCGGCCGCGGGCCGGCGGCTGCGGGGCTCGGTGTGCCACCGGCGGCGGTGGTCGTGGTGGACGAGCCGGGGCCCGAGGACGAAGTGGACGCCGGCTCGGCAGACGCCGAAGGCGAAGAAGACGAACTCGATGACGGCGAACCGGCCGCCGCCGGCGTCGGGCTGGAAGCGGCGGAGTTTGAGCTGATGGAATTGAACATCGAGCCGCCGGTGTCGGTGGCCTCCACCGTCTTCGGTGCCGAGGCGGCAGCCGGGGTCGATGTGGTCAGGCTGACCGTGGTGCCGCCGACGCTGATGCTGGTGGCGCCGGTGGCGAAAGCGGTGGCGGCGGCGGCGGCGACGCTGGGCACCGCGGCTGGGGCAGACGCCGAGGTTGGCGTCGCTGCCGTGGCGACGGGGGTGACGGCCGACGGCGCTGTCGCCACG
>Ga0007882_10001844_pt1 | contig 12140 bp, 10 predicted proteins | sample CryBogCBH12Aug01_FD_71195 | JGI IMG/M metagenome (GOLD analysis project Ga0007882, IMG submission 71195) | Freshwater microbial communities from Crystal Bog, Wisconsin, USA - CBH12Aug09.1 | ecosystem: Environmental > Aquatic > Freshwater > Lake | place: Crystal Bog, Wisconsin, USA | collected... | reverse complement strand
TTTTCTTCTTTTTCGACTTTGTCGAAGAGATCCAGTCAATCGGGCGCGCCGGCGCCGGCCGCTACCAGTTGGTTCAGGCACTGAGCTATGTGACGCTGATGATCCCGAGCCATCTTTATGAATTGCTGCCGATCGCCGTGCTGATCGGCACCATCTTTGTCATGGCGCGTTTTGCCCAGAGCTCGCAGTACACGATCCTGCGAACCAGCGGCCTGGGGCCTGCCAGGGCGCTCAAGTCGCTGCTCTGGCTGGGCGCCGTCTTTGTGCTGCTGACCTTTCTTCTCGGCGATTACATTTCCCCGGCGGCCGACCGCAGCGCTCAACTGCTCAAGGCGCGTTACCAGGGGCTCATCACCATCGGCCATACCGGCGCCTGGCTCAAGGAAAAGCAGCAGTACTCGCAGTACGCGGTCAACATCGGCGCCCTAGAGTCCGACGGTAGCATGCGCGGGGTGCGCATCTTCGAATTCGACAACCAGGGCTTTCTTGTCTCGATGACACAGGCCGAGACAGCGCGGCATGGCACGGACGACGCGTGGCACCTCAAGCAGGTCGACCGCACCGAGTTCCCGCCCAGGAACACAGAGCCCCCTCGCGTCGAACGCACGCGCGTCGATGACTTCCGCTGGCCCAACGAAATCAGCGCCGAAATGGTGTCGGCTGCGCTGCTCAAGCCAGAGCGCATGAGCACCTATGACCTGTTTCAATACATTCGGCACCTTGATGCCAACCAGCAGAGCGCGCAGCGCTACGAAATCGAGTTCTGGAAAAAAGTGTTTTATCCGCTGAGTTGCCTAGTCATGGTCGTGCTGGCACTGCCGTTTGCCTACCTGCATTTCCGCTCGGGCGGCATTGCCGGCTATGTGTTTGGCGGTGTCATGGCGGGCATCAGTTTCTTCCTGCTCAACAACGTTTTCGGCTACATCGGCGAAATGCAGAACTGGCAGCCCTGGCTCACCGCCGCACTGCCCGGCCTGATCTATTCCCTGCTGTCCCTGACCGCGTTCGGCTGGCTGGTGCTGCGCCGATGAGCTTGCCACGCGAACAGAGCGGCACGAGTTGGGTGCGCGGCACTATCCTGCTGGCCCACGGCTCACGCGACCCGCTGTGGAAGCAACCAATCGAAGCGGTTGCCGGCCACATCTGCCAGATGGCGCCGCAGGTTGCCGTGCGCTGCGCCTATCTGGAAGCCACGACCCCCGACCTGGTCACCAGCGCAGCCGAACTGGTCGAACTGGGCATCACCTCGATCACGGTGGTGCCGCTTTTTCTGGGCCTTGGCAAGCACGCCCGCGAGGACCTGCCGATTCTGATCGCGACCCTGCAGTCCAGCCATCCGCAAGTCACATTCGACTTGCGGCCTGCGCTCGGTGAAGAGCCGGAAATCATCGCCCTGATCGCCAAGCTTGCCATTTCCTGAGTGAAGTGGGTTATTGAATATACGACTGAGGCATAATAAATTTCATTGTTAGCTGAAATTTGGCATGAACCTACATCAATTCCGTTTTGTCCAGGAAGCTGTCCGGCGCGACCTCAATCTCACCGAAGCCGCCAAGGCCCTGCACACCTCCCAGCCCGGCGTGTCCAAGGCCATCATTGAACTGGAAGAGGAATTGGGCATCGAGATCTTTGCCCGGCACGGCAAACGACTCAAGCGCGTCACCGAACCCGGCCAACTGGTCCTCAAGAGCATCGAGCTGATCCTGCGCGAAATCGGCAACCTCAAACGCATCGGCGAGCAGTACAGCGCAGAGGACAGTGGCACGCTGTCGATTGCCACCACCCACACGCAGGCACGCTACGTGTTGCCCGCGCCGGTCGCCAAATTGCGCCTGGCCTACCCGAAGGTCAATGTCAGCCTGCACCAGGGCTCACCGGACCAGGTGGCGCGCATGCTGATCGACGAAGTGGCGGAGATCGGGATCGCCACCGAATCGCTGGCCGGTTACGCTGAACTCGTCACCCTGCCGTGCTACGAGTGGCAGCATGTGCTAGTGCTGCCCGTTGGCCACCCGCTTTGCCAGAAAGAACATGTCACGCTGGAAGATATCGCGCGCGAGCCGCTGATCACCTACCACCCGGCCTACACCGGGCGCACCAAGATCGACCATGCGTTTGCGACGCGCAAGCTCGAGCCGCGCATCGCGCTCGAGGCCATTGATTCGGACGTGATCAAGACCTATGTGCGGCTGGGCCTGGGCATTGGCATTGCGGCTGAAATGTCGGTCACCGACGTGGTCGCCGACGGCGCCAAGAGCGATCTGGTCGTGCGTCCACTGGGCCAACTCTTCGGCCAGAACGTAACCCGCGTCGCGTTCAAGCGTGGCGCCTACCTGCGCAACTTCGTCTACAACTTTGCCGAATTGCTGAGCGACCGCCTCAGCCGCACATTGGTCGAGCGCGCCATGACCGGGCATGTGGATGACTACGAGTTATAGACACTGAACTTTCCCAAACTGAAGAGAAGAACACTCGCCATGAGCAGCGAACGAACGCCCACACTGCAAAGCAGACTGCCCAACGTCGGCACGACCATCTTCACCGTCATGTCGACGCTCGCAGCAGAGAAGAACGCTGTCAATCTGGGCCAGGGCTTTCCGGATTTCAACTGCGACCCGGCCCTGGTTGACGCGGTGACCGAGGCCATGCAAGAAGGCCTAAACCAGTACCCGCCAATGACCGGCGTGCCGGTGCTGCGCGAAGCCATCTCCAGCAAAATCGAGGCCTTGTACGGCCGCCGCTATAACGCCGCAAGCGAAATCACCATCACCGCCGGCGCCACGCAGGCCATCCTCACCGCCATCCTCTCTGTTGTCCATCCGGGCGACGAGGTCATCGTGCTCGAGCCCTGTTACGACAGCTACGTGCCCAACATCGAACTCGCCGGCGGCGTGCCGGTGCGCGTGCCTTTGACGCCCGGCACGTTCCGCCCCGACTTCGACAAGATTGCTGCCGCCATCACGCCGAAGACGCGCGCCATCCTGGTCAATTCGCCGCACAACCCAAGCGGAACGGTCTGGAGCGCGCAGGACATGCTGCGCCTGCAGGATATCCTGGCGCCAACCGATGTGCTATTGATCTGCGACGAGGTCTACGAGCACATGGTGTTCGACGGCCAGCAGCACCAGAGCGCGGCGCGCTATCCGGGCCTGGCGGCGCGCGCCTTCATCATCTCGAGCTTCGGCAAGACTTACCACGTCACCGGCTGGAAGGTCGGCTACGAGGCCGCGCCGGCAGCGCTGACGGCAGAGTTCCGCAAGGTGCACCAGTTCAACGTTTTCACGGTCAACACGCCGGTGCAGCACGCGCTGGCCGCGTACATGCTGGATGCCAAACCGTACATCGAACTGGCGGCCTTCTACCAGCGCAAGCGCGACCTGTTTCGCGCCGGGCTGGCGCGCACCAAATTCAAGCTGCTGCCGGGCGAAGGCACCTACTTCCAGTGCGCCGACATCTCCGGATTGGGCGTGCCCGAGCGCAATCTGCCGGAATCTGAGTTCTGCCTGTGGCTAACGTCCGAGATCGGCGTCGCGGCGATTCCGCTGTCTGCGTTTTACGGCAACGGCTTCGACCAGCACGTGGTGCGCTTCTGCTTTGCCAAGAAGGATGAGACGCTTAACGCCGCCCTGCAGCGGTTGCAGGCCCTCTGAGCCGCAGCAGGCGTCAGAGCAACTGCGCCCAGGCCTTTTCGAGCCGCTTGACACTGACCGGCTGCGGCGTGCGCAGTTCCTGAGCGAAGAAACTCACGCGCAACTCCTCCAGCAGCCAGCGGAACTCCTGCATGCGCTCGTCGACGACGCCCTTGCGCTCCGCCACCAGACGCCAGTAGCGCTGCTCCAGCGGGCGCAGTTCGGCCAGACGTGCCGCGTCGCGCGCCGGGTCGGCGCGGTACTTGTCGAGCCGCGCCGTGATCGCCTTGAGGTAGCGCGCAAAGTGCTGGAGCGGCCCCCACGGCGAATTCGACAGGAAGCGCTTGGGCATCAGGCGCGCGAGTTGTTGCGTCACATCGGCTGTGGCCTCGGGCGCGGTGCGCGTGTCCTTGAGCTTGCGCGCGGCGCTGGCATATTCGAGCAAGATGACGCCGGCCAGACGCGCCACTTCGTTGGCGATCAGGGTCAGGCGGCCCCGGCCCTCCTCGATGCGACGCTTGAAATCAAGTTCGTTGGTCGGCAGCGGGTCGAGCAGGAATGCCCGGTCCAGCGCCACGCTCACGATCTGCTCGCGCAGTTCCTCGATCGTGCCGCCGCCTGACCCGTCGGCCGACTTGCCGACCTGCAGATACGTGATCGCCATCTTCTGCAGATCGGGGATGTTCCTTTCCAGGTACTTGAGCGCGTCCTTGATCTGCAGTGAGAACAAGCGGCGCAAACCGACGCGGTGCTTTGCCGCTGCCACGTCGGGTTCGTCAAAGACCTCGATCATCACGGCGTCACCGGCGTCGATCAGGCCCGGATAGCCGATCAGCGTCTGGCCGCCCTTCTGGATCTCAAGCAACTCCGGCAACTCGCCGAAGTTCCAGGCGGTGTAGCGCTGGCTGGCAGGGGCGGCGACCGGTACTGTCTTCAGGCTCCCGCTGGCCGCTACCGGGCCGCCGGCTTGCGATGCCGCTTGTTTCGTTGTGGGCGCGGCTACAGCGTTGCTCGCCATCTTGAGCCCGGCGAGCGCCTGGAAGGCACCGCGCGCCTGGGCCCCGAGTTCGGCCTTGAGCGCGCCCAGATTGCGCCCCTGCCCCAACTGACGGCCGTGTTCGTCCACCACGCGGAAGTTCATGAAAAAATGCGGGCTCAGCATGTCAACCTTGATGTCGGCGCGCACCACGTCAAGCGAGGTCGCTTGGCGCACCAGCTTCAGCACGGCATCGACCAGCGAGCCGTGACCAAAGATCTCCGGCGCGCCGAGCGCCAGTGCCATCTTCGTGGCCGTCTCAGGCAAAGGCACGAGGCGCGAGCGCGGCCGCTGGTGAAGGGTCTTCAGCAGTGCCTGGATCTTGTCCTTGAGCATGCCCGGCACAAGCCACTCGCAGCGTTCTTCATTGACCTGATTCAGCACAAACAACGGCACCGTGGCGGTCAGGCCGTCCCTGGCATCGCCCGGTTCGTGCAGATACGTCGCCGCGCAATCAACACCGCCCAGGCGCAGCGTCTTCGGAAAGGATTGCGTCGTGATGCCAGCCGCCTCATGGCGCATCAGTTCTTCCAGCGTGAGCAGCAGCAGTTGGGGCTGCTTTTTGATCTCCTCGCGATACCAGTTCTCGAAGCTGTACGCGCTGCAGACGTCGGCGGGCAACTGCTGGTCGTAGAAGGCGTAGATCAGTTCCTCGTCCACCAGCACGTCCTGCCGGCGCGCCTTGTGCTCCATGTCTTCCACCTGCCGGATCAGCCGCTGGTTGGCAGCGAGAAAGGGCAGCTTGGTCTCCCATTGCCCGGCCACCAACGCTTCGCGGATGAAGATCTCCTGCGCCGCCACCGCATCGACGCGGCCGAAATTGACTCGCCGCCCGCTGTAGATGACGATGCCGTACAACGTGGCGCGCTCCAGCGCCACGACCTCGCCGGCCTTCTTCTCCCAGTGCGGATCAAGTAATTGCTTTTTGAGCAGATGGCCCGCCACCTGCTCAAGCCACTGCGGCTCAATATTGGCAATGCCGCGGCCGAACAGGCGCGTGGTTTCGACCAGTTCGGCGGCTACCACCCAGCGCCCCGGCTTCTTGCTCAGGTGCGCACCCGGATGGGCAAAGAACTTAATGCCGCGCGCACCGAGGTATTCGCCCTGATTGGCCTCGACATCGACCTTGCAGCCGATGTTGCCGAGCAAGCCTGAGAGCATCGACAAATGCAATTGCTCATAGCTCGCCGGGACGGTGTTCAAACGCCACTTGTGCTCGGCCACAACCGTGTGCAACTGCGAGTGGATGTCGCGCCACTCGCGCACTCGGCGGATGTTGACGAAGTTCTGGCGCAGCAACTGCTCGTACTGGCGGTTCGAGAGCTTGTGTTGTCCCTCTCCCCCCTTGCCGTCGTTGATCCACTTCCACAGCTTCAGATAGCCGCTGAATTCGCTCTTCTCGTCATCAAACTTCACATGCGCCTGATCGGCCTGCGTCTGCGCCTCCATCGGCCGATCCCGCACATCCTGCACGCTGAGCGCCGAGGCGATCACCAGCACCTCGTCGAGCGCACTGCGCGTGCGCGCTTCCAGGATCATGCGACCGACGCGCGGATCAAGCGGCAATCGGGCCAGTTCGGTGCCCATCGCCGTGAGTTCGTTAGCCTCATCGACGGCGCCGAGTTCGGTCAGCAACTGGTAGCCGTCGGCGATGGCGCGCCCCGACGGCCGCTCCAGAAACGGAAACTCTTCCACACCGCCCAAGTGCAGCGACTTCATGCGCAGGATGACGCCGGCGAGCGAACTGCGCAGGATTTCCGGATCGGTGAAACGCGGCCGGCCGTCGAAGTCCTTCTGCTCGTAGAGCCGGATGCAGATGCCATTGGCAACGCGCCCGCAGCGCCCGGCGCGCTGGTTCGCCGAGGACTGGCTGATCGGCTCGACCAGCAACTGCTCGACCTTGCTGCGAAAGCTGTAACGCTTCATGCGCGCCGTGCCCGCGTCGATCACGTAGCGGATACCGGGCACGGTGAGCGAGGTCTCGGCCACGTTGGTGGCCAGCACGATGCGACGGCCGCTGTGACCGTCGAAGATGCGGTCCTGCTCGGCCTGCGACAGGCGCGCGAACAGCGGTAGCACTTCGGCGTTGCGAAACAGCGGCTGGTGGCTCAGATGCCGGCGCAAATGGTCGGCCGCCTCGCGGATCTCGCGCTCGCCCGGCAGGAACACCAAGATGTCGCCGCTATTGTGCACGTCGCGCCAGAGCTCGTCGACGCCATCGGCAATCGCATTGTTCAGGTCGTACTCGCGCGACTCCTCGAACGGCCGGTAGCGCTGCTCGACCGGAAACATGCGCCCGGAAACCATGATCACTGGAGCGGGTCCACTTCTGGACGCAAAGTGATCGGCAAAGCGCTGCGCGTCGATGGTGGCCGAGGTCACGATGATCTTCAGATCCGGGCGGCGCGGCAGGATCTGGCGCAGGTAGCCGAGCAGGAAGTCGATGTTCAGGCTGCGCTCGTGCGCTTCATCGATGATGATGGTGTCGTAGGCCTTGAGCAGCGGGTCGGTCTGTGTCTCGGCCAGCAGGATGCCGTCGGTCATGAGCTTGACCGAGGCGTCGCGGCTGAGCCGGTCCTGGAAGCGCACCTTGTAGCCGACCACATCGCCCAAAGGGGTCTTGAGCTCTTCGGCAATGCGCTTGGCCACCGAACTCGCGGCGATGCGGCGCGGCTGCGTGTGACCGATGAGCTTGCCGCGGCCCGGCGGGTAATTGAGCTTGCCGCGTCCCATTGCCAGCGCAATTTTCGGCAACTGCGTGGTCTTACCGGAGCCGGTCTCGCCGCACACGATGATGACCTGATGCTGCTGCAAGGCGGCGCTGATCTCGTCGCGTTTATCCGACACCGGCAGCGCTGGCGGAAATTCGATTTTCAGGGGGCAGGCAGACAAGGGGGAAACTTCAGTCAAAATCAGGGGCATCAGCTTGGAACCGGGCGATTATCCCCTCATGCATTCCTTTTGGCCGCGCACCTACCACCTTTGATTTGATGTCCTCTGTTTTCAACTTCACCTTCGTGCCGTGGTTTCGTTCCGTGGCGCCCTACATCCACAAGTTTCGCAACCAGACCTTCGTCGTGGGCATTGCGGGCGAGGCCATCGCCGCGGGCAAGCTGCAATCGCTGGCGCAGGATCTGGCCATGATCCAGAGCATGGGCGTGAAGGTGGTTCTGGTGCACGGGTTTCGACCGCAAGTGACGGAGCAACTCACGGCCAAAGGCCACACCTCGCGTTATTCGCATGGCATGCGGATCACCGACAGCATCGCGCTCGACTGCGCGCAGGAAGCGGCCGGACAGCTGCGCTACGAAATCGAGGCGGCGTTCAGCCAGGGCCTGCCCAACACGCCGATGGCCGGCGCGACGGTGCGCGTGATCTCGGGCAACTTCATCACCGCGCGCCCGGTCGGCATCGTCGACGGTGTCGATTTCCAGCACTCGGGCCTGGTGCGCAAGGTGGACACGGCCGGCATCCTGAAAACGCTCGATTTCGGCGCGATGGTGCTGCTATCGCCAGTCGGTTTTTCGCCCACCGGTGAAGCCTTCAACCTGGCGATGGAGGAAGTCGCCACCTCAGTCGCCGTGGCCCTGCAGGCCGACAAGCTGATCTTCGTGACCGAAATTCCAGGCATCCGCATCCAGCCAGGACAGCCTGAGAGCGACGACAACCCGATCGATACCGAACTGCCGCTGGCGGCTGCTGAAAGGCTGTTGTCAGAGCTGCCATCGGCCAACCAGCCCACCGACACCGGCTTCTACCTGCAGCATTGCGTGACCGCCTGCAAGAACGGCGTCGAGCGCAGCCACATCATTCCCTTTGCCGTGGACGGCTCCATCCTGCTCGAGGTCTACGTGCATGACGGCATCGGCACCATGGTGGTCGATGAAAAGCTGGAGAGCCTGCGCGAGGCCACGGTGGAAGACGTGGGCGGCATCCTGCAATTGATCGAGCCGTTCGAGAAGGACGGCACGCTGGTCAAGCGCAGCCGCACGGAGATCGAGCGCGACGTCGGCAACTACACGGTGATCGAGCACGACGGCGTCATCTTCGCCTGTGCCGCGCTCTACCCCTATGCGGAGGCGCGCACGGCAGAAATGGCGGCACTGACGGTCTCGCCCCAGGTACAAGGCCAGGGCGATGGCGAGAAGGTGCTCAAGCGCATCGAGCAACGCGCCCGCGCGGCGGGGCTGGAAAGCATTTTTGTATTAACCACGCGCACCACGCACTGGTTTCTCAAACGCGGCTTCGTGCTGGTGGACCCGGACTGGCTGCCCGAAGCGCGCAAGCGCAAGTACAACTGGGACCGAAAGAGTCAGGTACTGGTCAAGAAACTGTTGATTGTCTGACGCGCCGGGCAATCAGCAAGGCGGCCAGCAGAGTAAAGCCGCTGAAGCACAGGAAGGTCCAGTTGGCGATGGAGCCACCCAGGAAGGTCCAGTCCACCTTGCTGCAGTCGCCGCTGCCCTTGAAGATCATGGGAATGGCGCGTTGCAGCGGAAAGGTCTCGATCATTCCGTAAAAATCGCGCCCGCAACTCACGACCTCGGGCGGATACCATTGAAGCCAGCTTTGCCGGGCCGCCACATAGGCGCCAAAGCCGGCACTGAGCAACATGAGCAAACCCCCACCGACATGCATGCTTCGCTTACCCGTGGCGCCGGCCACTGCGGCAAAGATCGCCACCAGCACCGTGGCATAGCGCTGCACGATGCACATCGGGCACGGATCGATGCCCAGGCTGTGTTGCAAGTATTGCCCGAATACCAGCATGCCGACGCACGCAGCGGTCACCCATAGGAAGATCGCACGCGGGGAGTTGTCGAGCCAATCCGACAGGGTCTTGAAAATCATCGCTATCCTTTAAGCAGCAAACAATGGAACAAAGCCTCCACTGCTTGGTGGCCTTCCACGGAATAAAGTTCCTGCCGCGCAGGAGACCGCTTCAATTCAGGATATCAACTGGCAGCCTCGTCCGCCGCCTTGCACGAAGGCGAACACACGGCCTGGGATTTGCCAAGTATTTTGCGCGTGACCATCTGCGAGCGAGCGCGATGCTTGCCACACAGAAAGCACGACATGGTTGCAGCCCCGAAGGAGGTTGCAGCGGTGAAGGGAGAACCCGATACCTTGGATTTGTAACGCAGGCCGTCGGCCAGCATCTTCGTTTTGGTGTCTGCTTTTGCCATAACGCTCATTTTACCGCAGTGTCCCGAGGGGCACCGAAAGCTTGCTAAAGTTGGTCCTTTACAAGAATTCGGAAAAGGCCCCTATGGCACGCACTGTGAACTGCATCAAACTCGGCAAAGAAGCCGAAGGTCTCGACTTTGCGCCCTATCCCGGCGAACTCGGCAAACGCATCTGGGAAAACGTCAGCAAGGAAGCTTGGGCCGCCTGGCTCAAGCATCAGACCATGCTGGTCAATGAAAACCGGCTGAACCTGGCCGACGCGCGCGCCCGCCAGTACCTCGCACGCCAGATGGAAAACCACTTCTTCGGCTCCGGCGCCGACGCCGCCCAGGGTTACGTGCCGCCCAGCGCCTGATCACCCAGACGGACCGGCCTGGCTTTGGCTGCCTGCGAACGGAATTGGTCATGATCTTTGTCGCCGGCTCCGCCAATCTCGACTTTGTTGTTCGCGCCGCGCACATCCCGGGTCCGGGCGAAACCGTGCTCGGGCGCGATTTCAAGACCTATCCCGGCGGCAAGGGCGCCAACCAGGCGGTCGCTGCGGCGCGCGCCGGGGCGGTGCCGACGCACATGCTGCTGGCTCTCGGCGACGATGCCTACGCTGTGCCACTCTAGGAATCCCTGCTGGCCGCTGGTGTGCACCGCCACATCGTGCGCGTGCCGGACCAGGCCACCGGCACCGCCTTCATCTGCGTTTCTGACGATGCGGAAAACGCGATCACAGTGGCCCCCGGCGCCAACCTGTCGCTGCGCGTGTCTGACCTGCCCGCGCTGGACGACTTCAGCCACCTGCTGCTGCAACTAGAAACGCCCGTTCCGATCATCACGGCTTATGCCCGCTCGGCGCGCGATCAGGGCCTAAAGGTGGTTTTGAACGCCGCGCCGGCGCAACCGCTGGGCGCCGATCTGCTCGCGCTTATCGACGTGCTGATCGTCAACCAAGGCGAGCTGACCGTCGTGGCACGCCACCAGGGCAGCGTCGCCGAGTGCCTGGAACGCATTGCCGTGCCCTGCGTCGTGGTGACCCTGGGCGCGCACGGCTGCTGCGCGCGCGACCATGGTCACGTCACAGCCCAGCCGGCCTTTCCGGTCCGCAGCATCGACAGCACCGGTGCCGGCGACACCTTCTGCGGCGTGCTGGTGGCCGCCCTGAGCCAGGACTCTGACCTGAAGCAGGCCCTGCGCCAGGCCAGCGCCGCCGGCGCCCTGGCCTGTACCCGAGCTGGTGCCCAGTCCAGCATACCGACGCATACCGAACTGACCGACTTTTTGGCAGCGCAAGCGGACGCCACACCCGCACAAATCGCAGCGCTGAAAACCCGTTGCGGCTTCGATGGCTGAACCATGCGACACGAACCGTACAAGGTGATCTTCGATACCGACCCCGGTGTCGACGACGCGATGGCGCTTTACTTTGCGCTAGCGCATCCGGACATCGACGTGATCGGCATCACCACAACCTTTGGCAACGTCGCAGTGGAACAGGCCGCCGTCAATGCCCTCTACCTGACGGCACTGGTCGGCGTAACCATCCCCGTGACGCAAGGCATCGCCGCTCCATTGACCCTGCCGCCACCAGTACCCCCGGCGCATGTTCACGGCGCCGACGGTCTTGGCAACCTGCCCGCGCGCCTGCCGGTTCAGGCCACGCTTGACCCGCGCTCCTCGGCCCGGTTCATCGTGGACATGGCGCGCGCACAGCCCGGCGAAATCACACTCGTCGCTGTTGGTCCGCTGGGCAACCTGGCATTGGCGCTGGCCATCGAGCCGCGCCTGCCACACCTGCTCCGCGAAGTAATCCTGATGGGCGGCACGGTTTTGGAGCCGGGCAACGTGTCAGCGGTGGCCGAGGCCAACATCGCCAACGACCCGCACGCCGCGGCGCAGGTGTTTGCAGCGCCCTGGCGCCTGACGATGGTCGGGCTTGACGTGACGCACCGCGTAATCCTGCCGCTGTCGATGTTCAAGGCCATCGCCGATAAACAACAGCATCCAGCCACCAGCACGCTGCACCAGGCGGTGGGCTTTTATGCCGACTTCTACAGCGCCCTGTACCCCCATGTTGCGCAAATCCATGGCTGTTTCGGCCACGACGTGTTGGCCTTCGTCTACCTGGTCAAGCCGGAACTGTTCACCCTGGAACGCGGACGCATCAGCGTGCTGACCGATGGGCCGCTTCAGGGACAAACGGTGCTGAGCAGTCACTACGACGGCGAGCTGGCCGGACGACGCGGCGATTGCGTTTCGCAGGTCTGCATGCAAGTCGACGCCGATGCCTGCAAGCAGCT
>Ga0007882_10001841_pt1 | contig 12143 bp, 13 predicted proteins | sample CryBogCBH12Aug01_FD_71195 | JGI IMG/M metagenome (GOLD analysis project Ga0007882, IMG submission 71195) | Freshwater microbial communities from Crystal Bog, Wisconsin, USA - CBH12Aug09.1 | ecosystem: Environmental > Aquatic > Freshwater > Lake | place: Crystal Bog, Wisconsin, USA | collected... | reverse complement strand
TCTGGGCTTTTAATTCATTTGCCTGTGTAGTGTAGTCTAACATAACAGATGTTTTTTTGGGTTAGGAATAGGGTTCACTTTTATTATTCTATCGTTTATTTCCTTTGTATATGAGAAACCAAAATTATTATTGTTGTTTTATCCTCTTTCCTCTGTTTCCTCTTTCAATTATTCAGGGGAGAGAATATCTTACATATTTTGCAACATGTTTGATTGTCATTTTATTTACCCATTACATTCAGCATTGATTTAATCTCAGGACTAACCTCTCCATTTCTTTTTACTGGAGGCTTATCAGGAAACTCCTGACCGTTTGGAACAATAGCAGTAATTCTGCTTCTGAATAATTTTATGGTATAATTACATGTTAATTCAAAGGTTCCGTTTGCGAATTTGTCACTCTCATAATTTTTAAAGAAGCTCTTTACCACGTTACCTTCCTTGAAAGCGATAACAGCATCTTTTTTTGTACCTGACAAAATTTTTGCTACTCCTGTCTTTGTCTGATGATTGAAAACTGTCTTGAATACAGATTCTTCTGTTTTAATATTGTTTTCAACTTTCTGTATATTCATATTGTCGATTTTATTTGTTTCATTTGATTGCTGCATCATTGTAACCAATTGCAGAATCTTCTCTGTAAGATTATCTTGATTGATAGAAGAAATGATAGTATCCGCTTGTGCTTTCAATTCGTTGGTTTGTTTTGTATAGTTTAACATAACTGGTGGTTTTAATTTTTTTGTTTGTTTGTTTTGTTTCAATTACGATGTAAAATTGTTTCAATTTTATTTCTCTTTTTCCTTCATAACCTCAAGAAATAAATTAGAAGTTTTGAAGGTTTTGATTTTGATTTCTTTCTTTTTTCATTTTGTTTGTTTTTTGTTTTGTTTCAATCACGATGTAAAATTCTCTAAGTTTATTCACCGGTTTTCCTTTAAAACCTTCCTGAAAAAAACTAACAGGTTTGAAGGTTTTGATTTCTTTCTTTTTTCATTTTGTTTGTTTTTTGTTTTGTTTCAATCACGATGCAAAATTCATTAAGTCCAGAAAATAAGAAACCCTCAAAACATATGCTCCAATGAAACAAATGTTTTGAGGGTTTCCTCAAATGATGTAGAATTAAACTACTTCAATCTTTTAATCAATTTCTTAAATGGCAATAAGTATTTTTCTTCCAATAAATCATTTTTTGAATCAAGGAAGGCATCATTGCTCAATGTATCCTTTTCATCAAGAAATGTGTTTATTGATATTGAAATCAATTGACTGGCACTATAATTATTAATTTCAATAAAATCATTATTACCTAAAACTCTCAAAAAACCAGCTAAATATCTTTGCCAACCCTTTGTAGGTGTTTTATTCCATTTCAATTTTCCCTCATTATTTTCAGTAATAAAAGCAATTGATGTTTCAGGAGTATAATCCGGCAATGTATTTATTTCTTTAAGTAGACTTATAAATTGATCATATTTGGCAATTTCTTTTTTACTCCAGATTTGATTCAATTTCATATTCTTTATTTCTTCAACCTTACTTGGTTTATCAGAAACCTTTGTTTTAACTGGATTGATCAATAAAGAACTGCAATATTGATCCACAATAGCGTATTTAGTCATATACTCCCTGGCTGTATTATTGAATTCAAAATCTTCAAAATATCCTATTGATTGATTTATTTGAACTTCATCTCCTTGCTTGTTTGCAATATTCAACCGGCTGATATTTTTCTGGTTTTTATAATCACTCATTACTTTAATGTCAATACCCTCATTTAAAAGGGATTGTTTTAATTCTTTAAGGCTATCATTCAATTCATTTTCTGAAGCAGAAGTTTCATTAATCGTATTAACATTATTTAATAGGCTATTTACATTAATGCTATTGGGACCAATAATATAAAATACTTCATCTTGCGTTGCAGAACTGTTTAAATATTTAATAACTCCATTTACTTCTGCAATAATTTCTCTTTTGATTAATTCACTATTCAGATATACAGAACTTGCTTTTAATTTCATTAATTCAGATGAAAGGCTTTCATACACCTTTTTCTTGTCTAAATTATTTATTTGGATAAAATCCTCTATTATCCCAACTACATTATTAAATGTTACTTCTTTTGAAAAGATTGTTTTGGCAAGCTTACTAACCATGTTCCTTGATTTATTATTTAATTACAATTCCAATATTTATTTCTCTATTATTTTGGGTTTGATCTTCAAAAAATAATAGTTTGAATTTCTTTCCAAATTCTTGTTCTAACCTTATAATTGAAAGTTCTATTTTGGAAATAATATTAAATGGTTTCCCTGAAACAGATTCATCTATGTTGGCAATCCTAACCTGTAATATCTTTACAAATCCATCTTCTGAGTAATTATCAGCTTGTTGTTTTTCTTTCAGTGATTTATATTCCCGGAATAATATTGAAGCATCTTTATAATGGTTCATCATATCTGTTTGATCACACAGATATTTATTAACTGATTGTTTATTGAATATTTCTATCGCTTGGTTGTTTAAAACAACATCTTTTAACTGTAGTGTAATGTTTTCTCTGGAATAATGATCCTCAAAATCAATAAAATAATCACTGATAATATCTATTGTTTCATCATCATTTTTCAATGCAGTATATTCCATAACTCATTAATTAGTTCCAATCTATCCCTTTGCAATATTGGATAGGCAAATTTGAATCCTTTTTCAAAAGTAATATATTTCATTTAATATGATTTTAACTAACCCAAAATCAACATAATTGACAAATTTTAAGACAGGAATCGGAAGGGGGACCATTTTTAAGGGTTAAAAATGATGGGGAATTCAAGATTCATAGGATTCTATTTTTTATCTGTCTATAATTCTTTTATTGTAAATATTATTTCCGGATGTTTTTCCTTGCACCAATTTAATGCCAAATCAGCATCTTCCTCATTGACTATGATTGAATCATGAATAGGTAATGCAAAATCAAGTGGTATGTTTTGCATTATATCATCAATCCATATTTTAGCTTCTTGTCTTTGCATGTAGGATGCTGAATCTTTATACCCTCTCTTTTTTAATGTTTTAATGAATAGGGAAGCTTCAGGAAATAATTGATGAAATGGATAGCCCTTTGTATAGCCAGTACCGAAAATCCACATAGTAAACAATTCCTTTGCCTGGTCCCTTTTGCTATCATAATTAATTCCTGTTAGTTGAAATTGTTTTATGATGTAATTATAGAAATCTTTTGTTTCTGGTTTATTTTCAAATAGTTCATAGTAATTATCATCTCTGATATTGGATTGTTTCATAAGATTATATAATAGCCGTGGTTGGCTGCATTTGGCATCAATAACAATCATTCCTTTACCTTTTAAATCCTGTTTGTAGGTTTGTATTGCATTATGCCAAACTCTTAAACCAAAGCCATCCCTTTTAATCCTAATATCATCATACCCTAATTGTATGAGTGAACTCTTAATTAATTGATACCAGCGGCTTTGTTCCTCTGATGAAAAGTCAATATCAATTTCTTGCCCTTGTTCTATATCAATCAGAAATTTATATTTCATACATATACCCTTATTGGTATCATAATATTTAAAAGTCCTATCATTCATACCATCAATACTATATTCTATCCTTTCATAGTGTTTTAATATGCCATCCTTTTCAAACTGGGTAATAAATCTTTTATAGCGGGCGTTAATACTTTTTAGGTAGGTGGATGGAATAGAGAAGTAGCCGCTACTATTTTTATACTTACTTTTTAAAAATAAAGCTGCATATATTTTATATCCATTCTTGATTGATGTTTTGTTTTTGAATTCATTTATTGATTGTTTTACTAAGTCTGTAACCTTTATTATCATATTGGTTATAGTCATAGTGTGCTGACTTGTTTACTTGGTTTTGAACTTTTTATGCAGTTTCTTTGGTAAAACTGAGCCACAGGGTTAATGATATACTATACATATCTATATCACTATATACCATTTACCTTCCACCATTAACATACCTTATCAATTTCGATATTCACGGTTTTTTAATAAATCGGTATCTGGGTCCAATTGATGTATGGTCAGATAATGCTTATTGCTTTAAAGTAAGATCATTTAATCTTATCCATCCTTTACTTTTCTGTCCATTAGAATTTGTGAATTCTACATATCCGAATCCATTTTCAATTCTTTGAACATAGACTAATTCGTGTGAATCAAAATGGGCATTTCTTTTTGTAGATTCCTCAGGATAAGTATAAAAGTAAACATAATTGTTTTTATCTGCTTTAGTTATATAATTCCCTTCACCAGATTCGTTAATATTATTTTCTAAATTTTTATCAGTTTCAACTTCATTATTATCTACATTTTCTTTATTTTCGCTTGTTATAGGACTTGGTCCGGCACTATTTTTATCTTGAATTGTCAAAGCTAATATAAATTCTATTTTTTGTAATTTGTTTATATTTTTATGCCAAAGAGATTCGTAGATTGGTATAATTTTCCCATATCCAATATCTAATTTTGAATCATTATAAGAACTCTGAGGTTTATATTTTAATACATCATTAATAGTTGGGAACTCCATTTTATTCCTTATTTCAATTACATTATCATTTTTAGTCAAGAATTCATTTTCATTTTTGAAAACGGATAATGAATTATAAATGTTTAATAGAAAATCGCAATTACTTAATTTATAATCAAGAATCATATGAAATTCATTTCCTGAAAAAAAAAGCAGATAACGTCTTTCATATATATTATTGACATAACTTAAATTTTGAAATAAATCTGATTGATACCATTCAATAAAAACTTCATAAATTGGAGCCCCATTTTTAATATCACTTAAAATTTTTTGGAAATCATATTCAGATGAATTCATCTCACCTAATGAATCAATCAAAATTTTGTTTCTTAATGACTTTGTAAAATAATTATTAAGATTTCGTATTATTACATAATCACCTTTTAAATTTGATATACACTTATTTATTGAGGTAGAATTTTCAAATATAAAATTTAGTGCATCAAAATTTTTTAAATTAAATTTTTTAGTTAAGTCATTTCTATTATTACTTTGCGATTGAATTTTGGGAGCCTCATTTGAAGCCAGGATACTAGAAAAATATTTCGTGTCTTTTGAGTTTTCAAATGTTAATAAATTTGGTGTACTTATTAATGTCTCATTTTCAGAAAGCACTATATAGCAATCACTAAGCTCTCCAGATAAATACCACCTAGTTTCTCTATTCACAGTAGTTATTTGACCAAATTTACCATTGACTTGTTGAACGATATAGGGGTTATAGTTATTTATTTCATCTCTCGTTGTATAACAATAATTATATAAAAATTCATTGTCAGAATTCTTTGTTATTTTTAATGTCCATTCACCTGCAATATTATAATCACCGATTGATTTTGATCTTTTGTATTCATAATTACCAACTAAAATATCAACATTTATTTTTTTCTTTTTAGATTGATCACTAATGCATGAAAAGAATTGAAAAACAAAAAATAATGTTAGCAATATTTTATTATAATAAACTAATTTATCTTTAATCATAATATTATATATTGGTGATTATAAAAATTGGCGCAATAAATTGTAATCATTTTTCTAATATACTAGCATCACCTGAAAAATAAAACTGCATATATTTTATATTCATTCTTGATAGAAGTTTTGTTTTTGAATTCATTTATTGATTGTTTTACTAAGTCTGTAACCTTTATTATCATATTAGTTATAGTCATAGTGTGCTGATTTGTTTACGCGTTTTTGAAATTATTTTGCAGTTTCTTTGGTAAAACTGAGCCACAGGGTTAATGATATACTATACATATCTATATCACTATATACCATTTACCTTCCAACATTAACAGTCCTTATCAATTTAAAGGTAGTGAATCAAATTTCAATTTTAACAATCTGGAATAAATAATAGCTAATAATTAATATATGTTTAAACATTATTTAAATTGACTTTTAAGGCGCACAATTTTAATTTGAGTAATAATTAATGATAATTCATAGCTTCTTAGCCTTTTTTTCCAACTGGTGCTTGGCGTATCATTTAATTCCTTGGCTTTATCCCGCTTTCGTTTCATTAAAATATTTAATCTATTTTCCATTTGTTACCATCATATTTTAAACATTTCCATTCTTTTATCGAAATATGCAATCCATTCAGCAATAGGATCATCCTCATCTTCTTCTTCTCGTTTTATTTCAGGATCAATTACTTCCTCAACAGGTTCAGTTTCTTTCTTTGGCTTATCTTGTTTTTCCTTCTCTTTGTTTGGACTTTTTTTGTTCAAAATATATGTTTCAAACTTTTGAATGTATTTGTGGTTCATATTACTACAAGATATTTTTTTCTATTCTTATAGTATATATTAATTAGTTGACTTTCCATTAAATTCTAAATAAAATCTTTTTTTAATAAAATATAAAGTGATTACCTTTCTGTTTGAATATTGGTTCATTTTTAGAAGTTAAATGCAGTTAATTTCTTACACGAAAACAATAATAAAAATAATTGAAAATAAAGGATTTAATACATATTTGGCAATCTATGATTTTTAATATATTGGAAGTAAAAAATTTATTTACATTTTTTAAAATATGTATTTGACAATGATAATAAAATTAAATGCTTATATGACAGGTAACTTGCTTACACATTTATGCAATTATAAAATGAAAATAATAGCATTATTTTTTTGTGTTAATATTTCATTTTTTAGTTCATCTCAAACATTAGTTCCTTTTTTAACTAAAACAGGAAAATATATATTTGTCGATTCAATTTCTATGAAAAAAGTTATTCAAAATGAATTTGATTTTGCATATGACTTTAATGACAATATATCTATTGTTGCAAAAAATAATTTGTGGGGAATAATAAATAAACAAGGAAAACAATTAACACCTTTTAAATATGATATAATCGAAAATTTAGGAAAAGGGGAATTTAAAGTTTTCCTATTGGATTCTATTAGTAATAATATATATTGTGGGAAATATGGGATTATTGACAGTACTGGTCTAGTAAAAGTACCTGTAGTTTATGATATGCTTGATAAATTTAACAATAAAATATATACAATCCATATAAAGTCTACTAATTCACGTGACAGCTCTAATAATAACAAATTGGAATTCGAAAATGAAGGTAATCATATTCTTTCAATAGTTTACAATGATATGAGAGAAGGATTAATTGATAATAAAAATACTATGATCCTACCTCCAATATATAAATACATAAATCTTAAATATATAAATAATGGTTTTTTTATTATTGAAAATATTTACGGCAAAAGGGGGGTATTAGACATTAAAGGGAATGTTTTAATTAAATGCAATTATGATAAAATTGATTATAATATTGACAATAAATTATTTTACGCTTTAATTCGAGACTCTATTCAAGCAAATGGTAATAAATTTTCTGGAGGGTCCTTTATTGATGAAAAAGGAAAAACTATAATTCCATTAGATTCAAGTCTTTCGGATATTAAAATATTGACTGACGGGTATTTCTTTAATGATTCAGTTATATTTAAAAGTTCTATTGGTTTTAGTTATTTGTCATTTATAAATAAAAAAGAAAATAAAATAGAGCATATTAAGTTTAAAAATACTTTAATAAATAATTATGATAATGGCTTATTTTATGCTTCAATTGCTTCTAAATATAAATCTTTACCATTTTATGGAGTATTAGATAAAAATGGGAAAATCGTAATCCCGTTCAATTTTGAGAGAATACATGTTTTTTCGGAGAATTTAGCAAGTGTTGGGGTATCAACAAGATATGAATATAAACGTAACAGTTGGGGTATTGGATTTATAAATAAACAAGGAAAATTAGTTATACCTTCTATTTACTCTGATGCAAGTCCTTTTAAAGGAGGCTTAAGTAAAGTAAGAATAACTAATAAGGATGGTAAAAATTATTGGGGGTATATTAATACAACAGGCAAAGTTGTTGTACCTATAATATATGATAAGGTTGGCGAATATTTAAAAGGTATGGTTTTAGTTGTATTAAATAAAAAAATTGGATTTTTAGATAAGTCGGGTAATATAAAAATACCAATAAAGTATGATGAAGCAGGGTATACCAATGGAGGAGATTATGATATTAATGAAGACCCAATTGACAATTTTAAAGATGGTTTACTTAAAGTAAAAATTAACGATAAAATTGGATTCATCAATAAAAACGGTAAAGAAATAATTCCTATTAAATATGATAATGTATATCTTTTAAATTCTGGATTAATAATGGCTCAAATTAAAAATGAGAATAGACTTGTAACATTTTATGTTAATAGAAGTGGTATTGAATATGTTGAAAAATAAATAATTTTATGTGCATATAATCTAATATATATAATAAGAAGTTTGATAAATATTATCTGAATAAATTTAATAAAAACAACGTTCTATTCTTTCAAAACAATAATAGAAAAATGAATTATTTTTCTTTATTGCCTCCATTTTAAATGGATAGTCTCCATTGCTGATATAAAAACTATTTGCATTTGAATATTCATTTTCCCAAAAATCTTTCAAGCATTGACAATTATGCCAATTAAACATTATTCCAGCATGCCAAAATTTCCAAATATGAAATGGTATTTGCTTTTTTACCCTGTAACAATAATATTCTTCGCAACACAAATTTAAATAAGCTTCAAGAATTTTTTTAATTTTATTATCTTCTTCTACATTCTCTGTGGTCAACTGTTTATCAAAGCACCTTTTTAGATCTTCATTTAGTTTTGAATACCTATCATTGAATTGCATAAATAAATCAATTTCTAAACTGTCTCTTGTATTTCTAAGTTGTGTCAAGCCTATAAAAGCTGCTTCAAAGCCCACAAAAATAGTACCCCAAGCTTCTGCCTTATAATTTAATTTAAATAGCTTTTCAATTAACACCCATATAATAACATATATTATTAGTCGTAAGAATAATTTAAGCATTTAATTTTGATTTATTAAATTAATATATTGAATCAAAGAAAGAGACAGCCAATTTGGATTAGTTTTTAAGTATTTCATCAAATGTTATTTGTTTCTTTTTCAGAAATTCTATGAAATAAATTTCCTATTCTTATTAATATTAAGATTGAGATAATTGCAAAAAATATATTTACTATTATTAATATATTATTATATAAAATGATTGAATTAATATCCTTTTCATTATTAGTTCCAAAGGTTAAAACTGAAGATGGAGATGTAGTTGTTATTAATTCAAATATTATATAATTAAATATTGCAACGAATATTAAATTGCATACTAAATAATAAAATAAATTTCCTATTTTTTTAAACATAATTTTACTTTTTAGAAATTATTTTGAATAAATATTCTGAAATACATTATTATAAAGTTACAAAAGGAGAAACAAAAGAAATATTAATACTTTAACTCTTTTTATGATTTAGCAATCTTCTTACTTGTTCAGGCTGAAATGATAATCCCTTGGCAGTCTTAAATCCAGATTCATTCAATTCATTGGCAATTTCTCTTAAAGTCATTCCATTAGACTTCAATAGATGAATTACTTTTCTGGCTTTTATATTATTATCATTCTTTATTGATTTTTCAATCATTTTCATTGCCCCTTTCAACCTGGCTTCATTGGTTAGATTTTCAGGAGACCCTAATTTAACACCTCGTTTCTTTAATTGACCCAATGCTGATTTTGTTCTTTCGGATATTAATTTCCTTTCACTCTGGGCCATTGCCCCTATGATATTTATTGTTAACTCATTGGCATCTGGCAAATCACAACATACAAACTTTACCTTTTCGTGCTGTAATAATGTTATGAAATTAAGATTACGTGATAATCTATCCAGTTTAGCAATAACCAATGTTGATCCTGTTTCCTTTGTTTTTTGTATGGCTTTTAATAATTCTGGTCTATTATCATTCTTTCCTGATTCAATGTCTTTAAACTCAGCAATAAGGGACCGATTACCAATAAAAGAATGGACTGCACTTTTTTGTGAATCAAGCCCTAATCCTGAAACTCCCTGTTTTTGTGTGCTTACTCTATAATATCCAATAAATGATTGATTTTCCATGCTATTTTATTTGCATGGCTAATATACTGATTATGTGCCACATAGCATAAATGTTCGTTTATGAATTGTGGCAAAAGTTGCCCACAATGAAAATGGGACTTCCTGTATATTTAAAAAAATCCCATTTAACGGATTATTGTTTAATTATGTTTCAAGCCTGCCGTTCCTGAACTACCATAACTCGCAGAACTAGGTGACGAACTACTTGTTTTTGAAACACTCGTACTACCAGATATTGGAGTGTAATTAATAACTTCATGAGGAGTTACAGGATCTATAAATAGGGAATCATCAATAAATTGAAGGTCATATTTAGCAAGTAGTTTGGGATTTTTTTCAATATATAAAAGAGTTTCTAAATCATTCAAAGGCTTAATCCATAACTTATCTAAACAAGCATTAAAATCTATTAGAGTTTGCTTCATCAATTCTTTTCTTTCGATAAATTCTTTCTTTCTAATTACTTCAGTTGCCAAAAAAACACTATTCCAGGTTTTATACTTCGATATGTGATTTGTTTGTGGAACCCATTCTTTATCATCCATTTTCCAATAAGCAAGTTGCTTATTGTGTATTACAATGTTTCTATAGGTTCTGATTTTTTTAGTTAGCTTAAGGTATTCATCCCAATCTTTATATCCATTAAATTGCTTCTCTAAAATATTAACAGACTTTATTAATGAAATTGATTTATATTTTCCTTTACTAAAATAATGTTCATAATCTTGTTGGTAATCCTCCTTAAAGTATTTGGAAGCAAGTTCTTGAAACTCGGCTTCATTTAATTCTTCGCTATAAGGCATATGATCACCTTTGCACTCGCTTATTAGTAAATATATTTTAAGTAATAAATCCTCTACTAAATCGCAAGCAGTAGAAAGATGTGCGTAAAAATTTTCGAAATAGGCGATTTGTTTTTCTTTCAAACAGTCGTTTGCATAAACAATATTCAAAAATATTGAATAGTGATAAGCAGCTATTTCTTGTAAATCTTCAGTAACATTTTCTCTAGCTCTGATGTATTCACCAATATTAGTTATTCTATTAGTAATAGGGGTAACTATTTTTTTCCAAAACTCTTCACAATTATGAAACGCTAATGATTCGTGTTCTTTCTCGTATAAATCTCCTTCATTAGAGAATGTAAATTGTTTAGTTAATTGAATTAATCGTGATAAAGGAATTTTAAGTGGCATAATTAAGTGTTTATGTAAATATAGCAAATACCAAAATCCACCGTGGAATTGATGACCTTAATGGATTTTGCAACAATCTCTTACCCCATATAACCATTTTGATTATTTTTTTAAATTAATTCAATTATCCTCTTAAAATCACTTTCTTCAAACTCACTATTGAAAGATTAATTCAATAAGATGGTGGTTTGGTGGTGGTTTTGACGAATAAGTATCAACAAGAACATATATTATCAAATATCAACTAATAACAGGACGCAAGCCCAGTGTTCTTTTCTGTGTGTTTCTATTCAAAACCATTCAAAATCAACAGTCCCGTCGAGACCACAGAAATAACCTATATTTTACACCTATTTATTTGTATTTCAATTAGATAGGTGTTTTCGTTTCTTTTATAGTTGGCTGTTTGTCAAAAAAGACACTGATTTAATGCTATTTAATATTAAAAGATGTAATTATTTTCTTAGTTTCCATTTATTGCCAGTGCTTTAAAACTTTTCTATCTGGTAATTTAAATACTTTCACTTTATTTTAAAGTGAACTAAGGTGGGTTAGAAATACAAACACCCCTACTAGTTAAGTGAGGCATTTTTAAATAATTCAATAACTTAATTTATTTAAATACTACCGTAAAACTTTGTGAGGAAGCATTTGATGGTGTAGCAACAGATGAAACCTTTATAGTAGCATTACACCAATGCTGCTCTGGTAAATTAATCAATGTAATGGTATTCTTTGTGGATGTACTTATGATGGCAGTATTTTGAGCAATAGCATTATTATTCGTTTGGTCAGTTACACTGGCAACAATATTAATCCCTTTAC
>Ga0007882_10001840_pt1 | contig 12144 bp, 18 predicted proteins | sample CryBogCBH12Aug01_FD_71195 | JGI IMG/M metagenome (GOLD analysis project Ga0007882, IMG submission 71195) | Freshwater microbial communities from Crystal Bog, Wisconsin, USA - CBH12Aug09.1 | ecosystem: Environmental > Aquatic > Freshwater > Lake | place: Crystal Bog, Wisconsin, USA | collected... | reverse complement strand
ATTACAAACACTCTTACCCCAGTATCCTGTTTTCAAACGATTTACAGTTACATGAGCTACTGCATACTTTCCCGGCGTATCTTCTACCCCGGCTTCATAGTACACGTTTTTAGTTAAACAATCAAGGTCATTCTTAGTGTACTTTACCTTTTCTGTAGTTTGAATAATGTCTGTAATCTGATCTAACTTGTCCTCAACTTTGTCCATACGCAACTCGTTACGCAAGAGCAATAATCCGAGTAAAGTGCAACCAATAATGAGTAAGTTACGATTTGACATTATCTATCCTGATTGTAGTCGTAGTCAGCACCATCATTGCTTTTATCTTGTGCTAACTGATTAATCATTTCACCAAATTCTTCTCCGAGTAGTTCTAACTCGTCATCTGACAATGGTGTCCCGTCTTCATATTCAGCATAGCTGAAAAATGCATCACAAAAGTCTGGGTAATCGCTAGTGTCGACTCCGTCAACTTCTGCATTTTTTACAGTACGTCCATTTAATTGCATATTGTTAAGCCTTTGGAATGTGATAAGTGATGCCCTGGGCACTTGCAGATTTTTTGTAACCCAATGTTTCGTAATCCGCTTCTAACAATTTTAAACTTGTACGGTCTTTAACTTGTGCCCGATCTACTTTAACTGCGATAAACTTTTTACGATAGTTGATATGAATACCCTTGGCCCAGTAAACTAACTCTAACGCAAGAGCCATGCGATCTGCGGTAATTTTTTGTTTGTCTGAATAATGTGAAGATTCAACAATGTTACGCATACGGGCATCACGTGCGGCAGCAAAAGCATAGTAGCCTGCGGATTTTGTTTCTAGCTCTGTTGTTTTCATTTTTATTTCCTTTTGTTTAACTATACAAGTATTATACTATTTTGGGTATTTTGGGTCAACCAAAAACACCGTTGTTTTTAAGCAACGGTTTTATTACGCTTTACTAGCATTTCTGATAAAGCAGGGTTCATAACTAGTGAAACTTTAAGGGCATTGATTTTAGTTTTTAAGTTAGCAAGTACTAACTCTACTTCTTGCATAGACGAGTCCACTTGCAAATCTACAAAATATTGTGCTTTGTTTGCGGTGAATGCGGGATAAGTGTCTGCAACAATGCGAACAGAAACGGGAGTGTTAGAATACGGGCTACGCTTAAAAGTTACTTTTGCGTATAATGTACTTACAGGTGTATTTTTATAAAACATACTTACTCCTTTTAGTTACTATAGAGCTAGTATAGCATTTTGGTAATTTATGGTAAACCAAAATTTGAGCCGTAAAAAAGCCCCAATTAAGGGGCTTTATGTTAGTGTGTACTAACCTATTACTTTGTTGCAAACATCTTGGTGAAGTCCACTGATTTTGTAGACTCGGCTACTTGCTTGGCCAACTCTAAATTTGTTTCGTATACAGTCTTGGTAAAGTCTGCATAAGAATCAACTAAAGTTTCTAAATTTGAGCGGATTGCTTTATCTTCAACGAATGTCAAAGGTTGCTTACTTGCTTGTGCTACTTGGTCGATTACGGATTTAAAATTAAACATTTTGGTTTTTCCTTTATTAAGCGAAATGTTATGTGAAGCCCAAACTATTTGGCACCTCACTGTTTCATACTATGTTTATAGTATATACTTATTTATGTGCGGTTGCAACATTTTTATATTTTAATTTGCCCAAAAAAGGAATAAATATTGATGTAGTTCGCGATACTGGAAATATCCAACTACTCTAACATAAAAGGACTATGTCAGCAATGTATTTACACTATTACGTCTATGCCTATTTAAGAACCAATGGCACACCATATTATATCGGAAAAGGTAAGGGAACACGGGCATGGAAGCATTACAATGATGCTATACAGCCTCCCGCAGACTTGTCACGAATTATAATACTTGAACGGAATTTAACAGAATTGGGTGCGTTAGCCATTGAACGCAGAATGATACGTTGGTATGGGAGAATAGATACGTCAACGGGGATTCTGCACAATAAAACAGATGGCGGCGATGGCGGGAGTGGAGTTAAAAAATCCAAAGAAACTAAACTTAAAATTAGCATAGCTCTTAGAAACAGATCAGCTGAAGCTCGTGCAGAAACTCGGGTAAAACAAAGTATAGCAGGGAAACAAAGAAAACACTCTGCAGAAACTCGAACTAAAATATCAGAAGCAAATAAAGGCAAGTCAAAAATAGGTGGAATGACTGGCAAATTGCATTCCGAAGAAACTCGAGCTAAAATGAGTTTGGCGGCAAAAAATAGACGCCGATAAAACACCCACTAAATAATATTATCAATTAGGAGATAGTATGTTAAAAGCAATCAAAGAGTTCTTTTTTGGAACACCAGTAGTAATCGCATCACCAATCGTAGCAGAAGTAAAAGTTGCACCACAATCTTTTCCATTGCCTACAGAAGTTAAGGCCACTGTTAAGAAGCCAACTGTAAAGAAGGCAACTACACGTGCAGCTAAACCAGCTACAGCTAAAAAGACAACTGCAAAGAAACCTGTTGCTAAAAAAGCTACTGCAAAGAAAGCAACTAAAAAATCTACTTCTAAGTAATTAGACGTAAATGGACGTTAGTATCTACATTCCCGATGAAAGTGTTAACGTCTTTCGTTTTCATATCAATCAGTTAGCCGGAAGAACTTTCGATGACTGGTCTTATTACCACGATGCAGAAATATTTAAAACATCTGCACGTGGTCGTAAGATAGCATGTTTCCAAATTCCATATCCTTGGGATTCCCGAATTGAAGATCAGATTAACGATATCTACGATACTGTTGATTATATCTTGATCATAGGCAGTGAGCTACATGCAAAGACTGTTGAATTTATTCAACGATTTGATTTAAAGAAAATTAAATACTTTATCTGCGGTTACCTACATCATCGCATGGTCAATGCCGAAGTTCTCAAGTTCCTAGATTGGTTCACTACCAGCGTACATTTTTATAAGAATGTTCGTCCTAGTATACTGTACGAACTTAAACCATTTGATGCAAAACCTTTACAGTTTGATGCCTTGCTTGGACGCAAAAAGCCACATAGAGATTTAGCCTATAATTTTCTAACACAGAACAACATGTTAGATCAAGGTGTAGTCACTTATATCAACGACTACAAGGTAAACTTTGATTCTAGAGACTCTGAAAAATGGGTTTGGCAAAGTGAAGGCATTGAGGACTTTGAAGTACGTAGTCAAACTATAGACTTTACAGTAGACAGAGTAGATTACTATGGCTACAACATGAGTCTGAGTCAGATTATCCCCATAGACATTTATAACAAGACAGCGTACAGCTTAGTATGCGAAACTAACTTCAACAACAACTTTGTGTTTATGACAGAAAAAACTGTCAAACCAATTCTTGCTCGTAGATTGTTTATTACCTTAGGTAATCAGTACCACTTGGCGGCCTTACATAGATTGGGATTTAAAACATTCAACGGCATCATTGACGAAAGTTATGATAATATCCCCGATCCAACTGAGCGTCATACAGCAGCTATGCACCAACTAAAATTATTATGCGAACAAGATCAAGCAGATGTAATAGAACGTTGCCGTGACATAGTTGACTACAACTTTAATTTAATGTACAGCAATGATTGGTATAACTTGTTTAGAACAGACTTTGGTGACTTCTTCTTTAGTCGTCACAATCGCGTTATTTAATCAATAATACCAAAGTTCGCCCAGCGAGCATCACCTAAACTTACCCACCCCAAAGGACCACCTAAACTAGGATTACTATTGAATACAATAGTTCCCTTGGGCTGATCATTTGCCGGAGGAGTGTCGGCACTACTGATTGATACAGCGCCAATTATCAATTGATTAACTGCGGTAGCGCCGTCTGGGGTCAATGTAATATTGTTCTTGCCATTGGTACTTAGTACAAGAGTCTGACTACGTGGTGTGCCAATAATAGCAGTATTGTTGGATTGTTTACCAAATCCAATTTCAACTTCCTGATCCCAAATACTCAATGCCTGGCTTGGTTCAATGGTGTTGACGCCAACACGCTGAGTAGTAGTGTATAGTGCGCCACCGCTTAACAGAGTTTCGCCCTTGACTTGCAATTCGTTTAGTTGCCCAACTGTTTGTAGATTACTATTCAGAATACTATTACTCAAAGCATTACCAGTAATGATGTCCTGACCGTTTAAGGTAATCTTATTAAGATCAACACCCTGTTCTTTGATTTGGTCAAATACCATGTCGGCATAGGCTGTATAGATTACTTGTTTTAAACTTGTTTGTACATTGTTTGTTGCGGCATTGACGATGCTGACATACATCGGGCTTGTTTCTGGAATTGTACCAGTAACATTTAAATCGCCTTCAATTGTAGTTGTGCCTTTAACAGTTAAGTCACGAGTTAATAGATTATTTTCTACTACAGTAACATCATCCATGATAGTTAATTGGCAAGTAGTAGACTTATCGTCGATGCCTGTACTACCAAAGTTTGCAATGATGCCACCCTTGATGTTATCGCCGGAGACTATCCAGTCAGCAGGATCAATTGCCACGCCGGGTATACTGTTTGGGGGGAATTTTAATGTCTGACTTTGTATTGCAGCAGTTACAGCCGATTGGCAAATTTGCTGGAAGTCAATTCTATTAACTTGAGCATTGATGGACTCAGTTGTTACACGAACAGACTCTGCCTGCACCGATGATGATATGTTTGTGCTTAGAGATTCTAGTTTTAAATTTAATTGTGCTTCAATACTTTTTGCATCTATAGGTAATTGACTAATTCTAGCGTCAAGTTTTTTACCAATCTGATCTGCTAGTATTGATGTGGTGTCTAGGTTAGCAATGATATCATTGATCTTTTGATCAATTTGGGCCGCCACTTGTTGTTGAACTTGTGAGGTTATTTGCGAAATTATTGTTTGTACTATACCACTTACGTGATTATCGATATCCATCTTTACTCTTTAATTGATTACTGCTTCGGTGCTTCAATGCACCAATTTATTCAAATTGAATAGATACAACGTGTTCGTAATTTTTCTTAATTAAACTCTTATACATCAAGTTCTTGTGTACAAGGAAATTTACGGCACCAGCGTCCATACTAAACTTAGCTAACTGCTTAAAGAACATTGTGCGTCTTTGGAATACACCGTATGTTGTTAATGCGTTTGCAGCATTAATTTCATATACCATACTATTCCACAACGTACGATCCGTTACGTCCCAATCGTGATTTTCAACATATAGCTTATAATCGCTACCATTTCTAACCATAATTGGCTGACTGAAATCACGATCTTTAAAATCTTGATTCTTGTAGTCGCGTACTGTACTTATCACAAAACTTGTGGCCAGGCTACAAATTTTAGCAATCAATTCCTGTTGCATTTGATCACTGTCAGCAAAAGTAAAATACTCATCCATTGCTATAACACACTGGAATTCTTTTTGGTGTTTAGATAAATCAGCTGAATCAATGTATGTTACTGCAATTCCCTTGCTCTTAATATAAGCCAATGCGGTATCACTTATTTCAGTAACTGAGATATGTTTGGCTTTGCAACTTAAAATGGCTGCATTAAACCCAACAAATAAAATGCTTTGAGGTTCAAGATTTTCTGTACGATATACCCCATCCAGAATTTCTTGTTTACGAGCAACAACGACGTTAAACTTTGGATTAAAAATTAGTGCGGACAGAATCGCATCGGTGTAGGTGGCAAAAGTCATACAACTATTTATTACTTACGCAATAAATCGAGTGTAACGCAATGAAATCCTCCCCCTAATGTACGACTATGGCGCAATTCCAATGGTATAACTGTGAATTTGTGTCGCTCCAGGGTATTAATCAAGCCAATTTGATGCCGATCAACCACAACTGTGCTAGGATCCACAACTAGCATATTCATTGCAATCCACTTGCTTGCATAGGGATATTCGTAAAAACCTTGTGCTACAACTTCATTTACCCAAATCTTTTCCCACCCTTTAAACACTTGAGGGCATGTTGCTTCTGTTACACGACTAGCGTTTAACATAACAAGTCCTTCGCGCAAGGGGACGATGGTTGAGTCGACATGTACTCCTGCATAGAAGTTACATAACTCAATATTTACTTGAGGGAATTGTTCACATAACCATTCGTATGCTCTGCGGTTACCTGACGCACTTTCTAAGAACAACATGCTATCACCTAGACGACATACATTTGCCGCATCCAATATCATGCCTTGATTTCGTGGCATTACTCGACGGTCGTGAGTCTTGCTAGTTACTTCATCTAATACTAGTATCTCCTGATCTCTGCAGGGATACATCATTGCGGGATCAACTATGGTATTACCGTATACCAACAATCTATCCCTGGGGCAATAATTATACATTCCCCCAGTTACTGGATAATTGCGAGGACCAGGTCTGATAACCTGTATTCCTAATCTGTGCAAGGTAGTTGCAAGTATATTTAGATCTTCGTCAGCTTCATCTACGATGTGCTGTGGCACTGGCCCTGCGGGTACTGGTGTATCTTTCCATAAAGTCTTTTCGGACTCTTGTGCAAATACTGGATCGTCGCTGGGCCAGTTTGCATATTTGGCACTACCTACTACAACGGACTTTAATGGGTCCCATTCATTATAACTGCTAATCATTTATGCCCTGTTATTTGTAAGGTATATCTATCTTCTAAACCAATATTTGCTGCCATGTGCGGTGCATCATGCGTCCATTCAACTACATCACCGGCACGCCAATCTACTACAGGTGCTCCCAAGGCTTCTAGGTAGTGCCCGGGCTTCCAATCTTCTAGTAGCACTAACGCACGACAAATCGTCTGCTCTTGCCCATGCAGATTAAACACTTCAATATAACGTTTATATAGGTCTTGATGGACTGGCATTACTGTTCCTGTACGCATGCGATAGTAAGCAACTCCGATATCTTTCCATCCCATGCTCTCGTACAAATCAATGAACTTTTGATTCCACGTCGGTAATCGATGGCGCATGTCGCATAGCTCGCCGCAGATCTTGCCGGAGTAGCCCTGTGTTGTCCATTGTTCAATACTTACTGGATCGTTAAACGGTTCTGTGATGTAGTCTAAGGTCTTAAACTCGTCGTCCCAGAACTTGTCTAACTTATACTTGGTTATTACGTGTGTTGCCATAATGGATAACCTTAATATTTCCTGTCTGTGGATACTTGCGCCATGGATCAATTATAACACTACCTTGTTCTATTCTGCAATATAAACTTTGATTATCTGTTACCCCGGCATAGCCATATGTAATTTGTTGATTGTGTGCTAACAATACACAGCCCATGATTGCGTCTGGTGTTGACTCTTCTGTTAAGGGATCAATGTATGTAACAGTAATACCCATCTCTTGTAGGTAATAACCTACCAACAGGCTGTAACTACCTTCAAGGTATGCCACATTAGGCTTGTACGCTTTACCGTGAATAAATACCGGCAAGCCCTCTCGATTATCGTAAATGTAACGAGCCATGTTCTTTGCCTGTTGCTCACGTGCTTTCATGATAGTATCAAACAAGTCGTAACCTAGATCTAACTCTTCGGCCAAGTAGCGCAATGCGATATTATCACGAGGGTGGCAAGGACCAGCATCGCCTAAACCTGCTGTCATATATTTTGGACCCATGATACGCATTGTGCTATTAGCTAGTGCATCTGTTACTACGTCTACATTGATGTTGCCTTGTTTGATGGCAACGTCTTGAATCATATTTACTAGACCAATCTTGGCACTAATAAACGTATTGTAAAACACTTTGATACATTCTGCTTCGTCCCACGTACCTACTACGTACCTCGGATTGTTTTCCATTATTGTATTATAGAAGTCGGTCAATAAACGAGCATCGCCGGTCTCGCTACCATCTTCAGTACCAATGATAACCATCTCTGGGTTAACCATGTCCCATTCAACTGATCCCATTGCGATTAAGTATGGGTTATAAATGAAACGTGCGTTGGTAATATTGTTTTTAAGTTCTCGTCGTGTAGTGCCTGGAAGAACTGTGGAGATAAGAACTACTAGTTGATTTGATGTTGCAAATTCATTTACTTGTTTAAGAACTGCGTTTACAATAGTGTAGTCAAAGTCTTTGTTCCGTAAATGAGTAATAGGTTGATCGCCGCCGTAACTAGGATCGTGTGGTGTTTGGACAGCAATAAAGATTAGATCTTTACCTTCCACTGCTTGTTGCAAAGTGGATGCAATAGTTATTTTGTCGCTAGTTACTGGATAAATATCATATCCAGTTACGTTATGCTTAGTTGCCATAGTTTCAGCACAAGCCATTCCCAATTTACCAACCCCAATAAATCCTACATTCATATATGTTTTCCTTAGATAGATTCTATAATATACTTCATAATAATTTGATATCAAAATGTGCTAACGGCAAATCTATATACTTTTTTCCGTTCGGTACATATGAAGACAAAGTTGTGTTGGCCAATAGCTTTAGCATCAATGACTACATAAACCCCATAAATGAAAAAGCCGATCGTCCGTTTTTTCAGTGCTATTTTGCTGACCAGGAACCGTATTATAATGAAACGTTTCCTATACTAAAAGATGCATTAATTCATCGAGATCATGTTATGCCAGATACTCGCATTAATATTTTGGCTAACAGTGAAAAATCCCAACTTAAAAATGATTTTGTAAAATCACAAAACTATTACGATTGGTATTATTTTTATCACGGATTTGCAGCATTAGATTGGTATAGGGATTTTCAGTATTTGACACCAGATTCATTTAATCGGTTTGATAAAGTATTTATATGTTACAACCATCTTATCTCAAAATATCGTTCCTATCGATTGCACCTTGTTAGTAATCTTATAGATCATGATTTAATTAAGCATGGACGGGTTAGTTTATTTCTTGAAGATACACACGGTACGTGGGAAGAAGCTGTTCGGCATCCTGACACGCCGCTTGACACCCGTGCCCGTTTAAAAATATACAAGACATTACGCGGTGTAACTGACACATTAACAATAGATACTGTTACCCCCAACGGTACATTGAGTGCTAATGTAAAATTTGATGATTTAACTAGTGCGTTATTCCATGTTGTTACGGAAACTGTTTACTTTCACGATAAACTACATTTAACCGAAAAGGTATTTAAGCCTATTGTTGCTAAAAGACCATTCTTCTTAGTAAGCACCCCGGGGAGCCTGGCATACTTAAAGAGCTACGGTTTTAAAACCTTTGATCGTTGGATAGATGAAAGTTACGATACAGAACAAGATCATTATATACGCATAGAAAAAATCACAGAAGAAATAGCTCGATTATGTGCCATGGATCGCGGTGCATTAAAACAAATGCACTTGGAAATGCAAGAAATATTAGAATACAATTTTAATCATTTTTATAACAAGTTTAAAGATATTATAGTAGATGAGTTAGTTGATAATTTTGAACACATACTTTGTCGGATCAACAATGGCCGACAACCTAATAATCATAGTAAGCATCATCAACGATTTGAACTTTCTCCAGAATACCTCCAGGATGTAAAAAAGCGCCTTAAGCAATAAATACTTGTACATTAAAGAACAGCAACAAGCTGTCGAGATCGAGGAGCTATGTATGGGTGAAATTTTTAAGATTATTGGTGATTTGGGTTTTCCTGTTGCAGCGGCACTAGCTGGCGGGTACTTTGTATTCCTAACCATCAAACTATTACTAGGCGGTGTTCTTAGTAGTGTCAAGGGCATGGCCGGCATTATTACTGCCTTAGACAATCGTGTTAAAACGATGAACCACGATGTTATACGCATTGATACTGTAGTAAGTAACGCACTAGGTCTACGTCCTGATGTAGAACGTATTAGTCGTGCAGATGGCAAGACAGACGCAAGAAGAGATTAATGAATTATATTGGTTACGATTTTAGTCTAACCGAACGTGGTATCGGATTAGATGACGAACTTGATATTGATAAATTGGGTTGGCATGCTGGAGACTATTTTCGATTAGAAAATGTCAATGGTCGTGTAATGTTGCGTAAAATAGATCCACTAGAAAAATTTCTAATAGACGGAGAATCAAAAAATGGGTGAAATAGCAGAATTAGTTAATAAGTATGGCTTTCCAATTGTCATGGCAATCGGTATGGGTTATATTATTCATTATGTGTGGAAATGGGCAACAGTTGAAGTTAAGCCAGTGATTACAGATGCTAATACTGTGCTTATTGCTCTTATTGATCGTATCCGTATGTTGGACAATGACTTGATTAGACTTAATCAAAAGGTTAATACTGTGCTACACCTACGCGGTAAAACAATTGAACACGAACGGGTCGAAGCTGAACAGCATATCAATGCTGCTAAAGTAGACAAAAATACCACATCTGCTGAGCAAGAGGCAAGCGGTGGTACTGGTTAATTAGGTTTACAGATATTACCTTTAGTACCGTTTAAACTAACTACACTAATCCACTTATCAACTTCGCTACCATACTGGGGTAATCTGTATGGTAGGAAGTATAGTTGTAAAAACATCCAAACATTAAAATCGATCAATGCGTTCATAATTATTTTTCGTGGTATTTTCTATATTCTTCAACACTAATCCATTCTACTAATTTTTCTATTTTATATTTTGTAGTGTTGTTTGCTTTAGCACAAGCACTAATTCCGTGATATACATTTCCGTTATATCGACAAGGTTTAGAATGTACTAAAGCGTGTTCGATACCGTATGTATTCTGTACTCCGGTCTTTCCTTTATTCCACGGCTCTTTGCCTTTATTAAAATGATCCTGTGTTTTCCAACGTTCTTTAAGAGCTTTAGATACTGTGGGCTTTTTAGTTCCAAGTTGTTTTCCTTTACAAGCCTCACTAATCTTTTTTCTAATTTCCGGAGTATGTTTTTTACCGTAGTATGGATTGTTTTCTCCTTTACGAGAGTCCCACATCTCACGCATAATCTCATCGTGCCCAATGAGTCCTGCTAATCCTTGCCACGCAACTTTATCTTGCCAGTTTCCGTATTGTTCGTATAATTTACGATGCGCTTCTGCGTGTTCTTCTACAGTAAGTTCTACTAAATTAGATGGATCATCTGTTCCGCCTAAGTATCTTGGAATAATATGGTGTACGTGTTTCATACACTTATTTATCACGTGCAATGAATAGTTACTTTTCTGTTGCTACCCATTCTCCGTTCCAATTTGGACCTAAATCCTGTTCTTTCATAAAGTCACAACGTTCAATCCATATCTTATAATATTTGTCCATCTGTCCGCCAAAGTTTCCAATGAGCTTGACGCACATCTTAGCGGCTTCATCAAACTTCTTAGCCTTGTATAAGGCATGCATAGCATTGTGTTGTTCTCGATCTTTTGTGTAGTCTGCACCCTTGGTACGTAGAACTGTGTAGATTAAGTCTGCTACAGTCTTACCTTTAGGTTGTAAGTTATCTAATAGCAAATAGAAGAAATCATCTTGAGTACGGTTATAAGTTTCTGCGCCAATAATACACAATACACCATAGGCTTTACAACGTGCTTCTAAACGTGCCGCTGTTGAAACCATATCACCTAATATATCATAACTGTGACGATCAGTTGAGCCCATTTCACCAATAAAGCCAATACCTGTATTACAGCCCCAGCCCATTGCAGCAGGTGGTAATCCTTGTGCTTCCATTAGTTTAGTATATTCATCTACAGCATCTAACATCTCAAGTCCTACCTTAACGATAGTACGTGCATGATTAGGATCTTCAATAGGAGCACCGTGTATATGCATTGACGCATCACCTACATACTTGATAACCATACCCTTGTTGTCCATGATAGGACGACTAATGCTGTCCATATAACCATTCATGTATTTGCCAAGTCCTGCAACGTCATCGCCATAGTGTTCGCCGATTGGAGTAAATCCACGTAGGTCACTAAACATAACTGACACGTCTTTACGCACACCACGCTTGATTAAGTCCGGATCCTTCTGTAGCATCTCTACTACTTCCTTACTACAGTAACCAGCAAACTGTTTCTTAATTGCTTGCTTCTGTAAGAACTCGCTTACGAACTTCACCCCATAAGTATGGAGAGCAACCAGGACAAGACCACCAACCACCAC
>Ga0007882_10001837_pt1 | contig 12155 bp, 10 predicted proteins | sample CryBogCBH12Aug01_FD_71195 | JGI IMG/M metagenome (GOLD analysis project Ga0007882, IMG submission 71195) | Freshwater microbial communities from Crystal Bog, Wisconsin, USA - CBH12Aug09.1 | ecosystem: Environmental > Aquatic > Freshwater > Lake | place: Crystal Bog, Wisconsin, USA | collected... | reverse complement strand
TGGCCTGGCGCTTGCGGTTGAACAGCTGCTGCAGGCCGGTGATGCCGAGGCCGGGCTTGATCTGATCGACCGTCTCGAGGCGACGCTGACGCCGTTGCTCGAGTCGCTGCGGGAAGCCCTGGAAAGTGATAGAATGGATATTGATATCGATTGGAGTAGGAACATATGACGATCAAGATCAGGCGCGCCGTGATTGTCGAAGACAATGTCTCGACCCGGGAACTGATACATCTTGCCCTGACCGCGTTCGACGCCCAGGAGATCGTCGAAGCCAAGGACGGAGCCGAGGCGCTGGCGGCGCTGCAGGGAAAGGGCGCCGACATCGTCATCATGGATTGGATGATGGAGGTGATGGACGGGCTCGAATGCACCCGGCGGATCCGCGCCGGGGACGACGGCATCGATCCGCGGACGCCCATCATGCTGTTGACCGGAAAAACCGGAGCGGAGGCCGAAAAGAGCGCCTATCAGGCCGGCGTCAACCATTTCATGGAAAAGCCGTTCTCCCTGAAGAAATTACTGGCCGGTGTGACCAAGATCCTGGGCAATGCCAATAGCTGAATTCATTAAATAATTTGTCGGCAATAGCGGAATCCTGGAGTGGCGGTCGACGGAAACGCGGGAACTGAGAGGCTGACCCTCGAATGGTCGAAAGCCATCGAGATCGGCCATGCCGACATCGACAGCCAACACCAGCAGTTGTTCGACCTGTTGCGGGTTCTCCGGCAGGAGTCCGGCGGAGCGCGGGAAATCTCCGCCGTGCGGGCGGGGCTCGATGGGCTTAAACAATATGCGCTGAACCATTTTGTCTATGAAGACGGCATCATGGACGGCTTTGACTATGACGAACGAATCGTCCATAGGGCCGCCCACAGCGCCTTCATGAAGAACATCACGGCATTTGAGCAGTCACTCGAGCGCAAGAAAAGTGCGGCTGAGTCTTATGGCAAGGTTGTGGACTTCATTTATGACTGGTTGATTTCCCATATCAACAACATTGACCGGACGATGGTCGCCAAATTGAACGGCGTCCATCAGGATTTTTATGCCAGTCATGAAGTCGCCTCGCAAACCAGCACCGTCATCGAAGATGCCTTCGTCGTTGCCGGAGAAGTGGAGCGCGCGTCCACCCGGCTTGGCGCTGCCCGCAAGATGTCGGAAAAGCGTGCTATCGCCCTGGAACTGAAAAGCGCATCCGAACGTTTGATCAATCTGCTCCATCTTGCCGATACGCGTCTGGAACAATTCGGCTGTTCGGACGGCGAGTTGGCTAAACTGCGCGGCATGCAGGGTGCGATGCGGTCCAGTGCCGGTTCTTTGCTGAAAACCGCCGTCAAGGACCTGACCGATTATGGGGCGCGTATCATTCTCGGCAAATACGACCTGCCGCTCGGCGCCGGTGCCTTCATGACCCATAAGGCGACGGAAATCAGGAACCTGATCCAGGTGATCGGTGGCTTAGAGAATGTCGACCCGGCGCTGAAGGAAAACGTCACCCAGGCCCTCAGCATGGTCGGCGACGTGATGGAGTTGGAAATCGATACCCTGGGCATGCAGGACTATGGTCGCTAATCCGGCAAGGCCAGCATCGCCGGTCCTCCAACGGCGCCGGCGGGGTCCTTGAGGGCTGCCGCCATCCCCGGTCCGGTCCCTTCCACCACCAGGTCGAGATGACCGTTGCGGACAATCACCGACAGTCCGGATATGCCGCGGACGGCCGGCAGGCGTTGGTCCACCAACCCCGATGCCGCCAGATCGGCCCAGGCCGAACGGACCGTGCCGGCCACCGCCGGCGATTCGCCGGGCAGGTACCCGTACCGAGCCTGAAAGATCTCGACCGAGGCGGCCAGTTGCCGTCGCAGTTGTTCGACCTTTATCGCCGCCGCCCGATCCAGCAAAGCCTGGCCGCAGGTGATGATGGAGGCGCAGGCGAGTCCGGTGAAAATCACGACGGTGCCAAGCCTGGGAAGATGGGTCATGAGAACCTCGCCCGTTCCTGTCCAATGCTTCGGACAGGATAGGCGCCGGCGGCGGCGGCGGTCGGCGAGCCAGGTCACATTCGGATGACGTCCCTGGTGAATGGTTCTTGGACTATCGGACAAGACTTGGTTCGCCCGGCTTCACCTTTGACGTGCGAACTGTTCAAACCCTTCCAGTGGAAGTGGCCTGCTGTAGAAATAGCCTTGATAGGCATTGCAGCCGGAGGCCGCTAAAAAATTCCGCTGTGCTTCAGTTTCAACGCCTTCCGCAATAACGCCCAACCCGAGGCTGTCGGCGAGGGCGATAATGGTTTTGGCAATCGCGGCGTCATTCGGGTCGGTGAGCACGTCGCGAACAAATGAGCGGTCAATCTTCAATTGGTCGAGTGGCAGGCGTTTCAGGTAATTGAGCGACGAATAGCCGGTGCCGAAATCATCCAACGAAAAGCCAACGCCAATCGCTTTCAGGGAAGCCATCTTTGAAATGACCTTCTCGATATTTTCCAACAGAAGGCTTTCGGTCAGTTCCAGCTTGAGCTTTTTCGGATCGGCCCTTGTCCTGTTGACAATAGCCATCACCTGCTCGACGAAATCAGCTTGGTGGAATTGCCGGGCGCTGACATTCACCGCCAAGGTCAGGCATGACGTCTCGGACCGCTGCGACCAGGCGACGATGCGGGCGCAGCCTTCTTCCAGGACATATCGGCCGAGATGGAGGATGAACCCGGTTTCCTCAGCCAAAGGAATGAACTCGTCGGGTAACAATACTCCACGCTGGGGGTGTTGCCAGCGCAACAGAGCCTCGGCACCCGTCAATCGGCCATCGCCATTAACCTGTGGTTGGTAATGAAGTATGAATTGATCTTCCCTTATCCCTTGGCGCATGTCTGCTTCCAGGGTGGCGCGGGCCTTAATCGTCGCCTGAAGGCCGGGATCGAAGAAGCGTATGGTGTTTCTACCCTCCGCCTTGGCCTGATACATGGCAATATCGGCCCGTTTCATCAACTCATCGACATTGCCGCGATGATCGCCAAACAAGGTAACTCCGACGCTTGGTGTAATGGAAAACTGGTTCTCCTTGATCCAGTAGGGCTCGCCCAGAACCGCGAGGATTTTTTCGCCGACGATCTTGGCTTGAGTGGCTGCTTCCTCGGCATTTTCGCTGAGATCAGCAAGCGCCAGCACAAATTCGTCACCGCCGATTCGCGCCACGGTATCGGCTTCACGAAAATTATTGGACAGGCGCCGACCAACTTCCTGAAGCAATAGATCACCCATTTCATGGCCTTGGGTGTCATTCACCGCCTTGAAGTTGTCCAGATCAATAAAAAGCAGCGCGCCTTCATGCTGATTGCGGACCCTGGCGGCCAGGATCTGGTTCATCCGGTCTGCCAGTAGACGACGGTTGGGAAGGCCGGTCAGATGGTCATAAAAGGCCAGTGCTTCAATCTGCTCTTCGGCATGTTTGCGCTCGGTGATGTCTGAATGCGTACCGATCATCCGAAGTGGCGTGCCATCTGCTTTGCGATCGACGATCATTCCTCGCGACAGGATCCACTTCCAGCTTCCGTCCTTGCACAACAGGCGGTGTTCGAGAACATAATTTGGGTGCGTTCCTTTTTGATAGGCTTCTATGGTTGCTAATGCGAGGCCAAGATCGTCAGGGTGAACCAGTTCTTTCCACTGGTCAAAGCTGTCACCTATTTCTTCATCACGATAGCCCAGCATTTCTTTCCATCGTCGGGAGAATGCTACTTTGCCTGTCTCGATGTTTCTATCCCAAACGCCGTCTCCGGCCCCTTCGAGAGCAAACCGCCAGCGCTGCTCGCTTTCCTTTAGATCGAGCTCAACTTTCTTGCGTTCACCCTCTTGGGCTACCATCAGTCGGTCATAGACCTGTTGCTTCCGCTGATACAAAAGCAGGCTGACGGTCGTGACCAGAAGCACCACAAGAAATAATTCACCCCGGACAAGGGCATCCTGATGCCAGGACGCAAACATGCCATCCAATTGTCGGCTCACGCCAATGACGATGGGCTTGTCCATGATAGGGTTGTCAAGAAGTTGCAAGGTTTGCTGGGCGGTCATGCGTTGGCCGCCAGTCAAGGAGATCCCGGTGAACACAGATGCCGATTGACCGCTCTCCAGATGACGCGCGAAAAACGTTCCCGGCCCTTTCAGATCGGTACCTTCCAAGTCGTCAATGTGAGGCAGCGAGAGAAACAGCACTCCGTCGCCATGGGCAATCCACGTTCTTACATCCGGCGCATACCGAACAGAATCCAATAAGTTTGCAAAATATGCAGGAACTTCCGTGACCACGACGATACCGGCGAATTTTCCATCGGGTCCGAGGAACGTTCGCAACAAGGTAAAGGCGAAATCGTTGAGAACAGTCTTGAACGGCGCACTTACCTGAAGAATTCTAGGGTCTGGATTATTGATGGCTGTTTTGAAATATTCTCGATGAGCGAAGTTCATCCCGAGGAGCTTGGGGTTGCTGGAAATATTTACTGTGCCACTTGCGTCCATAACTAAAAGCGGAGGGATTCCGTTTATCGTGTCGTTGATGATTTTTATTTCGCGATTGGCGCGCTGAAATCCGTCATTTTCCGCACGCCAGGCGGGCAGGGAATTCAAAACGTTGGTAATTATTCGATCGGCCAGCACCACCTGCGGCACAATGTTTTTCGCCACAGTGGTGGCTAGTGCCGCCAGCCTTTCACGCTCCTGATCCTCAATGTGTTGATGTTCTCCATATAGATTAACGGCAAGGGCACTGCCGAGAATCAGCAGGGCACATCCAAGAAACAGCCATTGATGAGTAAAGACCCTGGGAGCCATCTAAGACCTAATTCTTCCCATTCCCGAGTAATATCTGTCAGTGATTTGACTCTATTCCGATCTGTGGCGCAACGGGGTTCGGCTCGGAATCCCCGTCACGTCCCCGGCTCGCCGAGATTATGCCTTGAACGCTATGGAGGATGAGGCCCTGTGTCGCTAGTTTCCCGATCCTGACCAATACTTTAGATATAGATTCTCAGACCTAAGCATAGGTTGATAACTAAAGGTCAAGCCTGGATGATCATTGGTCCTCGGCGGGGATCCATAGATGAATGCAATCCAATATGCCAGTACTCGCGCCGCCGTCCCTTGCAGTGAGACTCTGGATGGCGACGAGTCTGCTCGTGTTTTTACGTTTTATGGCAAGGCTCGCCAATTCGCCCTCCACGATACTCTTTTCCAACAGGAGACCGCTTGCCGCAGTCTCTATCTGATGGGCGCCGGCCTGGTGGCGCTCAGGCGCTACTATCCCGATGGGCGGCGGGTGGTGGTGCGCGTGGTGCGGCCGGGTGAAATTTTCGGCTGGTCCGATGCCTTCATCACCGGGTTGCATCGTTGGGAAGCATGGGCCCTGACCGCCGGTTCGCTGTGGACTTTGCCGGCCGCCGAATGGATGGCGCTGCAACCGGGCAATCCCTATCCACAGATTCTGCATCTCGGCTATGCCGAGTCCCAGCAACTGGAAAAAGCCGTCCTGCGCTCCACGCTGAAGGTTGAGGATCGCCTGCTGTCCTTCCTGCTGTCGCTTGCCGACGGCAGCGAACAGTTTCCGGCGATGATCCCCGTGCCGTTCCGCCGCATGGACATTGCCGACGCGGTCGGTATCACCGCCGAGTCCTATTCGCGCGCCATCAAGCGGTTGGAGGGCCGGGGCCTGTTGTCGTGGCGTTCCCAGAATATCGTGGTGATCCACGAGCCGGCCGTCGCTCACCTGTCGGCGGTTGTCGACCTCTACTGAACCAGCCTTACTTCGGCCAGTCGGCCGGGTGGTCGATATCGAGAAAAATTCCCGGGTCGTCCACTTCGACGCTCACCGGGACCTGGTCGCCGATCACCGCGCGGGCCCCGACATCGCCGGTAAGTGCCGCCAGTGCGGGGCCGAAAACCCGCCCGAAGGCCACCGGATGGCCGCGCCGGCCGCCGAGACAGGGAGCGGCGACGGGGCCTTTGCCTAAGGCCGCGGCGACGGCGGCGATGGTGTCGGCACGGATGAACGGCATGTCGGCCAGGGCGATCAGCCAGCCGGCGGCGTCGGCGGTCCGGCTCACGCCAAGGGCGATGGAGCGGCCGAGGCCGTCGCTGTCCACCGACAGCACCGGGCAGCCGGCATCGCGCAGCAGGTCGCCGACGGCCTCGTTGTCCCGGCTGACGACGGCGAGGACCCGCGGCAGGATCCGGCGCAGCGGTTCGAGGGCCGCCAGGGCCACCGCCAGCCCCTGGCGCGGATAGCCGTCCGGGATCGGACAGAGCAGTTTGTCGGCGCCGCCCGCCTGGCGAAACCGGCTTCCCTTGCCGGCCGCCAGCAGCAACCCCTGCGGCGGGGAACCGTTCACGCCTCGCTCAGCGGCAGCCGCCGCACCCGGGCGCTCCCGGCGGCGGCCATGGCATTGGCGACGGCCGGCGCCAGCGGCGGCACCCCCGGCTCGCCGACGCCGGTGGGATGGGCCTCGGACGGCAGGATATGGGTTTCCACCACCGGCATTTCCGACATCCGCAACGGTTCGTAATCGGTGAAGTTGCTTTGCCGGACGATGCCGTCGGCCAGGGTGATGGCGCCGCGCAGCATGGCCCCGAGGGCGAAGCCGATGCCGCCCTCCATCTGCGCCGCCACCTGGTCGGGATTGATGGCGGTGCCGCAATCCACCGCCGTCACCACGCGCTCGACCTTGGGTTTGCCGTCGGCGCCGAGACTGACCTCGGCGACCTCGGCGACCAGGGACGAAAACGACCCATGCACGGCGATGCCGCGCCCATGGCCGGCGGGCATCGGCTTGTCCCAACCGGCCCGCTCGGCGGCCAGCTTGAGCACGGCGGCATGATCCGGCCGGTCGGCCAGCAGGTCGAGGCGAAAGGCCAGGGGGTCGCGGCCGGCGGCGGCGGCGACCTCGTCGAGGAAGCATTCGACGGCGAAGGCGTTGATGGAATGGCCGACCGAGCGCCACCACAGGACCGGCAGCGGCGATGCGGCGTTGTGCACCTCGACCCGCAGATTGGCAACGGCATAGGGCAGGTCGGCGGCGCCTTCGACGGAGGTGGCGTCGATGCCGTCCTTGATCATGAACTTCTCGAACGGTGTGCCGGCGATGATCGACTGGCTGACCAGAACATGTCGCCAGGCGACCAGGCGGCCGTCGCCGTCCAGCCCGGCGGTCAGGCGATGGAAAGCCATCGGTCGGTAGCGGCCGCCCTGGATGTCGTCCTCGCGGGTCCATACCAGCTGGATCGGCGCCGAGCCGCCGAAGGCCTTGGCCACCGCGGCCGCTTCGGCGATGTAGTCGGAACCGGCATTGGCCCGCCGGCCGAAGCTGCCGCCGGCCCATAGCGTATGGATCTTCACCTTGGCCGGCGCCAGGCCGAGGACCGCCGCCGCCGCCGCCTGGTCACCGGTCTGCATCTGCGAGCCGGTCCAGATCTCGGCGCCGCTCCTGGTGACCTGGATGGTAGCGTTGAGGGGTTCCATCGGCGCATGGGCGAGATAGGGAAAGCTGTATTCGGCTTCCACCACCTTCGCCGCCGAGGCCAGCGCCTGCGTCGCGTCGCCGCGATCGGCGGCGATCAGGCCGGGTGTTGCCGCCAGGGCCTTGTAGTCGGCCAGAATGGCATCGCTGGAGCGCATCTCCGCCGCCTGGTCGTCCCATTCCAGGCGCAGGGCCTCTCGCCCCTTGATGGCCGACCAGGTGTCTCGCGCCACCACCGCCACGCCGCTCGGCACCTGCACCACGCCGACCACCCCGGGGACGGCGCGGGCGGCGGCGGCATCGAAGGATTTCAGGCGGCCGCCAAATCTTGGCGATCGTGCGATTACCGCGCGCAGCAGCCCCTGCGGCCGCTGATCGAGGCCGAAGCCGCCGACACCGGCGACCTTGTCCGCCGAGTCCATGCGCCGCGGCAGCGGACTGCCGATCAGCTTGAACTCGGCGGCGGCCTTCAGCCGGACCTCGGTGGGCACCGGCAGCGCCGCGGCCATGCCGGCGAAACTGGCGAAATCGGCCTGACGGCCGGTCGGCGGGTGGCGGATCACCCCTTTTTCGATGGTGAATTCTTCGGCGGGCAGGCGCCAGTGGCGGGCGGCGGCGCTGATCAGCATCTGGCGGGCGGCAGCGGCGGCATTGCGCAGTTCATCCCAGGAATTGAGGATGCTGTTGGAGCCGCCGGTGAGCTGGAAACCGACCAGGCGGTTGGCATAGCGCGGCACCTCGGCCGGTGCGAACTCGACGCGCATCTGGCTCCAGTCGGCGTCCAGTTCCTCGGCGACGATGGTGGTCAGGCCGGTGCTGACGCCCTGGCCCATTTCCAGATGCTTGACCACCACGGTGACCGTGTTGTCGCTGCCGATGCGGACGAAGCTGTCGGGGTCGGGCGCCGCCGCCGGGGCGCCGGCGGCCGACAGGCGGAAGGCGGCGCCGATGGCCAGCGCGCCCGACGAGACGCCGATCAGCGTAAGGAACAGGCGGCGGCTGACGGTCATGGCTCAGCTCCCCAAACCAGCGGCGGCGTCGTGAATGGCGGCGCGGATCCGCTGATAGGTGGCGCAGCGGCACAGATTGCCGTCCATCGCCGCGTCGATCTCGCTGTCGGTGGGCCTGGGCTTTTGCCTGAGCAGGGCGATGGCCGCCATGATCTGGCCCGGCTGGCAATAGCCGCATTGCACCACGTCGAGCTTGCGCCAGGCCTTTCTCACCGACTGGGCGATGCGGTCCTGGCTGCCTTCCAGGGTGGTGACCGATCGTCCCGAGGCATCGGCCACGGTGATCGAACAGGACCGCACCGGTTCGCCATCGAGATGCACGGTGCAGGCACCGCAAGCCCCGGCGCCGCAGCCGTATTTGGTCGCCGTCAGCCCCAGATGGTCCCTGAGCGCCCACAACAGGGGCGTCGCGCCATCCACATCAAGCCGGCGATCGCGGCCGTTGACCCGCAGCACGAACATCGCTTCTCCCCCGATACCGGAAAAAGCCGTAAGGGACTCAGGAGCCCGCCGGCATCACCCGGCGAAACAACGAGCTGTCGCCCAGGGCCGGAATCGACACGGTGATGGCGTCGCGCTCGGCCCCCTCCTTTTCAAGATGGGCATGCGGCGGCCGGGAGCCGTTGCTGATGCGTGCCACCTTCCAGACCGGCATGCGGAAATTTCCGACCTTGATGAACCGATCCCCAACAACGATCTCGGGCTTCGAAAACATGGCTGCTTCCTTTGCGACGGCGAAATGGGCGGTTACCAGAAGTTCGTCCCGGGAAATCTACACCTAAGGAGGTCCGCCGCGCAAACCCACTAATTGTATGCGTATTGTTAACGGAGAGCTATATACTGAAGATATAAGGGAAAATCATCCGAAAATTTCTTCTCTGCACATGATCTTCGTCAGGTGGTTCCGTTGCCGAACGTCTATAGTGTCTTTATAACCAAAGCATGGCATTGGTGAATGCTTGTGGGGAGGGGTAATATAGGGTCGATGGCCAACTGGAAAAGCCCACTGCTATGGCTGTCCGCCACCTTCCTGGTCTTTGTTGCCGGTGTGGCGGCATCGGGGATTTATCTGTATCGGATCAGCGGCGACAGCGAGACCATGGCGGCGGTGGCGAGTGTCGTCGCCTTCACCCTGGGTCTCGCCTGCGCCGCAGTCCTGGTCGGCTGGCAGATCGTCTTCTTCGGGGTCATCAAGCCGGCGCGGAGGCTGGCGGTGGAAGTGCGTGCCATCGTCAATGGCGGCGACCGCGAGCAGATCGACCTCCGCCGCTACGGCACCTTGCCGGCCTTGCCGGAAGCGGTCAATGAACTGGCGGCCAATCTGGCCCTGGCCCGACGCCAGAGGTCCGACGCGGTGGACGCCGCCACCGCCCAGTCGGAAAAGGAAAAAGCGCGCCTCGCCGCCATCCTCAACGATCTGCACGAAGGGGTGGTGCTGTGCAACCTCAAGAACCAGGTGGTGCTGTATAATCAGGTGGCGCTCGGCATGCTGGGGGTTTCCGGGGAGATGGGGCTGGGCCGGGCGCTGTCCGGACTGCTGGTGATCGAACCGGTGCTGCATAACCTCGACATCCTGCGCCACCGCCCTCAGGGGGCGCCGGACAACGCCCCCTTCGTCACCAGCACGCCGGACGGACGCCGGCTGCTGCAGGGACGCATGAGCCTGGTGCGGGCCCAGGAGCAGGTCAGCGGTTATGTCATCACCTTCAATGACGTTACCGATTCGGTGGCGGCGCTGGCCCGACGCGACGCCATGCTGCGCGAAACCATCGACGGCCTGCGCGACCCGGTGGAGCGCATGGAGGGCCCGGATGCCGATGCGCCGGCGGCAATGACCGAGGTCAAGGCGACATTCCTGCGGGCCAGCCGCGACTACAAATCCCTGCTGGCCGGCTGGTGGCCGATGACCGACGTCAATTCGGCCTATCTGTTCAATTTCGTCATCCGCCGCCTCGACGATTCGGGGCTCAAGCTGACCATGACCGGACTGCCGCTGTGGCTGCATGGCGACAGCCATTCGCTGATCCTCGCCCTGGAGGCTTTGATCCGCAGGATCGCCAAGGGCACCGGCGCCACCGAATTCGATCTTTCGGCCGAGGCCGAAAGCGGTCACGGCTGGATCGGCATCACCTGGCACGGCACCCGCGTCGATGACGAGACCCTGATCGACTGGCAGAGGGCCAAGGTGTCGCCGGCCCTGGGTGGCATGACGGTGCGCGACGTGATGGTCCATCATACCCGCGAAGATCTGGTGGAAGAGGCGTCGGGCGGCCAGGTGTCCCTGCGCATCGCCCTGTATCTCGGGCGGGAAGGCCATGACCGCGCTGAACCCTCGGATAAATTGCCGCCGCGTCCGGAATTCTTCGATCTCAATCTGTTGGCTCAGGCGCCGGCCGGCGACCTAGGGCAGGTGGCGCTGCGCGACCTTACTTTCGTGGTGTTTGATACCGAAACCACGGGCCTAAGCCCGACGCAGGGCGACCGCATCGTTTCCATCGCCGGCGTGCGGATCGTCAACGGACGCATCCTGACCGGCGAAACCTTCAACCGCATCGTCAATCCCGGTCGTTGGATACCCAAGGAATCGGTGCGCTTCCACGGCATTACCGACGACATGGTGGTGGACAAGCCGCCGATCACCGTAGTGCTGCCGCAGTTCAAGGCCTTCGTCGCCGATGCCGTGCTGGTGGCGCATAACGCCGCCTTCGACCTCAAATTCATCCGCATGCGCGAAGCGGAAAGCGGCGTGTCCTTCGGCAATACCGTGCTCGACACCATGCTGCTGTCGTCCTTCGTCGACGGCACCACGGACAACCAGAATCTCGACGCCATCGCCGAGCGCTACGGCATCCCCGTGACCGACCGCCATACCGCGCTGGGCGATTCGCTGGCCACGGCGGTGGTGCTGCTGCGCCTGATTTCGGCCCTCGAGGCCAAGGGCATCCGTACTCTCGACGAGGCGCTGGAGGCGGTCAACATGACCATGGAACTGCATAACCGGGTGCAGGCGCTGATTTAATAATAGAACATCCTGCGTCAAAGATGACGCAGGATGTGATTGCGGCCACTGAGGCCGCGGCCAAGCCGGCGGAGCCGGCGCAGCCAGCTTCGCTGGCATACATAACGAACTGTGCGCAAAGCGCACAAGCGAGGGCAAATAAAAGAGCTTAAAGCGTGACGCAGATTTATTGCATCACGCTTTAAGCCATCAGGGCCTTGAGGGTGCGGATGCGCTGGAAGGCCGATTTCAGCATACGCTGCCGGTAGACGGGAAATTTCCGCGGCTCGACATTGGCCGAGGGCTTGATGCCGGCGTCGATATCCGCCAACTGCTGTTCCAGCATGAAGGCGAGGATGGTCTCCAGCGCCTCCAGCAAGCCGGTCAGGTCTTCGGGGTGGATCACGCCGGCGGACTGCAGGGCGGTATAACGGTCGGTGGTGCCGGTGACCTCGATGCGTCCGCGCACCGCCTTGGCCCGGGCGGCGGTGACCAGCGGCAGCAAGCCGAGCTTCTTGGCATTGAGCCGGCCATGAGAGGTGGTGAAGCCGCCGAAAATGCCCAGCGGCACGTCCATCTGCTGGACGTTGAAGGCCAGGAACTGCACGAACAGGGCCGAGGCCGCCGCCACGTCGATGGCAAAATG
>Ga0007882_10001836_pt1 | contig 12158 bp, 6 predicted proteins | sample CryBogCBH12Aug01_FD_71195 | JGI IMG/M metagenome (GOLD analysis project Ga0007882, IMG submission 71195) | Freshwater microbial communities from Crystal Bog, Wisconsin, USA - CBH12Aug09.1 | ecosystem: Environmental > Aquatic > Freshwater > Lake | place: Crystal Bog, Wisconsin, USA | collected... | reverse complement strand
GCATCAGGTGACATCCCGGAAGCCGCTGTCCGCGCGCGTCCACCAGTTGTTTCCACCCTACTACGCCTTCAAGAATAATTGGAGCGGCCGGGAGATTGGCTGGCATCCGGGCACTGAAGCCGCGCCGCAGTGGACGGCGAGTTTTGATTTCGTGACCAACAGCCTTTACGGTTATCCGGCGAGTGCGCGCGGTTGGCATTACGGTTGGAACCCGACGGCCGATGATTTGTTCCCGAAAAAATTGTCGGACATGGGTGGCCTGCCGAGCCGCTTTTCCTATGATTGCGGCGGTGATGACCTGCACGGAGACTTTGCCTACGATATTTTTTTGCGGCGCGATGATCGGAAAGCCGAACCGCAACTTGAAGTCATGGTATGGGGCGCTAATAATTCCACTCCGATTGGTAAAGTGATTTCCCCCAACATTCTCGAAGCCGGCGGCGTGGCATTCGACCTCTGGGCCGGCACCAATGCTGCCGCCGGTTACTATGTCTATTCCTTCGCGCCGCACTCAAAGGCCGACAAGCTGGCGGGCGGGGGCAGCCTGAACGTGGATTTAATGGATTTTTTCAGCCAGCTAAAAGGTCGGGAAAATTTTAGTACGGAAATGTATCTCGACGTAGTTGAGGCTGGCTTTGAAATCGTGCGCGGCAAAGGCTGGGCGACCTGCGGCTGGTTCAGTTGCGAGGCGAACTGATGGTGCTAAATATTTGAAATCTCCAATTATATTATTTGATATGATTACTCTTAATAAACTGTACGCAATCACGGCGGTTGGCTGGTTTGCCCTGAGCACAACCATTGCAGCGGCAGCGCCTTATTTGTTAAACGCGCCGGTGGACGTGAGCGGCGATTTCTACGATTTCGCCAACAACCTCTTCACGGCGGACAAACTCGGCGAGTTTGACCCGGCGACCGCGAGCGGCAAGGTGCAATACCAGCGCAACGCCTGGGCCACGGCGCAGGCGTTTGATAATATGCTGTCCGTATTGAAGCCGGTGGCCGGCAATGAATTTCCTGGCATAGAATACGTGGCGAACCCTGAGCTGCCGTTTTCCATCGAATTCGTCACCCCGCGCACGGTGCGCATCCGGATGGCCAGCGGACCGCAGTTCAAAAAGTTTGACTCGCTCATGCTGGTTCCCGCTGCGCACGATGGTGTGCTTCATCCATGGCAATATGCGAAGGTTGCCGGCGGCCATCGCTACTCAAGTCCGTACGGTTCCGTGACGATCACCGAAAATCCGTGGCACCTCGAATTCCGCGACGCCACTGGCCGGCTCCTCACCCGCACTTTTCACGATGGTGATGACAACACCTTTTCGCCGCGCCTGCCGTTCTCGTTTGTGCGGCGCGCGTCGGATTATTCACGCAGTCAGGCGGCGGTGTTCACGTTGTCGCCGGGCGAGAAAATTTTCGGTTGCGGCGAGTCGTTCACCCGCCTCGACAAACGCGGCCAGAAAATCGTGCTGTGGACGACCGACGCCAATGGCATCCAAAACCAAAAAATGTATAAGCCAATCCCGTTTTTCCTGAGCAGCGCCGGCTATGGCATGTTCCTGCACACGACGACGCCGATCACTTGCGATTTTGGCAATTCGTTCGCCGGCCTGAATTCGCTGCTCATCGGCGATGATGAATTGGATCTGTTTGTGTTTCTCGGTTCGCCGAAGGAAATTCTGGATGAATACACCACCCTCACCGGCAAAGCGCCGCTGCCGCCGTTGTGGTCGTTTGGTTTGTGGGTGAGCCGTTGCACCTACAACTCCGAAAACCAGGTCCGCGAAGTCGCGGCGAAATTGCGCGAAAACCACATTCCCTGCGACGTGCTCCACCTCGACACCGGTTGGTTCGACACCGACTGGCGTTGCGATTATGAATTTTCCCAAACGCGCTTTTCTAATCCGGCCCGAATGATTTCCGATTTGAAAAATAACGGCTTCCACGTCTCGCTTTGGCAGCTGCCGTATTTTGTGCCGAAAAATAAATTGTTTAACGAAATCGTGGCCAAAGGTCTGGCCGTGCGCGACGCCCATGGAAATTTGCCGGAAGAGGATGCCGTGCTGGATTTTTCAAATCCGTTAACGGTGGCTTGGTATCAAAATAAAATCGCCAATCTGCTGAAACTCGGCGTCGGAGCGATCAAGGTGGATTTTGGCGAGGCGGCTCCGCTCACCGGGATTTACGCTTCCGGCCGCACCGGATTTTACGAGCACAACTATTATCCCCTCCGCTACAATAAAACCGTTGCCGACATCACCCGGCAGACGACCGGGGAAAGCATCATCTGGGCCCGCAGCACATGGGCGGGTAGTCAGCGCTATCCGCTGCACTTGGGCGGCGATGCCGAGAGCACGGATGACGGCATGGCGGCGGAGCTGCGCGGCGGTTTGTCGCTCGGGTTGAGCGGGTTTACTTTTTGGAGCCACGATGTCGGCGGCTTTGTTGGTAAGGAAACCGCGGATTTGTATTTGCGCTGGCTGGCGTTCGGCATGATGACGTCGCATAGCCGTTGTCACGGGCAAAAACCGAAGGAACCGTGGAATTACGACGCGGCGACGATGGACGAATTTCGCACGATCGTGGAACTCAAGTACCGGCTGATGCCTTACGTTTATGCGCAGGCCAAAGACAGCTCGGCGCGCGGCCTGCCGATGTTGCGCGCGCTGTTCATTGAATTTCCTGACGATCCCGGTTCGTGGTGCGTGGAGGATGAATATCTTTTGGGTTCTCGCCTCCTCGTTGCGCCGCTGTTGCAGGCAGGCGCAACCGGCCGCGAGGTTTACCTGCCGCCGGGAAACTGGATGGATTATCAGACCGGCAAAAATTATACCGGCGGCTGGCAGAAAATTGCGGCGGGAAAAATTCCGGAATTGATTTTGGTGCGCGATGGCACGGTCCTGCCGCGCATCGCGCTGGCGCAATCCACGGGGCAGATGGACTGGAGTAAGCTGGATCTTGTGGTCTATGCCCGGGACGCGAAGAAGGCCAGCGGACAGATCTGCCTGCCGAGCGACCATGAACTGCGTCAGATTTACGTCTCCCGTTCCGCCAGCGGCTGGCAGATCGACCGCGACCCGCTGGCCGGACAAGTTGCGTGGACCATCATTGCAGCGGAACAACCATGAGGGTCTTCGCCAACCTCGTTGCCAGCTTCGCCTTCGCCGTCGTTTGCTCGGCGCAAACGGCGGAGTGGATCTCCAGCATGGCGGACAAGCCGTGGGTGGCGCAACCGGGCGTCGTGCTTGCGACCAATCGCGACGATGCGCCGTATGACTTGGTAGTGCGGCTGGACCGGCGCGAGCAGGCCATTGACGGATGGGGCGGCTGTTTCAACGAACTCGGCTGGACGGCGTTGCAAACTTTGTCGCCGGCCGCGCGCCAGGAGGTGCTGCAAAATCTTTTCGCGCCGGGCCGGGGGCTGAACTTCACGATTTGCCGGATGCCGATCGGCGCGAGCGATTACGCGACCAACTGGTATTCGCTGGACGATACCCCGGGCGATTTTGAGTTGAAACAATTCAATCTCGATCGCGACCACGCGCTGCTGCTGCCTTATATCAAGGCGGCGATGAAATTTCAACCGGAGTTGAAAATCTGGGGGTCGCCCTGGAGTCCGCCGGCGTGGTTGAAAATGAATCAGGCTTACAATTACCCCGGCACCAACCGGTTGATTCAAGACGGCCGGCATCTGGCTGCGCACGCTCGTTATCTCGCAAAATATGTCCAGGCCTATCGCGCCGAGGGCGTGAACGTGTTTGCCGTGGCGGTGCAGAACGAGCCGTTCGCCTCGCAGGTTTTCCCCAGTTGCGTGTGGTCGCCGGTGGAACTGCGCGACTTCATCGTCAAATACGTCGGCCCGACTTTTAAGCGCGAGCGGCTGGATGCGCAAATCTGGCTCGGCACGCTCAATCATAACCAGTTTTCCGCGTTTGAAACGGCGCTGTCCGACCCGCGGGCGGCAAAATTTATTTCGGCCGTAGGTGTTCAGTGGGCTGGCAAAGATGCTATTGCTGAAATCAATGAACATTATCCGCAACTGAAAAAAGTGCAGACCGAATCCGAATGCGGCGATGGCTCGTGTGACTGGAAGGCCGCGGAATACACGTTCAAATTGATGAAACATTATTTCAATCATGGCGTTAGTCTTTATATGTATTGGAACATGGTGCTCGCGGATACCGGCCGCAGCGCGTGGGGTTGGAGGCAGAATGCCCTGGTCACGGTCAACCAGGCCGCCGGCAAACCGGCTTACACTCCGGAGTTTTACCTGTTCCAGCATTTCAGCCACTTTGTCCCCGCCGGTTCGGTAAAGCTGGCCTGCGCCGGCAACATTGACGATGCGCTGGCATTTCGCGCGCCGGACGGCAAGGTGGTGCTCGTTCTGGCGAACCTGCAAAATTACACGCAATCGGTGGGCGTTAAGATCGGCCCGCGCAATCTGACGGCCATGCTGTCGCCAAAATCTTTTAACACCTTTTGCCTAGCCCTGCCGTCTGATGGGGGAGCTGGGCCAAAATAAATTCAACCAAACAATTTAAATCGCATGAAACTAGATAAAATTATCAAAGAACTTTCGCTGGTAATTCTTTTCGCCAGTCTGATCCCCACGGCCACTTTCGCGGCGGACTCGCCCGATCCCTACGCCAACGAAACGACCGCGCAGCGCGATGCGCGCATGGCGTGGTTTCGTGCTGCGCGCTTTGGCATGTTCATTCACTGGGGCGTTTACTCCGTGCCCGCCGGAACTTATGCCGGTAAGCAGGTCGACGGCATCGGCGAGTGGATCATGTGCAACGGAAAAATTCCGATGGCGGAATATCAGAAATTCGCCAGGGAATACTGTCCGACGAATTACAATCCGGATGCGTGGGTCAAGCTGGCCAAGGCGGCGGGCATGAAATACATCGTCATCACCGCCAAACATCACGACGGCTTCGCGAACTTCGCAACGAAGGCCAGTCCGTGGAACATTGTGCAGGCGACGCCTTACGGCAAGGATGTCCTGCAGCCGCTGGCCGCCGCCTGCCGCAAATACGGCATGAAACTGGGCTTTTATTATTCGCAGGCGCAGGACTGGAACAACGGCGGTTCCGAATGTGCCGGCGCCTGGGATCCGGCGCAGAAGCAAAATATGGATGAATATATTGACCAGGTGGCTGTGCCGCAGATGAAGGAATTGCTCTCCAACTACGGCGAATTTCCCTGTGTGCTTTGGTGGGACACCTCCTGCGATATGAACCGGGAGCGCGCGGACAAATTGATTGCCGTGCTCAAGCTCAAGCCCGGCATCATCCACAACAATCGCCTCGGCGGCGGTTACCAGGGCGACACCGAGACGCCGGAGCAATATGTTCCCGCCACTGGCTTTCCCGGGCGCGATTGGGAAACCTGCATGACGATGAACGACACCTGGGGGTTCAAGCGCTACGACAACCACTGGAAATCCACGGAAACGATTTTGCGCAACCTCGTGGACATCGCGAGTAAGGGGGGAAATTATTTGCTCAACGTCGGCCCGAATTCCCTCGGCGAAATTCCCACGCCCAGCATTGAGCGCCTCAAAGCGGTCGGTGCGTGGATGGATATCAATGGCGATGCGATTTACGGCACGACGGCCAGTCCGTTCAAACGCCTGCCGTGGGGCCGTTGCACAAAAAAAATATCCGGCGACGAAGCCACGCTGTACCTGCACGTCTTCAACTGGCCGGCGGACGGCAAACTGGTGGTGCCGGGATTGAAGAATGAAGTCATGCAGGCCAGCTTGCTGGCGAGGAACTGGTATGGCGGACACAAAAAACTGGCGACCAGCAGTGATGCCGCCGGCGTGACGATTTCCCTTCCGCCAACGGCTCCGGACAAGATTTCCTCGACTGTGGTTTTGAAAATCAAAGGCGCACCCGAAGTCGTCGCCGGGCCCATCGGCCAGGAATCCGATGGCGTGGTGCGCTTGCTGGCGGGTGATGCGGAACTCCATGGCGGCTTGCAATACGAATCCGGCGGCGGCAAGGACAACATCGGGTTTTGGACGCATCCCGAAGACACCGCGAACTGGACCTTCAAGGTTGACCGCCCCGGCCAGTTCCGGGTGAGCGCCGATATCGCGGCGGAGGGTTCGGGCCGATTTGAAATCGTGGTTGGCGAACAAAAACTTTCCGGCGCTTCGCCGGCGACCCGGGACTTTACGAAGTTTAAGCGGACAAACCTCGACGGCACGCTGGATCTCGGCGTCGGCAGTGTGACGCTGACGGTGAAGCCGGTCGCCGCCGGCTGGCAGCCGATGAACCTGCGCAGCCTTACGCTCAACCCGGCGCTAAAATGACCTCGCTGCCCGACGGCAAAATTAAATTCACCGGCAGCTTCGGACGAAGTTGCCTGACGCGGACGCTGTTTCTATTGCTGGCGTGTCCTTGGCTGAACCTCATGGCCGCGCCGGAATTTCTGCTGGACATGACCCACCGGAATCCGGGCGAGGAATACCCCGCCTCGGAATTTGTAAGTCCGCAGTTTCTGGCTGGCTGGGGGTACAACGGACAGGTCATCGGTTCGATTGGCGGCATCCAGACGTTTGACGATCTCGCGCCCGGCTTGCTGCCGCCAGGCAGCAAGGAGCGCAACTGGGCATTGCAGCACGCGGAAGAGTTGCGGCGGCGCGTCCACGCCGCCCACGCCGCCGGGCTGAAATGTTTTGCTGGCACGGACATGATTCTGCTGCCGAAAAAAGTGATCGCCAAATTTAAGAACGAGATTTGCGACAAGCATGGGCGCATTGACATCGGGCGACCGAAAACCCAGGAAATTTTTCGCGCGCTGCTGCGGGAAAGTTTTCAACGCGTCCCGGACTTGGATGGCATCGTCGTCCGCACCGGCGAGGTTTATTTGCAGGATTTTCCGTATCACGCCGCCAGCGGAAATTTCTCCGATGACAAAAGGCAGGGCGGGTCGGCGATTTTGCACGGCGAACAAAGCCACCTCGAATTGTTGAAAATCTTTCGCGATGAGGTTTGCGTCCGGCTGAATAAAATGGTGATTTACCGGACATGGAGTTTTGGGCCGGAAAATTTTCACGAGAATCCGCGGTATTATCTCAAGGTTACGGATGCGATTGCGCCGCATACCAACTTGATTTTTTCCGTCAAGCATCAGCAGGGTGATTTTCACCAGCTCACGCCCTTCAATCCCACCTTGATGATCGGCAAGCATCGCCAAATCATCGAGGTGCAATGCCAGCGCGAGGCTTACGGCAAGGGCGCGCATCCGTATTACATCGGCGACGGCGTGATCAACGGCTGGGAAGAATACGCGTGGCTGATGCCGCCCGGCCGGCCGCGCGGGTTGTGCGATGTCATCACGAACCAACTGTGTGCGGGTGTGTGGACTTGGTCGCGTGGCGGTGGCTGGGAAGGACCTTACATCAAAAATGAATTGTGGTGTGAGCTGAACGCCTACGTCATCGCCAAATTCGCCGAAAACCCGGCGCGTGGCGAGGCGGAGGTTTTCGCCGAATACGCTCGGGAGAAATTAAAGCTGTCCGCTGCCGATGTTGAAAAGTTCCGTGAGCTGAATCTCCTTTCGGCAAAAGCCGTGCTGCGCGGCCAGCTCACCACCCTTGGCGCAAAAATCAACCTCTGGTGGGCGCGCGATCACTTCCTTGCCGAACCCGATCTTTCAGATTTCATCCAAAAGGGGCTGGTGGAAAAGGCGTTGCAGGAAAAAGCTGATTCGGTGGCCATGTGGAAACGCATCGAGCAACTGGCGCGTGAGATTCATTTTGCCGACACCAACACCCAGGAATTTGTCGAGGTGTCCTGCACCTATGGCCGCATCAAATATGAAATCATTCAGCAAGCTTGGACGGTTTTGTTTTATGGCAGGCTGGGGGATAAATCGGGCAATTATGATCGCACGATGATCCGCGCGGGGATTGCTCGTTATGACAATCTCTGGAAGGAGTGGGGGAACCTCGCAAAAAATCATCCCTGCTGTGCGACGATTGATAAAGATGTCGGCTTTGACTACCAGCCAGGGATCGGTGCGGCAATGAATCACCTTCGTCGAATTTAAATTTCTTCAATTAATTAACCACGATGAAAAAAACCATCCTCCCTTTGGCGGCCTGCGCCGCGTTCGCTTGTGGCTGTCTGAACCAGGTGTTTGCCGGGGAAAATGAACCGGGGGGAAAGTTGGCCGTCACTATGCCGGGGAACCCGGATTTCCCGACAAACCATGCGGGTGTTCCCCCGGTCAGCGCAGTGCGGGTGAAACAGGTGCAGGATTTGCATTGGGGTATGTTCATCTGCTGGTCGTTCAGCACCTTCTCCGGCAGGGAATGGACGCCGGGCGTGACGAACATTGATCTTTTTGCGGCCAAGGATTGCGACAACGACCAGTGGGCAAAGACCGCGAAGGACGCCGGCATGGGGTATATCCTTTTTCTCACGAAGCATCACGACGGATTCTGTTTGTGGGACACGAAAACGACTGACCGCAAGGTCACGAAAGCGCCGTTAGGGCGCGACGTACTCGCCGATTTGAAAAAATCCTGCGACAAATACGGTATCAAACTCGCGCTGTATTTTTCCGAGGGTGAATGGGCGTGGCCGAATAAACCGGATGGCGCACGTTTTGAGAACAACGGTGGTTACAATCCGGAATTGAAAAAAGCGCAGCTCAAAGAATTGCTTACCCAATACGGGCCCATTGAATACATCTGGTTTGACCACGCCGTCGGCGACGGCGGTTTGAGCCACGCAGAAACGGTGAAATGGGTAAAAAGTTTTCAGCCCGATTGTTTTGTCGGCTTCAACCACGGTAAGATTGCTGGCGACATCCGGTTGGGCGAAATGGGCCGGCCGGGACCAGTGAATATGAAGACCGGCATCGGCGTGGACTCTGGCTACCGGGTTGCAGAATTCACCTATCCCATCTTGCCGAAACACAAGGGCGGCGCGATGTGGTTTTATTCATTGCCAGAACACGACCATCTTTGTCTGTCTGCTGAGAAACTTTATCAGGATTACCTCGGCGCGGTGAAATACGGCAACCTTTTCTCCATCGACGTCGGCCCCGACTACAATGGTCGATTGCGCGCGATTGATGTCGAAACTTTGCGCAAAGTCGGCGACATGATTCGGACCAAAGCGCCAGCCCCCGTCCCGCCGGCATCCGATCCGGCAAAATAATCATTCGCGGCATGAACCCCCTCGGCGCCAATATAAATCCCGTAAAATCGGTTTGGATGTTTAAAATCTTTGACCATCAGTTTGCCGTGTCGCTGGCCGGTGCCGCTCTTCTTTCGCTGGCCACTCCGGCCTGGTCCCAGCATGCCGTGCGCGATGATTTTCCCAATGGCAAGGGGCGGGGCGAGTTGTTTGAGCATTTTAGCCAGGCCGAATGGGACGCCTCCAACTTCGCCGCGCCGGCAGCGATGAACGCCTGGCGCGACCGGCGCTTCGGCATGTTCATTCACTTCGGCATCACCGCGAAGGCGCAGCAGGATTTGTCCTGGGGCAGCATCCGTCAGCGGTACGCGCCGGATGCCCCGAGCATCATGGCCAACGGCCAGAAGCGAACGGAGGAATGGACCACCTGGCCGGCGGACATGAAGCTGGAAAAATTCAACGCCAAGGAATGGGTGGAAATCGCCCGGCGGGCGGGCTTCAAATACATCGTGGTGGGAACCAAACATCACGAGGGTTTTCACATGTGGGACACCGCATTTTCCGATTTCAAAATTACCCGGACGCCCTTTGGTCGCGATTATCTGAAGGAACTGACTGACGCCTGCCATGCGGCCGGGATGCCGATCGGTTTCTATTTTGCCCAGCGCGAGTGGTATCACCCGGATTATCAGCCGGTGGATTTGCACAAGGTCAAAATGAACGGGGTTCATTGGCAGTTGAATCCGGGCGAAACCAGCCCGTTGGGACCGCTCCACGCGAAGTATCAGGAATATTTGAGAAACGTGGTGCGCGAATTATGCACCAGGTATGGCCAGATTGACATCTGGTGGTGGGACGCCGTCAGTTGGGACGGAATGTTCTCCAAGGAAATGTGGGATTCCGAGAATTTGACCCGCATGATCCGCGAGTTGCAGCCGGGCATCGTCATTAATAACCGGGCGTCGTTGCCCGGCGACTTCGACACGCCGGAATGCCGCCTGGGCGATTATCAGGACTGGCGCGGCTGGGAAACCACCATTCCTCTCTCCGATGCCTGGTGCTACACCGGCAGGCCGGCGCATTCGTTCGACCAGGTGATGCATTTGCTGGTCGGTGCGGCTTGCGGCGACGGTAATCTCCTGTTGTCCTGGGGGCCGCATTGGGATGGCGCCTTTGATGAGGGGCAGAAACAGCGGCTTTTTGAAATCGGCGACTGGCTCAGGCAAAACGGCGCATCCATTTACGGCACCCGCGGCGGACCATGGAAGCCCGCCATCTGGGGCGGATCCACCCGCCGGGGCAACACCGCCTATATTCATGTGTTCACCCGTCCCGTTGGGGCTCTGGTGCTGCCGGTCATTCCCGGTCGGCAGGTTGTCGCCGCCAAAATACTCGTCAGCGGCGAGCCGGTTTCCTTCGAACAAAACGGCGAGCAGTTGACTTTGTCCCTTCCCGCTCAGGCCGCCATCAAAGGAGATTGGGTGGTCGCGCTGACGATGAATGCCTCGCTCGACGGTTTGCCTGCTGTTTCCCTTGGTGACATTGATTGCTCCTTTGCCACCGACCCCGCCACCTACGGGGCGGTTATTTCCCGAAGCGCGAACGTCAAAGCCAGCTCCACCTCCCCGTGGATGCCGGCGGATGGCGGCGCGTCACTGGTGGCCGAAAAACAGCCTAACCTGTTCGCCATTCACACCGGCGAGGAAGCCGCGCCATTCGTTGACCTTGATCTGGGAAAATCCCTCAAAGTCACGGGCGTCTTTATTCGCAACGCCGAATCCTCCCCGCAACGGATGGCCACCCTGCGGGTCAGTGTTTCCGGGGACGGTAAGCAGTGGACTGAAGTATGGCAGGCCGCGAAGGCATCAAGTCGCTGGGAGGTCCCGGTCACCGAATACGTCTCCGGCGCGCAAATTCCCGGCCGGCTCGCCCGCTTCGTTCGCTTGCAAACGCATCCGGCCAAGCCGGATTGCCTGCTGTTGAAGCAGGTGGAAGTCTGGGGAAAACGCCGGTAAGCAACGACCGAATCAAGTTAAACGCCCATCAATTCAGCATGAACCGAATCTTCTATTACCTGTGGTTGCTGTTCGTTGCTTCACTTTCGGCCAGTAATTTGTCCGCGCAAACCGATTCACCCGCTCCCGCCAGCAGCCGCATTGCATGGTGGCGCGAAGCGCGATTCGGAATGTTCATTCACTACGGCCCGGTGACGCTCACCGGTCAGGAAATCAGTTGGTCCCGCGCCAACTCGAATACCAATTGTCCCAACCGGGGCAAGACGCCGGTTGCTGTTTACGACCGCCTCTACCAGCAATTCAATCCGACGAATTTTAACGCCGCCGACTGGGCGGACATCGCCCAAAACACCGGCATGAAATACGTCGTCCTGACGGCGAAACATTGCGACGGTTTCCTGTTGTGGGACTCGAAAGTAGATGGCTACAACATCATGGCCACGCCCTTCAAACGCGATTTGTGCGCGGAACTGGCGAAGGCCGTCCGCAAGGATGGCTTGCATCTCGGCTGGTATTTTTCACCGATGGACTGGCGCGATCCTGATTGCCGCACCGCGAATAATGCGCGTTTCGTTTTGAAGATGCAGGCCGAATTGCGCGAACTGCTGACGGGCTACGGCGTGGTGGACGTGCTTTGGTTCGACACCGATGGCCGGCCCGCCGTTTGGGACCCGGCGACCACGTATCCCCTCGTGCGCGGTTTGCAGCCGCTGATTCTGGTCAATAACCGTTTGGAAATGAGCACGCAATCCGAATGGTTGCATCAGGGCGCGCTCCGTTCCAATGAGGATTACTACACGCCGGAACAACGCATTGGGGGCTACGACGACCAGCGCCCGTGGGAAACTTGCATGACCTTGGGCAAACAGTGGTCGTGGAAGCCGAACGATAAAATAAAATCTGCCGGCGAAGTCATCAGTATCCTTGCGCGCACCGTTGGCGGGGACGGCAATTTATTGCTCAATATTGGCCCGATGCCGGA
>Ga0007882_10001835_pt1 | contig 12160 bp, 2 predicted proteins | sample CryBogCBH12Aug01_FD_71195 | JGI IMG/M metagenome (GOLD analysis project Ga0007882, IMG submission 71195) | Freshwater microbial communities from Crystal Bog, Wisconsin, USA - CBH12Aug09.1 | ecosystem: Environmental > Aquatic > Freshwater > Lake | place: Crystal Bog, Wisconsin, USA | collected... | reverse complement strand
CCGCCGTTACCGACAATTGCCCGATCTCGGTAGTCGTCAAACCATAGCCGAGCAAAGCCGAGGCCGACTGGGAAACCAAGCCATTCAACTGAACGCTGCCCAAGCCGCCGACGGCGGTGGTCGACAGACTGGTCAACGCCGTCGTTGTCAGACCATTGAGGATTGTGGTCGATAGACTGCGCACCTGCGTCGTCGTCAAGGTCCCCAGGGCACCGGCGGAAAGCGCGTTGAACGCCGTTGTCGTGGCCGCACCAGCACCGATTTGGGTAGTAGAAAGCCCACTGACCTGGGTGGTAGTCAGATTACCCAGATCTGCGGTCGCAAGGGTATACAACAGCGATGCGGTCAGCTGTCCTACCTGGACCGAGGTAATTCCATTCCCCAACAAAGCGGCAAGATCACTGGTCAACGTTAGGCCGGCAAGCTGGTTGCTGCCGAGCCCACCCACAGCTGTCGTTGACAGACTAACCAACGCCGTCGTTGACAGTCCGTTAAGGGTGGTGGTCACCAGGCTGCGCAACTGGCTCGTCGTCAGCGTCGCCAGTGCGTTGGCCGACAGGGAAGCCAGGGCAGAGGTCGTCAGGCCGGCGGTCTGCACGGTACCGGCAAAGACCGCCGTCAATTGCGTCGTGGAGAGACCACTCACCTGCGTAGTGGAAATATTACCGAGATCGGTGGTCGATAACCCGTTCAGACCAGCCACACTTAGCTTGGCAATCTCCGTCGAGGTCAGACCGTTACCGAGCAAAGCGGAAATCGACAGGGTAGAGGTCAGACCGCCGAGCTGGGTGGTCGTCAAATTTGACACCGCCGTCGTCGTCAATCCCGACAGGGCCGTGGTGTTGAGGTTATTCACCAAGGTCGATGTCAGACTGCGCACCTGCAGCGTCGACAATTGGGCCAGAGCCCCAGCCGAAAGTGCGTTGATCTCGGTCGTCGAAGTAACCGTGCTACCTAGTTGGGTCGTCGTAAGGCCGCTGACCTGCGTCGTGCTCAAACTGTTAAGATCCGCAGTCGCCAGCCCATTCAGCACGGTCGCCGTCAAAAGGGCGATTTCCGCCGAGGTAATGCCATTGGCCAGCAGTGCCGCAACTTCAGCAGTCGAATTCAGCCCGGTGAGCTGGGATGTAACCAGTCCCGCGACCGCTGCGGTCGACAACGAACCTATAGTGGTAGTCGACAAGGCATTAAGTACAGTGGTCGACAAACTGCGGAGCTGATTGCCGGTCAAATTGGCTTGCAAAACATCAATGGCAGTGGTCTGCGTCAAGCCAGCAATCTGGGTGGTGGAGAACCCTCCGACAGCCGTACTCGAAAGATTGTTCAAAGTGTTTGTCGACAAAGAGTTGAGCAAGGTGGTGGTAAGACTGCGCACCTGGGTGGTGGTCAGCTGAGCCAACGCGGAACCGGACAACTGGTTGACGGTCGCTGAGGTCAAGGCAAGGTTGTTCAATTGCGAAGTAGTGACACCACTAATCTGGGTGGTGGTGATATTGCCGAGATCAGTAGTGGACAGGCCGTTCAAGGTGGCAACCGTTACTTGGGCGATTTCCGCCGCGGATAGCCCATTGCCCAGCAAGGCGGAGAGCCCGTTGGTATTGGTGAGATTAGCGAGCTGCGTGTTGGTCAAACCGGTCACTGCGGTGGTAGTCAATCCGTAAAGAAGGGAGGTTGACAGTGCATTGACTACCGTGGTGTTGAGGCCAGCCAGCTGTGTCGTCGCCAGCTGCAGAATGGCATCGCCGGACAGGACGTTGATCCTGGTGCTGCCCAAAACATTTAGCTGGGTTGTGGTCAAACCGCTGGCCTGGATGCTGGTCAGGGCGCCGATATCGGTTGTCGACACAGTCGCAAGAGTTGTCGTTGCCAGCAGCCCCACCTCGGTCGAGGTCAGCGTATTCCCCAACAGAGCCGCCACCCCAGTGGTCGATGTGAGGCCACCGAGTTGGCTTGCCGTCAGGCCGGCCACCGCAGTTGAGGACAGGTTCCCGAGGGTCGAAGTCGACAGGGTGTTGAGCAAGGCCGTCGACAAACCGGCCACCTGCGTCGTCGAGAGCTGGGCCAGCGCATTGGCGGAAAGCGCATTGATCCTGGTGGTCTGAGTTCCATTCAGTTGAGTGGTGGATAGACCGGTAACCTGGGTAGTGCTCAGAGACGAAAGGTCGGTGGTGGTCAACGTGTTGAGAGTGGCAACCGAAAACTGGCCGACCTCGGTGGACGAAAGATTGGATAGGAGAGTGTCCACGGTGGTCGTGGAAAGTCCTAAAATCTGGGCCGAACTCAAGCCTGCCTGGGCCGTGGTCGACAGACTGGTCAAGGTGCCGCCAAGGCTGTTCAATAACGTGGACGACAGGCCCTGCACCTGGGTGGTCGACAATTGGGCCTGCGCATACCCATTAAGCGCATTAATACCGGTGGTGCCGATGCCCACCAACTGAGAGGTGGTAAGGCCGGTGGCCTGGGTGCTGGTCAGGTTGCCGAGATCGCCGGTCAACGCCAGAAGCGTGGTGGTGGTCAGACCACTGACCGCCGTAGTCGCCAGATTGCCGAACAACTGATCCACCGAGGTCGAAGACAAACCTCTGGCCTGAACGGCCAGCAACCCGCTGACCTGAGTGCTCGTCAGATTAATGAGATCCGTGGTCGAAAGATTGTTAATAACCGTGGTAGCCAACCCACTGACAGCCGCAGAAGTCAGTCCTGCCAACAGGGCATGCACCGTCGTCGTCGTCAAGCTGCCGGCCTGGGTCGCGTTAAGGCCGGAGGCCTGCGTGGTCGAGAGATTGGCGAAGGTGGTGGTGGTTAATCCGTTGATAGCGGCGGCGGTCACACCGCCCAACGCGGCGGCACTGACATGGGCCAGATTGGTGGTGGTGAGGCTGTTGACAATAGTCGAGGTCAGCCCGGCGGCCCCTGCCGAACCCAGACTGGGTAGCAGGTTGAGCAGGGCTGTGGAGGACAACCCGGCGATCTGGCTTTGCGTCAGACCGGCACCCTGCGTGGTCGTCAACGCCTGCAGATCCGCAGTCGACAAATTATTCAGCGTCGTAACGGCGAGCCCACCGACCGCCGTGGCGCCAAGCGCCGTGGCGCCAAGCGCCGTGAGTTGAGTGTTGATGAAGGCATCGACGGTGGTGGAGGTCAGAGCAAGACCCTGGACGGAAGTCAGTCCGGTACCCTGGGTCGAGGTCAAATTGCCGATATCGGCAGTGCTCAGAGTATTGAGTACCGAGGTGGTGAGCCCGCTCACCGCAGTGGAGGTCAGGGCCCCGGCATTGGACAGCAGGGATTCCACTGTGGCCAGGGTCAGCCCGGCCACCTGGGTGGAGGTCAGACCTACCGCCTGAGTGGTATTTAGCGTGGTCGTCAGATCAGTCGTCGACAGTGCGTTCAGCGCAGCAGTAGAAAGCTGGGCCAATTCTGTGGCGTTGAGATTAGGCAGCAGCGTATCGACCGAGGTCGAAGTCAAACCCAGCAACACCGAATTGCTGACACCGGTCAACTGAGCGGATTGGAAGTTGCCCAAGGTGCCGCCGAGGGCATTGAGGATGGTGGAGGTCAGCCCGCGAACCTGGGTCGTGCTGAGCTGTTGCAGAGCCGTCGTCTGCAACAGACCGATACCGGTGCTGGCGAGATTTACCAATTGGGTGGTAGTGAGACCGCTCGCCTGGGTGGAACTCACCGAAGAGAGGAAGCCACTGAGGGCAGTGCTGGTTAACTGGGAGACCTCGAGCGAGGTCAGGTTCGCGGCCAACGCCGCCGCCGCTGTCGAGGTCAGGCCGCCAAGCTGGGTTGCGGCGAGATTGGCCTGCCCAATCGACGACAGATTGCCAAGGCTGGCGCCGAGATCATTGAGGACCGTGGTGGCAAGACCGCGAACCTGAAGTGTCGATAGCTGTCCCTGCGCAGTCGTCGACAAGGAGGTGATGCCCGCGCTATCGAGAGCGTTCAGCTGCGTGGTGGTGAGCGCGACGGTCTGGGTGGTGCTGAGATTGAAGAGCGTCGTGGTCTGCAGATTATCAAGAGCAGTCGTGGCCAATTGGCTGACCTCGACCGAGGTCAGATTGGTGTAAAGGGCCTGCGCCGCCGTCGAAGTCAGGCCGCCGAGCTGGATGGCGGTGAGATTAGCCTGCGCTGGCACCGACAGGTTGCCCAAGCCGGCGCCGAGATCATTGAGAACGGTGGTGGTCAGGCCGCGCACCTGCGCGGAAACGAGCTGCGCCTGCACGGTCGTCGTCAGAGCGGAGATACCGGTGCTGTCCAAAGCGATCAATTGAGTACAAGTAAGCCCGGTGACCTGGGTGGTGCTCAGACTTCCCAGGAAACCGGCCAAACCGGTACTGCTGAGAGAGGAAACTGCCGTAGACGTCAGGTTGGTATAGATCGTCCCCGCCGCCGTCGAGCTCAAACCGCCAAGTTGGGTCGCGGTAAGATTGGCCTGCGCCCCGGCCGACAAATTTGCCAGACTGGCACCAAGATCATTGAGGACAGTGGTGGTCAGCCCACGCACCTGTGCATTTGATAGCAGCCCCTGCGCGGTGGTCGTCAGGGATGTAATTCCGGCGCTGTCCAATGCATTCAGCTGGATACTGTTGAACCCGGAGACTTGGGTGGTGCTCAGATTATTGAGCGTCGTGGTGTGCAGATTATCCAGCGCTGTGGTATTCAACTGGTTGACTTGGGTCGAACTCAAGTTGGCGTACAATGCCTGCACCGCCGTCGAACTCAAACCACCGGCTTGGGTCGTGGTGAGATTGGCCTGTGCCACCGTAGACAGATTGGCCAAACTGGCACCGAGATCATCGAGCACGGTGGTCGTCAGTCCGCGTACCTGGGCGGTCGACAACTGCGCCTGTGCGGTGGTGGTCAGGGCCGCGATACCGGTACTGTCCAGCGCAATCAACTGTGTGGTATTGAGCCCGGTCGCCTGGGTCGTGCTCAGGTTGGCAAGGAACCCTGCCAGGCCGGTACTGCTCAGCGAGGAGACCGCAGTGGAGGTCAGATTGGTGTAAACAGCCCCCGCCGCCGTCGAAGTCAAAGCGCCAAGCTGGGTGGCTGTGAGGTTGCCTTGCGCCGTCGTCGACAAATTGCTGAGGCCGGCGCCAAGATCATCAACCACGGTGGTAGTCAGGCCGCGGATCTGGGCTGACGAAAGCTGTGCCTGCGCGGTCGTTGTCAGGGCTGAGATCCCAACGCTGTCCAAGGCAATCAACTGGGTGCTGGTAAGACCGGTGGCCAGAGTTGTGCTCAAATTACCCAGGAATCCGGCCAAGCCGGTGCTGCTCAGCGCCGAGACCGTGACGGGGGTCAGATAGGTGTAGATTGTCCCCGCCGCCGTCGAGGTCAGAGCCCCCAATTGGGTGGCGGTGAGGTTTCCCTGCGCCGTCGTCGATAGACTGCTGAGATATGTCCCTAGACCATTGACGACGGTGGTCGTCAGATTGCGAACCTGCAAGGAGGTAAGCTGTGCCTGCCCGGCACTCGACAAAGACCTAATTCCGGTGGTGCCCAGGGCATTCAACTGTATTGAGGTGAGGCCGGAGACCTGGGTGGTGGTCAAGGCGGTCAGTATCGCTCCCGACAGATTATCGAGCGCGGTGGTGCCGAGTTCGCCGACCTCGGTCGAGGTCAATCGGCCCGCCAATGCCGCCGCCGAAGTCGAGGTCAGGCTAGGCACCTGTGTGGCGTTGAGGCCGGCGACAGTCGCCGTCGACAAGGCATTCAGAGACGTCGTGTCAAGGAGGTTCAAAGCCGTCGTGGTAATCTGAACGGCCTGAGTGGTGGTCAATGCATTGAGGTCGGTGGTCGAGAACGATTCCAGTTGCGTCGCATTGAGCGCCGCCAGCTGCCCGGCGGAAAACACAACATTGGTGTACTGCATTGCCAGAGCCGCGACCTGGGTGGTCTTCAGCCCAGGTAGCGCCGTCGTCGTGATGGCATTGAGGACAGTGGTCGAGAGCGTCAGAAGATCAGCTGTCGACAGATAGGACAACTGGCTCGATGTGAGAGTCGCCAACTGTGTCGTTGTAAGAGTTGCTATGTCGGTGGTCGTTATGGTCGGAATCGTTGTTGTCGTTACCCCGGTCATGGAGGTAGCGGTAATTCCGGATATCGACATGACAACCTCCTTCTGAGCGACCCTTCTCTTCCCAACACAGGAAAGACAGCCGACAGACTCCTTCTGAGCACGACTCTCTTTTTTTAGACCACAAAAATAGCAAGAAAGCGACTCAATTTTTCTATTTGAGACGCACTCTCGACAAATACCTCAATTCCCGATGGTGACCGAAATGTATTTCCTAACAATCTGTTAACGCAGATGCTTAAGCTAATTCCGGACACCAAGGATGCAGCTCTTGGCTGTTTTCAGATGAGGCCAAATACTACTTGCACAACTTAAACGAGTGGGAAGGGCTTAAAGATTCGCAGTTTTTGTTCATTTCAGGCTCTGCGTATTCTGACCCTGATATACGCGTTAAACAGCAGTCTTTATTGGAGCCTCTGTGAACCGCAGTGACGGCCATCACACCCTGGCCATTTAATCTGTCTTCATCCATCGAAAGCCGGGCATAAGTTGCATGTCGCTCGGCATATTTTGCTTGGAAGTCCGTCCTCAGTTGGTCCCGGAAAATGAAAAAAAGCAGAAAACCAGCCGTTTTGCGGCTCTGGCACACCTCTTGCTGGTAACTCTGCGCCACAATTTTCGGCGAGGAACACAACCATGGAAATTTCTGCCATCGCCTCCCAGGCGACGCCTAAAGACCCAGCCACGGTACTTGGCGAAGATCCGGCTTTGACCGGCGGTGGCGGATTCGCCGCCTTGCTGGCCAGTTCGGCGCGACATTTGGGCCAATCGGGTGTGCAAGCCATGTCCGTCAACAGCCTGGCGCTGATCCGCAATATTCAGGTGGTGCCGCCGGCGGCCGACCCGCAACCGGCTCAGGTCGCGCCCCCTCCCCCACCTTCCGCCGCCGACAACAGCGGCAGCGACGACCGGCCCGCCACCCCGGCGAACGCCATGCCGGTAACCGCGGAAACGGCGCCGACCGCCAAACCGACAACGCCCGCCGTCCGTCATCAGGCTGCGCAGAAAAGCAACGCCCACAAGCAGGCCGATCACACCGCCGCAGCCAAGGGATCCGATGGCCGGCAGTCAGTCAATGCAAGCGATCAGGCCACCGGCGACGCCTCAGACCAGCAGACGGTCGCTGACGATCAGCAGGCGGCATCCGCCGACCCCGCCCAAGCCGCCATTGCGGCCAACACCTTAGACAACAAGGCGGCGGCCGACCGCAAAGTGATCCAGGCAGCGACCGCCGATATCCCGACACCGGCCAGCGACGCGCCTGTGACAATGGCGACCCCCGAGGTCGATACCGCGCCGATCACCCAGGCGGCGACAAAGGCTGCCGACGACCTCGCAGCGAAAGCCGCCGCCAAGGCAGCCCCGACCCACCAGGACAAGAGCGAGACGACCGCCGCCGCCCCCGTCGACCCGAATGCCCAAGTTGCGTTGGCGGCGCTTGCCCAGGTCGTCCCGGCCGACCAGGCACCGAAGCCCGCCGCCACGCCACAACTCAAGGCAGCCCGGCAAACCGACGACGGCGACGACCAACTGCTCGGCCTGGCCAATGCCGGCCGGCGTCACGGTGGCGCAGACCGCCAGGCCGGCGCCGAACCGGTCAAGTCCGCCGCCGCCCAGACGACACCCAGGGGCGCAACCACACCGACCCCTGCGGCGACCGCTGATGCCGCCAGCGATGCCGCCACAACAGACCCGAGTGCCGCCGCCGACAGCCGCCCCACCGGCTCCGCCGCCCTGCAGGCCCAGGCCCTGGGCCAGATCGCCGGCGAAACGCGGGTGCAGATCACCCAGTCATCGACCTCCCCGGCGACCGGCCTGGCGCCGCAGAGCACCTCGGGACTTGTTCCCGGCGCCTTCTTCGCCGATCCCAGCGGTGCTAACGACCGTCAGGCGGGCGGCCAACCGTTCAGCCAGCAGTTGGCACAACAGTTTGGTCAATCCAGCGCCGCTACGCCCCAGCAGCAGACGGTGACCCCGACCCCCGCCGGCACGGCCTTCGCCATCACGCCGCAATTGCCCGACCTGGGCGACCAAGCGCCGGTGGCGGGCGCGTCGATCCTCGCCGGCCAGGCGATTGCCGGCACCCCCGGTGACGCCGATGGCGCAGCCCGGATCGCGGTGAACGCCCTCGACCAGGCGGCAGGCCCCACCGGCACCACCGCCAATGCACCGCCAACCCCGCTTTCCGGTACCGCGACCGGCCCGGCGCCGACCCAGCGCAGTGCCGACGCCGCCCCAGCGGCGGCGGCCAAGCCGGCCAGCCCACCGGAACTGCCGACCCCGATCGAACAGCTCAAGGTGCAGATCGAAAAAGGCGTGAAAGCGGGCGCCGATACCATCAGCGTGCAGTTGCACCCCGATGACCTTGGACGGGTCGAGGTCAAGCTCGAGGTCCAGGACGGCCAGGTCAAGGCCACCGTCACCGCCGATCGCCCGGAAACCCTGCAATTGCTGAAGAGCGATGCCGGCGGCCTGCAGCAGGCGCTGCACGATGCCGGGCTGTCGAGCGATCCGTCGGCGATGAGTTTTCTCCTGCGCGGCGACCAGCAGCAACGCCAGGCCGGACAAAATCCCGGCCGCTCCAACGGCAACCGGCGGATCCAGGAGGTCAGCCTGGCCCCCGACGACACCGCCGGCCCCCTCTCGACCGCCATCCGTCCGCGCCTGCAAAGCGCCGGCGGCGTCGATATCAGCGTCTGATCAGGAGAGACCCCGATGGTCGCCAACCTCGCCTCAGCCCCCAACGCAACCCTCACGGGAGCCTCGACCAACGCATCGACGACGGCTACGGCCGGGGCGTATTCGGCCTCCGGCGCCACCGTCGCCAGCAAGTCGGCCACCGACCAAACCGCGCTGGCCGGCAACTTCGACACCTTCCTCAAGCTGCTGACCGCCCAGTTGAAGCATCAGGATCCGTTGTCGCCGATGGATACCGCCCAGTTTACCAACCAGCTGGTGCAGTTCTCCGCCGTCGAACAGCAGATCAATATCAATTCCAACTTGGAAAAGATGCTGGCCAACCAGAACTCGGGCGAGATGTCCAGCGCCGTCAACTATCTCGGGCAGACGGTTCAGGGGGTCTCGACCTCACTGCCCCTGCAGGGCGGCCAGGCAAATTTCGCCTATACCACGCCGGCTAATTCTTCGAAGGTATCGATCGTCATCTCCGACCAGGCCGGCAATGTGGTCAAGACCATGACCGGCGACGCCACCGCCGGAACCCATAAGGTCGCCTGGGACGGCACCAATGCCTACGGCACCCAGCAGAATGACGGCGCCTACAATATCAGCGTCAACGCCACCGGTTCGGACGGCAGCCAGACACCGGTCGACGCCGCGGTCTCCGGACAGGTGACCAGTGTCGGCATGGACAGCTCCAACGCCATCCAACTGTATATGGGCAGCGTCAACCTGCCGCTGGCCAAGGTCATCGAAGTGCAACTGCCGTCGTCCGCCACCAGCACGCCACCGACAACCACGCCGCCGGCTGCCACCAGTACCGGTGCCGCCGCGGCGGCGACCCAGGCGGTCAATAACGCGATCAACGGAATAACAGGAACCACGACCAATTAGACCCCGGACGCCGAGATTTCGCGACGGGCAGCATTAGGAGGATCACATGAGCTTGTACGGTGCATTGTTCTCGGGCGTTTCCGGCCTGCAGTCGCAGTCCAGCGCCATGGGCGCCATTTCCGACAATATCACCAACGTGAATACCATCGGTTACAAGGGCACCAACGTCAATTTCCAGACGCTGGTGACCTCGCAGGTGGCAACCTCCGAATATTCGCCTGGCGGCGTACAGTCAAAGCCGCGGGCCGGCATCGATGTCCAGGGCCTGCTGCAATCGACCAATTCGTCCTCCGACGTCGCGCTGTCAGGACAGGGATTCTTCGTCGTCAATTCGGCCGCCAATCCGAAGGCGGAAGGCGGCAGCTTCTCCTACACCCGTGCCGGGTCGTTCAAGCCCAACAAGGACGGCTATCTGCAGAATGCCGCGGGGTTCTATTTGCAGGGATGGCCGCTGACGCCGACCGACAACAGCCCGGCGGCGGTGCCCGGTCAGTCGGTCATCAACGGCACCACCTTCATGAAGGCCTATAAGAACAGCGACGGCACCTTTCATTACATTAACCAGAACATCATCAACACCAGCGAGGTGCAGCCACTCAACCTCAACACCATCGGCGGCACTTCGCAGCCCACCTCCAATGTCTCGATGGGCGCCAACCTGCCCTCCGGCGATCCGGTCTATGACCCCAATCATCCGGAACTGGGTGGCGTGCATACCACCAACATCCTGACCTATGACTCGCTGGGCAATACCGGCAATGCCCAGTTCACCTGGACCAAGAGCGGCGCCAATGCCTGGACGCTGGCGGGGACACCGCCGTCAGGGTCCGCCGTGCTCAACCTGACCAACTATTCAACCGCCAACGGCAATCTGATCTATGGTTCGCAGGGACAACTGGAGTTCAACTCCATCCCAGTCCCCGGCGCCTATTTCCAACTCGGCCCGACCAGCGCCAAGGCGACCAACCCGACGGTCCAGGTCCAGTTCTATAACTCCGGCGTCTCGGGCAGCAGCGATCCCACCGCCGACACCCCGGCCACCATCAACGGCCAGGCCAATGTGTCGATCCTGGGGGTGGATCTCAACGGCGTCACCAACACCAATCAGCTGACCTCGGCCATCCAGTCGACCATCAAGAGCGCCGCCAATTCCCCGTCGGTGAAGAAGACCTACACCATCGCCGCCACTCTGCTGGGCGGCGTCGCCAACGGGGCGTCGCGCTTTGTCGCCGATTCCAGCGTCTTGCGCATCGTGCAGGAGCCGAAGGCGGCGGCCGTGGTGGTGAACTGCGCCACCAATGCCACCACCTTGCTGGGCAACTCCATCACCCAGTCGGGCACCGGCGTCGGCAGCAGCGTGCAGACGCCCGGCATTTTCACTGTCCCGGCCGTCTATGACGGCGGTTCGGTGACCAACACCGCCACCTACGGCGCCTATTCGACCACCGCGGAAAGCCAGACCATGACCGTGGCCAGCAGCCTCGGCAACAGCGGCACCAAATCCTTCACCATCAACCCGGCCATCGCCGCCGCGCCGGCCGGCGGCACGGCAGCCTTCACCATCACGACGTCGAAAGGCACCCTGACCGCCACCTGGGCGGCAATCGCCTCGGGCACCACCGCCGGCGCCACGATCGCCGCGAGCTTTACCCCTACCGGCGGTGTCCTCGGCGCCATCACCATCTCCACCACCGGCATGGCTGCCACCGCCAATACGGCCGCCACCCTGGCCCAGAACGTCGCCGTGATGCTGCAGAACGCCGGCACCACTCGCGTTCCGGCGGCGGTCAGCGCCAGTTATTCCGGTGGCGTGGTAACCATTACCAACGCCAATGACACGACCACCAGCGGCACCCCCGTCACCACCAGCATCATCCCGGATTCCACCGGCACCACCGCCACCGACATCACCTGGAATGACGGCACCGCCGGCACCACGGCGGAAACCGCCAGTTCCTCCGGGCTCTTGCAGATCGGCAAGATCCAGATCCCGTGGTCGCAAATCAATTCCGGAACCTTGACGTCCTACGTCACCGACGGCATCACCCCAGCCACCAGCTATGTCGGCCCCTACACCCTGAGCAATGTGCCAGTCGCCCCGAATCTGCAGACCATGACCATCGCCACCGTCGCCCCGGCGGCGCCCACCGGCAATTTCCAGATGCAGAGCTCGGCCGGCACCCTGTCGATCGCCTGGAGCGATATCAAGGCTGGCTCCAGCGCCATGCCCATCACCTTCACCACCACGGCCGGAGCCACCTCCAACCTCACCGTCAATCTGGGCTCCGCCCTGATTTCGCCGACCGTCAACAACACCGGCCTCGCCAGCAATCTGAAGTCGATCCTCGGCGACATCAACATGACGACCTATGTGCCGGCCAGCGGCTTCTCGGTGGCCCAGAACGTCGCCACCCTGACCGTCGCCTCCACCGTCGAGGCGGTCAAAATCACCGCCGATGTCGGCGGCGGGGCCACTGATGTCACCGTCGCCGGCAACGCCCT
>Ga0007882_10001834_pt1 | contig 12166 bp, 5 predicted proteins | sample CryBogCBH12Aug01_FD_71195 | JGI IMG/M metagenome (GOLD analysis project Ga0007882, IMG submission 71195) | Freshwater microbial communities from Crystal Bog, Wisconsin, USA - CBH12Aug09.1 | ecosystem: Environmental > Aquatic > Freshwater > Lake | place: Crystal Bog, Wisconsin, USA | collected... | reverse complement strand
GACGCGCCGATTGCAGGACTTAGTTACAACTGCGGAAACACTACAGGCTCAACAAACACACAGGGTCAGTTCAATTACACCGCCGGTAGCTCATGCACCTTCAGCGTAGGCAATGTAACGGTTGGTGCGTTAAGCTCCATGCCCTCAGACGGCATGGTAACTCCTCAAGACATCGTAGGGGTAAGTCGAACCAATACCTATGACCCGAACGTTCAAGTGGTTGCCCAGTTTCTACAAAGTGTAGGTACCTCATCTTCAGGCACCCTCACAATATCTCCTTCGGTGCATCAAGCGTTGGCGTCAACTTCTGCGGTGAATTTGTCGCAAACTACATTGACCCAGATCATTCAAACGGCTAACAAACCACTCGTCACCGCGCAAGTTGCAACCTCCGTGCTCTCTGCTCAGTTGATGCAAGCCGGCGTTAACTTTAGCGCTGGGCTTGTCTCACCTCTCGCCCCGCCTAGGCTGAATAGTATTGTTGTGAGTTCAAATTTGAATAGCAACGCAGCAGGACTTAGTGAGCAATTAACGGCGACCGGGTTTTACTCAGACGGCACTACTAGTAATGTAACAAATTCAGTGACCTGGGTTTCCTCAAGCACCTCACAGGTGAGCGTATCCTCCACGGGTTTGGCAACGGGCGTGTCTGCTGGAGTCGCAACTGTATCTGCAGTTAGCAGCGGCGGTGTTGTTGGATCAATTGATTTGACAGTTACACCTGCAGCACTTGCATCCATCTCCGTAACTCCTCAGTCCTCATCAATTGCTAGTGGTTTGACCCAGCAGATGAGCGCGATTGGAACTTTCACTGACGGCACCAGCAAAGCAATTACTAGCGGCGTTACCTGGAGTAGTTCAACACAGGCAGCAGTAATTTCAAATAGTGGAGTTGTGATTGGCAGATCTGTTGGCACTCCAAGCATCAAAGCAACTGTTGGGTCAATAAGCGGATCAACAAGTCTGAGTGTCAACCCTGCAACCCTCAAATCGATTGCAATCCTCACTCCCAATTCAGTCACCAGTGCACCTGTTGGACTATCAGAGCAATTAATTGCTCTTGGAACTTACACAGACGGTACGATTGCCAACATTTCAAATCTAGTGACTTGGTCTTCACTCAACAGCAACGCATCCCTAAGCTCTGGTTTGCTAACGGGGATTTCAGTTGGTAACTCCCTAATCGCAGTCTCCTATCAAGGCGTAACGGGTACCTTAACGTTCCCAATCACCCCTGTTACTTTGCAGTCTATTGCAATTACTGCGCAGTTATCAACCACTGCACCTGTGAATTCGAGTGTGCCCAAAGGGTATAGCCAAAATCTAATCGCAACAGGCACCTTCAATGACGGCACAACGCGAGATATCACAACCAATGTGACCTGGGTCTCAAGTGACGTTACGGTGGCGGGGGTGAGTACTGGCAGTGCTGGTGGTGTGGCGACTGGACTAAAAGTAGGGTCAACCAATATTAAAGCTCAACTGGGTACGGTTACTTCCCCGCAAATTGGTTTCACAGTTACCACTCCTGTGCTCGTATCTTTGCTGGTCAGTACTAACAACAATAACGTCATGATCGGCTCGACCGACAATTTAGTTGCAACTGGAGTTTATTCTGACAATTCAACCCAAGACATCAGCTCCTCCGTTATTTGGAGCGTAGCCAATACTTCGCTTGCTAGCTTTAACTCCCCCGGCGTTCTCCTTGGCGTAGCCTACGGGAACTCCTCCGTTACTGCGTCTTTGGGCGGCATCTCCTCGCAACCCTTGGCCATCAATATAATCCCCAAAACGGGTAAATTTGTAGATGCACCCGTGAACGGCATGGCCTATAACTGCGGTCCTTTCTCAGGCATGACAACAGCTACTGGGCAGTTTAATTACTCGCCTGGCACAGCATGTACATTTAGTGTGGGCAACATCGTAGTTGGGACACTTGGCGCAGTGCCAAGTGACGGGGTCATAACTCCTCAAGACGCAGCAGGGGTTAGCAGAACCGCGACAACACATCCAAGCGTTCAAGTTATTGCCCAGTTCTTACAAAGCGTTGGATCATCCACGGCTGGAACTATCTCGATATCACCAGATGTGACAAGACTCCTTACAAGCGGAGTTAGCACATCAACGCCTTTGATCAGCGCCTCTGGACCTATGTCTCAAGACAGGCTTGCAAGCGTGGTTGCTGGTGCAGGGCAGACTTTGGTGTCGCCTGCAAAAGCTTCTTCTACCTTAGCCGCCGAGATTCAAGCTGCTGGAATTAATACAGCGTTATCCGTAGTGCCTGCAGGTTCACCCGTTACTTTGAATGCGGTAGTCATTAATACGCAGTCAAGCACAACTCCTGTTGGTCTGGGTGTTCAGCTCAGTGCGAGTGGTAACTTCACTGACGGCACTACGAGTAACCTGACAAACTCTGTGACGTGGACAAGCTCCAACCCAGCGGTCATGACAGTTAGCACCTCTGGTGTGGCAACGGGTGTTTCAACGGGATCAGCGACCATCACCGCGCAAAGCAACAACGGCTTAAGCAGTTCTGTATCACTGAGTGTCTCACCTGCAACACTGCTTTCAATATCTTTAAGCGCTAGCTCAACCAATATTCCTGCTGGTTTAACCCAGCAAATCATAGCCACCGGTAACTACTCCGACGGCAGCACTCAGCCACTGGTGGGTGGGGTTAGTTGGAGCTCTTCAAATAATTGGGCAACAGTGACCTCTGGGGTGGTTATGGGAAATTCGCAATCGAGCAATAAAAATACCGTTATCACTGCATCTGTCGGCTCAATTAGTAGCTCCATAACCGTTTCTTTTAGTCCTGCAGTGCTCAGGTCTATCGCTGTTACTCCGTCTACAACTACTGCAAGTTTGCCCGTTGCAGTGTCCGCCCAGTTAATTGCTTTGGGTCAATACTCTGACGGTAGCACATCCAATTTGAGTAATTTGGTCACATGGGTCTCAGATAGTTACTCATCCGTTAATTCCTCCGGACTCTTGACTGGGATATCACCTGGATCAGCGAATATAACGGCGCGCTACCAAGGCGTTACAAGCCCCGCATTTGCAATTGCGATTACGGCTGTGCCTTTGCAGTCTATAAGTATCAGCTCAGTCCTCTCGAGCACTGCACCGCAGGCCTCGAGTGCACCAAACGGATTTTCTCAAAAGCTGATCGCTACGGGAACATATGCCAACGGCAATACCCTGGACATTACTTCAAGTGTGATTTGGAGCTCTGGGTCACAAAGTGTTGCAACCGTTTCATTCGGAAGTGCTGGAGGAGTCGTAACCGGCGTTTCCCCTGGCACTTCAGTCATTACCGCAACTATGGGCTCTGTAACTGCTTCGATTACTTTCACCGTTGCTCCGCCCGTTTTGGTATCGATCGCTGTAAGCGACCCGGCGAGTACGAATTGGGTAGGCATAAATCAAAATTTAATTGCAACGGGAACTTATTCTGATAATAGTACTCAAAACTTAACCTCATCTGTAAGTTGGAGCTCATCTCCTAGCGCAACGGTCACCAGTGGTGGAGTGCTTCGTGGATTAACGAGTGGAAATGCGGTGATCACTGCAGCCTACAGCGGAGTTGTCTCACCTAGCGCTACGCTCACAATTATCCCAGCTCCAGTAACCATTGGCGGCGTGGTTGGTGGGCTTTTGAGTGGACAGCAAGTTATTTTGACCAACAACGCGCGAGATACATTTACTGTATCGTCAAACGGCGCATTTACTTTCCCCAATACGGTCCCGTATGGAGGCGGTTATTCAGTAACCATCAACACCCAGCCCACGAATGCTAAGTGTCAACTCATTAACGCCTCAGGTACTGCAGTCAGTAACATAACAAGCGTTGTGGTCAGTTGTGCAGTTAATCAATACACAGTTTCTAATTTTGTAAGTGGAATCACGTTGCCACTGGGGTTAACAACGGATACAAATGGCAATATGTTTGTAGCCTTCAATAACAGTGCTGTTGATAAAATCACATCATCTGGAGCATTAAGTTTATACGCTGGAAGTCTGTCTCAAATAGGATCGCAAAACGGTCAAATGCCGTTGCCTGGCGCAACACTTGTGGCTAGTCCAACGCTCTCCTCACCACAGGATATTGCATTCGACAATAACGCAGTTGGTTATATTGCAGATACAAAGAACAACGAAATCCGTAAAGTAGTCTTGCAATACGGGAGTCAAGTTCTCAGCACGCTTGCTGGTAAAACCACTGCTGGTTTCGCTGATGGCCCGGCATCCATAGCGCTCTTTAACTCGCCTAGTTATTTAGTCACCGACTCGAGCTCTAATGTTTATGTGACAGATACCGGAAACAATAGGATTCGAAAAATCAGTACAGACTCGAATGGATTGGTCACGGTTAGTACGTTTGCAGGAAACGGATCAGCGGGAAGCGCAGATGGGGTGGGTAATTCTGCAAGTTTTAATGGCCCCATGGGACTGGCGATTGATAGTGGAGGTAATTTGTATGTTGCTGATACTCAAAACTGTACGATTCGCAAAATTACGCAGGCCGGCGTTGTTTCAACCTTCGCTGGTGTCAGCGGTTTTTGCACAAGCGCTGATGGACTGAGTTCGAGCGCCACTTTCAATTACCCAAGCGCAGTTACAGTAGACCAAGTCGGAAACGTGTATGTGACCGACACAAGAACACCGAAAATAAGAAAAATCACACCTGATGCTTTCGTTATCACCATCGCAGGAACAGGTGCAATTGGTAACACCAATGGAGTTGGTGCAGTTGCAACGTTTGGGAACTACGCACAGGGCATAACCGTTGATCCTAGTGGCAACGTTTATGTGAGCGACCGGGACAACTACAGTATTCGTAAACTCTCGCCTGGACCCTAGACCCTAGCCCCCAGATCCTAGGCGTTAGACGTTAGACACGGGATTCTGGTCATTGAACGCAGAGCCCAGAGCAATGGTGCTAAGCAGAACCTGGCAATTTACTGGCTAATAATTAGCTAGTAAATAGCTAGTAAATAGCTAGTAAATAGCTAGTAAATTGAAGGTATCTAAAAAAATCCGAATGTGAGTAACCTACAAACTCATCATGCACTACATGTAAAGCTTGAACCGCGCTACATTCTCTCGAATATCGCAGCTATACCCTGACCCCCACCAATACACATCGTCACTAATGCGTAACGACCTTTGATACGTTGGAGCTCATACAAAGCTTTGACCGTGATGAGGGCACCGGTTGCACCGATCGGGTGGCCAAGCGAGATACCCGAGCCATTTGGATTTACTTTTGCTGGATCAAGGCCTAAGTCTTTTGTGACCGCACAGGCCTGCGCTGCAAAAGCCTCATTGGCCTCAATCACATCCAAGTCTTCGACCTTAAGCCCTGCTTTGGCGAGCGCTTTACGGGTTGCGGGGACAGGACCTATTCCCATGTACTCGGGATCAACACCGGCGTGTGCGTAAGCGACTAAGCGAGCGAGGGGCTGTACACCCCTTGCCTTGGCAGTAGCGGCTTCCATGAGCACCACTGCAGCAGCAGCGTCATTGATGCCAGATGCATTACCTGCTGTTACGGTACCGTTGTCTTTTATGAAAACGGGTTTAAGCTTTGCAAAATCCTCCAACACTGCGTTGGTCCTCAGGTGTTCGTCTTGTAAAAACGCTGTTTCACCTTTCTTAGACTTGAGCATGAAGGGTACGATTTGCTCTTTGAAGTAGCCAGCCTCTACAGCGTGTTGTGCACGTTTGTGACTCTCTAGTGCAAGCGCGTCTTGCTGCTCTCTTGTGATGCCCCACTTTTTAGCGATATTTTCTGCAGTCACCCCCATATGGATTTTGTGAAACGGGTCGTGTAGCGCACCCATCATCATGTCCATCAACACGGCGTCTCCCATTCTGGATCCAAAGCGGTTGGAAAGACTTAGGTAGGGGCCACGCGTCATGTTCTCTGCGCCGCCGCCAATGGCTATGTCTGCGTCACCGAGCAAAATGGCTTGGCTTGCGGAAACGATTGCTTGTAACCCCGAGCCACAAAGGCGGTTCACGTTAAAGGCGGGAGTTTCTTGGGAGCAACCGGCTTGAAGCGCAGCAACGCGGGAGAGGTACAGATCTTTGGGCTCGGTATTCACCACATGGCCAAACACGACATGCCCTACGTCAGCGCCGCTTACCCCAGCGCGATGCATCGCCTCCTTGGTCGCAGCAGTAGCAAGCTCGATAGGGGGGACGTCTTTAAAGCTTCCGCCAAAAGTACCAATTGCAGTTCTAACGCCGCTTACAACAACTACTTCACGAGACATGAAATATTCTCCTTTTATAAAAAAACTATATTTAACTAAATTTTAGATTTCAGCGTTGGGCTGCTCTCTGAGTTTTAGAGCTCAGCTAAAACAGATGCATCCAAGAAATCAGGTTTAACTACAAATCTCATCTCACCACTCCCCACAGGGTGGGAGAACACAAGTTCATAAGCATGCAAGAGCATGCGAGAGTGTTGTGGAGCTCGATCTGTGTTTAACTCATTTGAGTACAGTGTATCCCCAATGATTGGCATCCCAATACTCATTAAATGAACTCGGAGTTGATGGGTGCGTCCGCTCAAAGGTTTTAATAAAAGTACACTTGTTTGGCTATCCTCATCAGTCTTAATGCACCTCCAAAGGGTGGTGGAGGGTTTACCCTGAGGGTCTATTTTTTGTTTAGGCCGGTTCGGCCAGTCAGCCCCCAGGGAGGAGTCAATGCGTTGCCACTCTTGACTCTGACTTTGATTGTGACTATGGCTATGACTATGACTATGACTTTGATTGTGACTATGGCTATGACTATGACTTAAGTTACCTTGAACGACAGCAAGGTAAGTTTTCTGAACCTCTTGCGCTGCAAAACTCTTACTGAGTGCGCGTTGGATGAGCGCGTTCCTTGCAAACACCATTAGGCCTGAGGTGGCTTGGTCAAGGCGGTGCACGACCAAGGTTGAGGGGAATTGCTCGCAAATTCTATTGAGTAAGCAATCGGCTTTGTCAGGACCCTTCCCAGGTACTGCTAGTAGCCCTGCTGGTTTGTTGACTACAAGCAGGTCTTCATCAACATAAATAATTTCAAGGCTGTACATGGAAAAGAGTTTACAAAGTTTATTACTAAAGCGTTGCTAAGACATTCATCTTACGCGAACTTAATTTTTAAAACTTCGGTTTCAGAGTGCTAATGGCTAAAAATTGAGGGGTGTGTATTGATTACTTTTTTATTTATTTTGTTAAGTTTTGCCCATTATGAATGAGCTGATTTAAAATAAAACACTTTTTAGATCCGTAGGTTTTATACATAAACAGCGCTTTCGTGCCTATTTCAGTGCGAATGGACGCCGCGCAAAAAAACACTTTTAATCACATTTCGAGGCCGCTAGACTGTTAATTGATTGGCAGAGGTCTCTCAGAAAATGCCTTATTCAAAACAAAATCCTGCACACAATTCAACACCTACACAATTAGACTCATCCTTTAAAGCGCTTCGCGCTCAAACAGCATTTATTCGCTTTTGGTTTGCAAGGTTATCCGGTACAACCGCTAACCAAATGCTAATGGTGGCCCTTGGTTGGCACATGTATGAACTTACCCATTCTGCCTGGGATTTAGGTCTTGTCGGTCTTTTTCAGTTTGTACCTGCTTTAATTTTATTCTTACCCGCCGGACACTGGATCGACAGGGTAAAGCGGTCTTATATGTTCACAGCCTGTTTGACCGTTCAGGCTTTGGTTAGTGCACTTTTGTTTATGGGCACATTAGGTGTCGGTAGTGCAGAGCCCTGGATAACGCGCGAGTTGATTTTATTTACCTCAATTATCTTGGGTAGTGTTCGCTCGTTTCAAAGCGCAACGCAGCAGGCAATATCACCGACTTTGGTGCCTGCGAACATCTTTGCTCGTGCCGTTGCATTTACATCAGGGGGTAACCAACTCGCAGTGATTGGGGGGCCAGCTATCGGCGGACTTTTGTACGCCTTGCATCCTGGTGTGGTTTACTGCGTATGCTTTGCGCTTTTTGGCGCGGGTATGGTCCTTGGAATGATGATCAATGATGCGAAACCCGTTCCCTCCAAAGAGCCCACAACATTAAAAACGATTACCGCAGGCATAAGGTTTATTTGGCAAAATAAAATTGTGCTGGGTGCAACGACTCTTGATTTGTTTGCTGTGCTGCTGGGAGGTGCAACAGCTCTTTTACCCATCTATGCAAAAGATATCTTGGGTGCGGGCCCTGTTGAGCTGGGGATACTGCGGGCATCACCGGCTGCGGGCGCACTTGTCATGACAATCCTTTTGACCCGTTGGCCCATTGAGCATACCGCGGGTAAGAAAATGCTCGCAAGTGTTGCCCTCTTTGGATTTGCAACAGCAGTCTTTGGCATTTCACATTCTCTATGGCTCTCAATTTTTGCACTCATGGTGACTGGTATAGCCGATAGCATTAGCGTTGTGATTCGCATGACGCTTATTCAACTTGAAACGCCCAACGAGATGCGCGGGCGCGTTAGCGCAGTGAACGGAATTTTCATCGGCGCCTCCAATCAACTCGGAGAGTTTGAGTCCGGCGCGAGCGCCGCGCTCCTTGGTCCAGTAGCCTCTGTTGTCTTAGGGGGGGTGGGCTCTATGCTTATCGCTTGGATTTGGCTTTACCAGTTTAAAGGACTTAGTGCACGCGATAAGCTAGCACCTTGAGACTTTATTTAAATAGTCAGAATTATTGTTATGAAAAACTCATTCATATCAAATAAGCATCTTCATTTTCAATCTTCAAATCCGAGCATGCAATCGCAACGCAGGGAAGTATCCATCCCTCTGCTTTTTCCTCAGCGCTAAGCCCCGGCCAGCCAATCTCGTATCGAACAGAGCCCTCTAAGGTTTTAGAGATGCATGTTCTGCAGGTTCCGTTTCGGCAGGAGCTGGGTATCTGAATTTCGAACTCATCCGCACAGTCTATTAGGCATTTATTTTGCGAAGCCTCAAACTCAAGTGTGCCAAGACGGGTCTGCAGTTGAACTTTAAACATGGCGGGGGAATTTGTGAGAACTAATTTTGGATATTTAGAATTCTAAACAAATCGCGGTCAAGACTCAGACCATTATCTTTGTCGCATGCAATGACGTCCTTGGGGCTTGTACTTCTTAGCCACGTTAGTTGTCTTTTTGCGAGTTGGCGAGTCGCTGCTACTGCTTTTTCAATCATTTCGGTCATATCTTTTATTTGAGTCTTGCTGTTTTCGGTTTCTTGCGCGCCTTCACTCCTAAGCATACCTGCATCGAGCATCTCCCATACTTGTCGGTAACCTACGCAGCGCATTGAGGGCAGATCAGCACGTAATCGCTTGTCGTGTCGCAGTGTCTTCACCTCTTCAATAAAACCCGCATCAAGCATTTGCTGAAACCGAGCTTCAAGTCGGTGATGTAACCAAGCTCGGTCATCGGGCTCAAGAGAGATTAATTTATTACGAAGCAGACTTTGCGGTTTATCTACAAAATAACTTGATAGGGTGCGACCACTGGAGCGCCAAACCTCCAAGGCTCTAGAAATTCTTTGTGCATCGGTTGGGGGCAGACGCTTCGCAGTGTCGGGATCAACTCGCGCGAGTTCAGCGTGCATTGCAGGCCATCCGAACTGCTTGGCCTCTTCGTTAACTGCGTCTCTAAACTTTGGATCTGTTTTAGGAAGGTCGTTTAGACCATCAAAGAGGGCCTTGTAGTAAAGAAGCGTACCCCCCACAATGACAGGTAAGTTGCCTCTTGCTTTGATTTGCGGGATAAGCCGGGCAGCGTCCTGTGCGAACTCTGCAGCGTTATAGGACTCAAGGGGGGACCGAATATCAATCAGGTGATGGGGGACGCTTGCGAGTTCTTCAGTGCTTGGTTTGGCCGTGCCGATATCCATGCCCTTATAAACAAGGGCTGAGTCCATGCTGATGATCTCGATCGGCCAGACTCTAGCAAGTTGCAACGCAAGCCCAGTCTTACCAACACCGGTTGGACCGCTAATGGTTAAGCAGTCATGATCTTTAAGAAACAGCTCTGGGGATGATGCGGTTTTCATCGACCTCTTAAGAACAGTGAGTCGAGTTCCTTGATCGTTACTTGTCTCCAGGTCGGTCGACCGTGGTTGCACTGGTCAGAGCGCTCAGTCACCTCCATTTGTCTAAGGAGTGCATTCATCTCAGCAATCGTTAACCTTCTATTGGCTCTGACCGCACCGTGACATGCCATAGTGGCTAATAATTCGTTTCTTGCGCGCTCTATCACCTGGGTTCCAGCGTGTTCGCTGAGTTCTTCTAAAACACTCCTTGCTAAGCCAACTGCGTCGGCTTGAGCAAGGCTAGCCGGAACGCTTCGAACTGCGAGTGTTTTAGGGGAAAGAGTTGATATCTCGAGTCCGAGTTGCATGAGCGTCTCAGAGTTGGCCTCTGCAGTTGCCACCTCTGCCTCAGTTGCCGAGAAGCTTGCAGGGATTAAAAGGGGTTGACTCTGTATTTGCGCAAGATCGAGTTGATTTTTTAGGCGCTCATAAACCACCCGCTCATGCGCAGCGTGCATATCGACAATAATCAAGCCCTGAGCGTTCTCGGCGAGGATGTATATGCCCTGAAGTTGTCCTAGCGCTTGACCAAGGGGTTCAAGTGCTGGGTTGAGATGATCTCCACTGGAGCTTACATTGAAACCCTCTTTAATGCCCTCGTTAAAGTCTTCATTTAATCCAGATTCAGGGCGGCTTGGGTCAATACTGGACGCTGAATTAAACTCTTCTCCCGCGCCATGCAGTGGGCTTGTGATCTGAGCCACATAGTCTGTATTTAAATGAAGTTGTGATGTTTGAGGGTTGGGTTGTGATTTAGACCACAGCTGACCCAGGTCCTTCACGCGTGATGTGCCCCAGTTCATATTGGACTGAGTCCATTGATGTTGAGACTGGAGTGGTTGTTGTCTGTGGCCCTCTAGCCGAGAAATTGCAGAGGCTGCTGAGTCGGATGCTCGAGCACCAAAGGCAATCGACGAACTCTGCTCAGAATTTGGGTTTAGGCGCAGATTTGAGTCTTGACCTACTCTGGGTTTAGCAAGCGCTTGCTCAACGCTATGCAATATGGCCTGATGCACTTCTCTGCTGTCTCTAAAACGGACTTCAATTTTGGTTGGGTGAACATTAACGTCAACCCGTGTTGGATCCATATCTACATACAAGGCGTAGATAGGTTGACGCCCACCGTGTAGTACATCGCTGTATGCACTTTTTGCCGCGTGGGTGATTACTTTGTCCCTTATATAGCGACCGTTGACATAAGCGAATTGATGATCCGCTTTAGACCTCGCTGCGTCTGGCACTCCAGCGCGACCCCGTACCCAAACGGATCCGTGTTTGTAATCAACTGCAACTGATTCTTTGATGAAGTCTTCACCAAGCACATCCATTAGGCGCCTATCCAAGGCGGACAAAGAGTCTGATGGGTCTTTTACTTGGTCTGTTCTTGCATCTGTTCCCGACTCAGTCTGCGCGCGCCACTGGTGTGTGAGTTTGCCCTCATGCCATATTTGAAATCCAACCCCAGGGCGAGTGAGCGCATGTCTACGGACGGCTTCAACGCAGTGCGCATACTCGGTGCTCTCTGTTTTAAGAAACTTGCGTCTAGCGGGTGTGCTGAAGAAAAGCTCATTAACTAAAACCGTTGTTCCTTGACTCCTCGCAACGGGTCTGAGTTCCCCGGTTCTTGCTACCAACTCCCAGGCGTGTTCTTCGGCTAGTGTTTTAGAGAGTATGGAGAGTTCAGATACGGAGGCAATAGCCGCTAAAGCCTCCCCCCTAAAACCCATGGTTGAGACATTTTCTAAATCATTTAGTGAACCAATCTTACTGGTCGCGTGTCTTTTAATTGCTTTGGGCAGATCCTGGGGACCTATGCCTTGTCCGTTGTCTTCAACGCTAATGGACCTTACGCCTCCAGCGACCAATCTGACAGTGATACTTGATGCATCAGCATCAAGTGCGTTATCCACCAACTCGCGCACCACGGAGGAGGGACGCTCGACCACCTCACCCGCAGCAATTTGGCTGATTAACTCATCTGGGAGTTCAAGAATAGGGCGTTGAGGTTGAATGCTTGGGTTCACAGAGCAGTATTCTAGGATAGTGCAGAGTGAATACTTTTGAATG
>Ga0007882_10001833_pt1 | contig 12170 bp, 8 predicted proteins | sample CryBogCBH12Aug01_FD_71195 | JGI IMG/M metagenome (GOLD analysis project Ga0007882, IMG submission 71195) | Freshwater microbial communities from Crystal Bog, Wisconsin, USA - CBH12Aug09.1 | ecosystem: Environmental > Aquatic > Freshwater > Lake | place: Crystal Bog, Wisconsin, USA | collected... | reverse complement strand
AATGAAAGTTGGCCTGATTGAAGGTCGAGGCGCACATAGAGCAATGTTGCAAATGTACCAAGTTCTATCAGTTCCTTGATGCAGAGTTCATGTACCCCGGCAACGATATCCTGCAGTGCGGGAAGTTCGGTATGCGGGTATTTTTTTTGTGCAAGGACCTTCAGAAAGAGCGATTTAATGCCGGCTCCTATCAAGGCAGGGTGGAGTCCGTGTCCCATGACATCCCCGATAAGGATGTCTGCGCGACGGCTGTCGAACATGATAAAATCGGTAAAATCACCGTCAAGATGACCTGAAGGCACCATCATCCTGCTGATTGAGACTCCCTGCAAAGTTTCGGGGACGGGGCTCTGGAGCAGTTTTTTTTCAATTTCCGATTCAAACTCTTTCTGCAGGTTGTCGAATCGCAGTCTGCTTTGTTCTTCTTCAACCCGTGAAGTGATATTTCGCGCAATAATAACGGTGTGTGGAGTGTCATCAATCTGGACGCACCCCCTTGATATCTCGAGTGGGACAGCAGTGCCGTTTTTTCTTATGCCTTCGATTTGTTGTACCATGCGTTCATCAAAATCAGAGATATTTGCGGAAGGCATTTTGCATAAAAAATCAATGTCAAACTTCGGAGAGTCCGGTGAGATAAGTTCCTGGAAATTTTGTTCATGGTATGTGTCGCGGCGGAATCCGAACAAGTTTTCCGCAGCTGTGTTTCGGTAGATGATGTTTCCCTCATTATTGAGCATGAATACGGCGTCATGTGCGGCATCAGTCATTGAGCGGAATTCCTCCTCGCTCCGCTGCAGTTTTTTTGCCATGACGCTGAGGGTTTTATTTGCTTTGGTCAGCTCCTGATTTGTTACTGAAAGTTCATTAAAAAGTATTTCCCGCTCCGTTTTCAAGCAGAAATAGTCAATCGCATCGTGCAGTATTTTTTTGAAAGCAGTGGGATCAACTGGTTTTGGAATAAAGCGGAAAACCTCGCCTCTATTGATGGATTCAATTATCGGATCGATATCCTGAGAACCGCTGAGTATAAGCCGGACAATGTCCGGATTTCGCTTTTTAACTTCACCGATCAATTCAAGACCGCTCATCTCAGGCATTCGAAGGTCTGAAACGATAATGGAAACAGTATTAGTTGAAATAAGTTCAAGTGCTTTTATGCCAGTTTCGGCAAATAGTTTCTGGTAGACCTCTTTTCGTAGGAATCTGTTTATTGAGCTGAGAATGTCTGGTTCGTCATCAACAAAAAGGATAGTAATCTTGCTATCGTTTATCATGGTTATTTTTTGCTTGATTGTGCTTGATCGGAAGCATTATGGTAAAAACAGTACCACCCTCTTTCGGACAATGAACGCTGAGCCTTCCGGCATGCTTGTTGACAATGATGTCATAGGAGATGCTGAGCCCGAGTCCCGTTCCGTATCCAGGTTTTTTTGTGGTGAAAAAAGGCTCGAAAATGTGTTCCTGGACTTCCAGCGGAATGCCTGGCCCGTCATCGGCTATGGAACAATAGACAAAGCCGCTCTCTTTCCAAGTATTAATGACGATTTTACCGTTCGATGTTTTCATTTGTGACACAATAGCGTGCGCACTGTTGATAATCAGGTTGAGAATGACCTGATTGAGCTGCTCCGGATTGCATGGTACCAGCGGCAACTCCTTAAGGTTTGTTTCAATATCAGCACAATAACGGTATTCGTTTCGAGCGATAATGAGCGTGTCTCGGATTCCCTTGTTAATATCGAAAAGAACCTTCTCTTCAAAAGCGTGCTTGTAGGCGAAGTTTCGCATGCTGTTGATAATTGTTGTGATTCGTTCGAACCCGCGTTGTGACTCAGCAAAAATTTTCGGAAGATCTGCAAGCAGGGTATTGAGGTCAAGGTCGTGCTCAAGTTGTTTAAGCTTAAGCATTTCTGCAGGAAACAGGTTTTCTTTGTCAATTTGTTGTATGAAGGTACGGTAGTCATTCAGGATAGACAGCAGATCCGAAATATTTTCCTGCTGAGTTGCGAAATTGATCTTTATAAAATTTAGAGGATTATTAATTTCGTGCGCGATGCCGGCAGCAAGCTGGCCGATGGATGCAAGCTTTTCCTGCTGGATAATTTGCTTCTGGCTTATTGCAAGATCTTTGGTACGTTCTTCTACCCTTTGTTCCAGTGTCTTGTTAAGCTCCTGCAGTTTTGCCTCGGCCTCTTTGCGTTCGCTGATGTCGAGCACAATTCCTCTGATTCCGACAAGCCTTCCATTCTCGACAATCCGTGAGGTGTAAACGAGTATAGGGAAAGTGGTGCCATCTTTTTTCAGGCCGGTGTATTCATGATTGTCAAACGGAATGTTTTTTAAACGTTGCTGCATGTTGAACTGCACCTTTTCGCGATCATATGGTGCAAAGAGCAGAATGCATGGAACACCCTTTTGTAAATCCTCTTTTGTGTACCCGAAGGTTTCAAAACCCATGCGGTTTGTGAAGGTAATCATCCCGTGAATGTCCATTTCAAAGATCGTCTGCGGAAGAAGATCAGCCAGGTCATGAAACCTCAATTGGCTGGCAGCAAGTTCAGTTAGTTTCTTTTTATTCTCCGTAATATCCTGCTTGATGCCGATGAAGTGAGAGATTTTGTTGTTGGTACCGGTTATTGGGCTTATAGTGGCAAGTTCCCAGTACAGTTCTCCGTTTTTATTTTTGTTTATTAATTCACCTTTCCAAATATTGCCCGATCTAATTGTTTTCCAGAGGTGTTTATAAAAAGCTGTTGAATGTTTTCCGGATTTCAGGACGCTTGGGGTTTGGCCTATCACCTCTTTTTCAGTATAACCCGAAACAGAAGTAAATGCCGGATTGATATATTTTACAATTCCATTGATATCCGTTATAACAATGGATAGTGGATTTTGTGAGATAGCAGAGGAAAAAAGTTTGAAGTTTTTACGGAGCTCAGATTCGGCCAGTACATTCTTTATCGTGACGGCAAGTTTATCAGGATTGACTGGTTTTATTAAAAAGTCGTAAGCTCCCATTTTAAGGCACTCGACTGCCTGCTCAATATCACTGGAACCGGATATCATGATGACTGGGATAGTGAAATGATGATCACGAAGATAGGAAAGCACTTCCATGCCATTTTTCCCGCTCATATTGATATCGAGAAGCAGAAGATCGATCTGATGAGTGGTTATGATCTCTATGCAGGTATTTCCATCAGAGGCCACCATGATATTCTGGCCCAGCTTTTTGACAATACTTGATAAGATTGTCCGTATTATCTTACTATCGTCAACGACAAGGATGGTAGCTTTCTCTTCAGGATCATGCATCTTTCAGTATAGGTTAAGTCCTTTTTTCCTTGCAGGTCCACTATAAAAAGCACGGTTTTCAAATATGTCAGCTACGATACACTTTCACAGACATTGTTATTGTGGAGATCTTGATTTCCGATACGGATGACTATGCATGTCAGATCGTCGTCGAAGGTATTTCGACCGGTAAAAGCACATGCATCCTTATGAATTTTTTCAACTATTTCGGATGGTTCAAGTTCATGATGTATCAGGATCAATTCAGAAACCCGTTCTATTCCGAATAACCTGTTATCTGGTGATCGGCTTTCAGTCAGACCGTCAGAGACGAGAACAATAAGATCGTTCATTTCTATAGGGTACGATACCTCACAATATTCAGTCTGTTCAATCAAGCCGATGGGCAGGTTATGGCCCTTGATAAGCGTCCTTTTTTTAGTCCTGGCATTAAAATGAATTGTTGGATTATGCCCGCAGTCAACAGTGGTGATCTGTTCAGCATCAAGATCTATGCGAAGAAAAGTGGCTGTAGCATAGGTCTCAAGCTCAATCAACTCAGTAATGATCTCTTCATGGACTCCCGCAACGATATCCTGCAGTAATGCCAGCTTATTGTGTTGAAAGTTTTTTTGTGCTGAAATTTTCATGATAAGGGATTTCAAGCCAGCCCCGATCAGGGCCGACATAACGCCATGCCCCATAACATCACCGATAACCAAATCAATAAGTTTTTCAGAATAGGTAATCATTGCCGTAAAATCTCCGTCAAGATGACCAGAGGGAATCATAAGGCGACTGATTGAAACCTTTTTCAGCATAGTTGAAATCCGGCCCTGCAGCAGCTTTTTTTCGATTTGAGCTTCAAGTTCCTGCTGCATCCTTTCATATTCCGTTCTGCTTTTTTCTTCTCTGATCCTGGAGGTAATGTCTCTTGCAATGATAACAATTTTGCAGACGCCATCGATAATGACGGAACCCATTGTTGCTTCCATGGGTATTTGGCTCGTGTCTTTTTTGAGTGCAGTGAATCGCTTGACCGGATGTTTGTTATTTGCCTCAGAAATGTTTGGAGCAAAATCACAGATGAAATCTATAAAAGGGGTTCCATCGCTTTCCTGCGCGATAAGCTCTTTAAACTTGATCGAACGCAGCTCATCGTCTGTGAAGCCGAAAAGGTCTTTAGCGGCATTGTTGGTATAACAGATGAATCCTTCCTGATCGATCATGAAAATCGGGTCAAGTGCGGCATCGTTCATGGAACGAAACTCTGTTTCACGCTCTCGCAGCTCCTCCGTCATAGCTGCTAAAGATTCATTCGACCATGACAGTTGCTTATTGTTCAACTCAAGTTGAGCCTGAAGATATCTTCGTTCAGTTTTCAAAAAATAATAATCGACGCAATCTTTTATTATTCGCTTAAGAAGTTCCGGCTCAACTGGTTTTGAAATAAATCGAAAAACTTCACCGGCATTGATAGCATCTATAATCATCGCGATATCTTCTGTTCCGCTGAGAATCACGCGTATAATATCAGGATGTTTAGTTTTTAATTGCTGGATCAGTTCCAATCCACTTATTTCCGGCATTCTAAGGTCAGTGATAACAACCTCACAGGCAATCAATTCAAGCATTTCAAGAGCTTCCTGTCCATTGGAAGCCACATGTATCTTGTAGGGCTCCTTGCGAAGGAGGCGCTTTAAAGCTGAAAGCGCATTATCTTCGTCATCGACAATGAGGATGCTGATATCAGCAATATTCTGTATTAACTGACCGTCGCTGTTGTACATGAAGGGGGCTTTGTTATTAACATTGCTCATGTTGTGCCGAGGCATTCCCGACAGATAATCACTTTATGAGCGATCCACTGCAGCTCATCAATCTGATTTCATATCATTACCATGCTTTCACTCCTGTTGTCATAAAGGATTATTATTCACGCTATAATGGAAAATAGGTCATAATCCTTTATTTTATAACAGTTTTTTTAAACAATTGTTTGTTATATGCAGTTGCTGCAGGATATTTTGATGACACGCTTTTTTAGTGATTGTGTGGTTTTGCTTGGTACTCTCAGGGGAATAAAAAAAGGAGCCTTACGACTCCTTTTTCATATTGTAACCTAACAGGAAGAAAGAACAGTGAAAAAAAGAATTTGGATCAGAACGATGCCATAAGGGCAAAGTTAGCTAGTTTGGTGTCAGGGTTGTAAGTGTATGAGCCGGTGTATCTGTCTTTAGACACTGAAAATCCGACATTGACGATTTTAAAACCGGTACCTCCTGTAGGCGCAGCATATTCCACTTCGTTACCTGCTCCCAAGACAACTTTTGCTGAATAGCCATCCTTGTCATATACCTTATATCCACCTTCAATATACTTGGCATGGTCAAGGTGATTACCTGCAAAGTTGATGGCTGCAAGAAGGCTGAGATTGTCCTGTGCATAGGCCAGGCTGACTTCAGCATTGTTTGGTCCATCATTTTTGAAGCTGAAAGCATCACTGCCAGAGAAGCTTGCAGATGGGATATAATAATCAGTAACGGTCAAGCTGAAAGGACCTACAGGCAGTGTGGCATAAAAGTCGGTTTCCTGATAACGGGAAGAACCTGAATTGCTGGTTATAGCATAAGATCCCCATGCACCGAGAACAAAACCGCTGTCCTTGAATGTATAGCTCAGTGCCGGCTGAAGAGCGGGGGAGTCGCCGATAGCGGAACCTCTCCATACGTAGCTTGTGACAAGATCCGTGCCGATCTTAAACCCTGTCGGATCCGCTGCCTGAGCTGTACCGCTTAAACCCGCAAACAATGCGACGGCTAGGCTTAAAACTTTTGTTGTTTTTTTCATTGCTTTACTCCTGGTTCTGTTTTTTTTCAGTTGTGTGTGTTCATTTGTTGTATTGTTCTTTGATCCATAAAAAAACTTTCGCATTCTTTAACAGATCGTCCTTACAAAATATAAATATTTTACAAAAAAATACAAATAAGTAATAAAATATTAGGTTTGTTCGTTTTAGTCATTAAAAAATGAAGGTTGCGGCGATTTTTTTCAGTTTGCTCGTATAGCTGCATCATTGTAACTTAATGCATTCATTGATCAGCATCGAAGCGGTACCCATGACATGAAATGTTTTGAAATTGAGCTCTCCGGCAGGTATTCGCAGTATAATGTGCTGTATGATTTTATTAAGTCGATTGCCGAGAGAGAAGGATACACACTTTCTTTTATAGATGAGCTGCAGCTGTCCATGAAGGAGGCTTTTGTAAACGCCGTCAAACATGGCAACAGAGAGCGGGACGATCTCACAGTATCCTGTACGTTTCATCTTACAGCACACTTGCTTCAAGTCTCCATCAGGGATTGCGGTAAAGGGTTTGATCCTTATTCTCTCCCGAACCCCACCGATTCCAGTTACCTTTTTCATCCAACAGGAAGGGGAGTACATATTATCCGAAGCATAGCAGAAATAATCGCTCTTGAAAGTGATACCGATGGTTCTACCTTGTTGTTGCATTATATTCCTTATTGAGAATTCAGTTATCTTCGCCATCCCGCTTAATATTAATAATGAAAAACATTATGGACCTATCACGAAGCGCAGCATGGAGTGCCCTTGTGTCCCACAAACATGAAATAGATACACTGCATATCAGAGATCTCTTCTTTGAGGACAACGCCCGTTTTGAACGGTTTTCGATTTCCTGGGGGGAGCTGATGCTTGACTATTCAAAAAACAGGATCACTTCCCATACTCTTGAACTGCTTCTCGATCTTGCACGACATGCCGGACTGGAAAACATGCGTGGAGAGATGTTTGAGGGCAAAACAATAAATTTTACTGAACACCGTTCGGTACTGCATACTGCTCTTCGAAAACCTCCCGGGTTTTCGCTTCAGATAGACGGTTTGGATATTTCAGTTGAAATCGCCGATGTACTTCACCAGATGAAGACATGCTGTCAGCGGGTGATATCGGGCAGGTGGAAGGGTTATACAGGGCATGCAATGACAGATATAGTCAATATCGGCATCGGTGGTTCTGATCTTGGTCCATGCATGGTTACCGAAGCGCTACGGCCTTTTGCCTATGGACGACTGAAGGTGCATTTTGTGTCCAATATCGATGGAACCCATATCAGTGAGACACTGAAAAAGCTTAATCCGGAAACGACGCTTTTCATCATCGCATCCAAAACCTTTACAACCCAGGAAACGCTGACCAATGCAATGAGTGCACGTGAATGGTTTCTGACCCATGCCGCTGTTGAATCACATATAGCTAAACATTTTGTCGCAGTTTCAACCAATCGGGAAAAAGTTGTTGAATTCGGCATTGACGAAGCAAACATGTTCCGCTTCTGGGATTGGGTTGGCGGACGTTACTCCCTTTGGTCTTCTATCGGACTTTCCATAGCCCTTTACCTTGGTTTTGACCGTTTTCAGGAGCTGCTTAACGGCGCTTATGCAATGGACGAACATTTTCTTAACGAGCCTCTCGAACGGAATATTCCTGTCCTGCTTGCAGTGCTCGGTATCTGGTACAATAATTTTTTTGATGTTTCATCGCACGCCGTCATTCCCTACGACCAGTATATGCATCGCTTTCCAGCCTATCTCCAGCAGCTCGATATGGAGAGCAATGGCAAGTGGGTTAACCGTGAGGGGATCCCTGTTGAGTATGCAACCGGTCCTGTGATATGGGGTGAACCCGGAACAAATTCCCAGCATGCATTTTTTCAACTTCTGCATCAGGGACCAAATTTTATTCCAGCTGACTTTATTGTGCCTCTTAAAACTCAGAACCCCATCGGTGAACATCACGATATTCTGCTGGCAAACTGTTTTGCACAGACCGAAGCTCTCATGAAAGGCAAAAATGAGCAGGAGGTCCGTCATGAACTTGAGACCGCAGGCTGTGATCCTTCAGAAATCACTGCACTTCTTCCGCACAAAGTGTTTCCCGGCAACAGACCGACAAATACCATTCTTATCAATGAACTCAATCCTTATACTCTCGGAAGTCTCATTGCCATGTATGAACATAAAGTGTTTGTTCAGGGGATCATCTGGCAGGTCAACTCCTTCGACCAATGGGGCGTCGAGCTGGGAAAACAGCTTGCCAAAACCATTTTCTCTGAACTTCAGGGCAAAGAAACAGTTACCACTCACGACGGTTCTACCAATGCTCTGATCAACGCTTATCGAGAGTACCGTTTGAATGGAAAAAAACCAGCAAGTCCACAGCTCTCATTTTTTGATGATATTTGATTAACTATGCTTACATAGTAACCATGAAAACAAAAGGAGCCCTGAGGCTCCTTTTGTTTTCATCTAATCCTTGTTATACATGGAATCGTCACCAGTCTCCCCCGTACGTATGCGATAGGACTCTTCAATAGTCCAGACGAAGATCTTTCCGTCACCTACTTCCCCGGTATATGCTGATTTCAAAAGGCATGCTACTGTCTTTTGAAGATTGATGTCACGGACAACAATCGATAACGTTAACCGAGAGATGTAATCAGTATCATTAGACCCACGGAATACATCTTTCTTTTTACGCTCATTTCCAACTCCGTATGATTCGGTATAGGAAAAGAAGTCGATGTCGATGGCATGCAATGCCGCTTTGACCTCTTCAAATTTGGAGCGTCTTATAATAGCTTCAATTTTTTTCATGATCGATGTGATTTAGTAAGTTTAAAGACTGAAAACAGGACGGTTTAAGTGTTCCTGTTTTCAGTCTTGGTGTATTTAATGGATGGTATATGCTTCAGCACCGTGTTCAAATACATCCAATCCTCCAACTCCGGTTTCACCTTCAGGTTCAACACGTAATTTAAATGGATATGGTAATTTATTAATTGTCCACATTACTATGATTGCAACAAGAAAGGTTGCTGATGTAATTATTGCATTTCCTATAAATTGGGCAATGAATACATCCCATCCTCCACCGTAGAAGAGTCCTGTTACAGGTGCACTGTTATCAGCCCCGGTAGGTGTTGTAGCACCGAACTGTCCAGAGGCAAAAAGACCGATAGCCCAGGTACCGAAGATACCGCATATTCCATGAACAGAAACAGCGCCTACAGGATCATCAATCCGAAGATATTCAAGCAGGTAGATGCCGGCAAAAACAAGAATTCCTGCAACAAGGCCGATAATGACCGCTCCAAAGGGTGAAACCCAGTAGCAGGGTGCAGTGATGGCAACCAATCCTCCAAGGAGTCCGTTTACAGAGAAGGCAACGTCAAATTTTCCTTTGAAAGGGCCGACAAAGAAGGCCAGGAACATTGCACTCAATGCACCGCCGCAAGCTGCGAGAGTTGTATTTGTGGCTATACGTCCAATACCTATTGCATCCATTGCGGACAGGGTGCTGCCTGGGTTAAATCCATACCATCCGAACCACAACAGGAATGCTCCAGTAACAGCAAGCGGAAGGTTGTGTGCCGCCGGCAAACCGCCTCTCTCTTTGTCATCGCGAAGGAAAACGCGCCCGATACGAGGTCCTAAAACAATAGCTCCAGCTAATGAAACGACACCGCCGATAGTATGTACAACCGTTGACCCGGCAAAGTCGCGGAATGGCTGGCCCAATTCAGGAAGAAAATTTCCTTTGCTGCCCATAGTGGCAAGGAATCCGTCAGGTCCCCATGCCCAGTGCCCGATGATAGGATAAATAAGAGCTGTGACAACAATACTGTAAAGGATATCGCCGCGGAAACTTGTACGGCCGATCATCGCGCCCGAAGTAATGGTAGAAGCAGTATCTGCAAAGGCAAACTGGAATATCCAGTGTGCCAGTAACGCTACGCCGGTTGTTTCATAAGCATTCGGTGCACCTTGAAGGAAAAACCAGTGTTGTCCGATAAAGCCATTGCCTTCGCTGAACATGAAAGCATAGCCGATTGCCCAGAAGGATATGCCGCAGATAGCCGTATCCAGAACGCACTCTATCAAAACGTTAACAGTCTCCTGTTTTCTGGCGAAACCAGCTTCCAGCATAACGAAACCCGCCTGCATTCCAAACACGAGGAATGCCGCTACCAATGTCCAGACCGTGTTAATTGAATTAACCAGATTCGTTTCCATCGGAGTGTAGGTGGGTGCCGCCGCCATAGCAGGAAGCCCAACAAGTCCGGTAAATGATGACATAGCTAAAAGGACCAGGAAAAGTCCGATCATCTTGCCAGCTAGAATGGTTAACCCAAGTTTCCAGTTTTTTTGTTTCGACATGTTCTCCCTGATTCGGGTGAAATACTCCCCCCTGCCGGGCCTTATTGTTGCTGATTTCATAAGTAATTATGGTTAAGAATTTAAGGGACGATTAAAAAGTAAGAGATTTTTTAAATAAAAAAAATACATTTTAGTAATATTCTTACGTTTTTCATCTTTTTTCCAATAAAAAATATGCCATTTATGTTGAAATGCCGAAAAAAATGAAGTCTTTGCGTGGTTATCTGGATTGTCAGGTGTAAGGCTATTGACGAGTGCATAAAAAACAAAAAACTCCGCAAAAGTTGTCTTTGCGGAGTTTGAACTCACGTGTTGCAGGGGAGGCGGAAAATGTCAAAAAAATTACAACTCTATACTCAGAGGCCGTTGCGCTTGAAAATGATGTCGACGCTCGTTTTAAGCTTGTTAAGTATGTTTTCAAAGCTGAAAAGGTCGGCGACCTCTTCAGGGGTGAAGTGTTTCTGAAGCTCTTGGTCATTCAGAACCAGTTCACGCAGGTGGACCTTTGTCGACCAGCTCTCCATGGCGTTGCGCTGAACAAGCCTGTATGCCTCTTCACGTGTCAGGCCCTTGGCGGTAAGGGCGAGAAGAAGGGTTTGCGATGTAGTCAGTCCGTAGGAAGAGTTGAAGTTTTCCTCCATTCGTTCAGGATAGACAAGCAGTGTGTCGAGAGCTTCACTGAAGGTGCGCAGCATATAGCAGACAGCTGTGGTTGAGTCGGGCATAATGATGCGCTCGACTGACGAGTGGGAGATATCACGTTCATGCCAGAGTGCGACATTTTCCATGGCGGCTATGGAGTTTGAACGCACAACTCTGGCCAGTCCGGTAAGGCGTTCGAAGGTAATCGGGTTACGTTTATGGGGCATGGCGGAACTGCCTTTTTGTCCCTTGCTGAAAAACTCTTCGGCTTCACGAACTTCAGTACGCTGAAGATGCCGCAGTTCAACAGAGAACTTTTCAATAGATGAGGCGATGATTGCAAGTGTGGTTGCAAATTCAGCATGTCTGTCGCGCTGGAGAATCTGGGTTGATATTGATGATGGTTCAAGACCGAGTTTTCGGCAAACCACGGCTTCAATATCAGGCGAAAGGTGCTGATAGGTTCCTACTGCGCCGGAGATTTTGCCGACAGAAATGATGGAAACCGCTTTTTTCATGCGATCGAGATTGCGCAGCATTTCCTGATGCCACAACAGCAATTTCAGACCAAACGTGGTTGCCTCGGCATGAATACCGTGGGTTCTGCCCATTTCAAGAGTGTATTTAAACTCTACAGCTCTTTTTGCCAGCACTCCTGTCAGCTCTTCGATATCGGCGACAAGGATCTTTCCGGCATCGCGCATCTGCATGGCCAGACAGGTATCAACAACATCTGAGGAGGTGAGGCCTTCATGGATATAACGGGAATCAGGGCCGACATAACCGGCAACGTTTGTCAGAAAGGCAATGACATCGTGTTTCGTCTCTTTCTCGATTTCAAGAATTTCAGCCACATTGAAGGTGGCGTTCTGTTTGATGGTGGAGAGCGCATCTTCAGGTACGAGACCAGCTTCCTTTCGTGCTTCAACAGCGGCAATTTCAAGCTGCAGCCATCGTTGAAATTTTGCTTCTTCTGTCCAGATTGC
>Ga0007882_10001830_pt1 | contig 12172 bp, 14 predicted proteins | sample CryBogCBH12Aug01_FD_71195 | JGI IMG/M metagenome (GOLD analysis project Ga0007882, IMG submission 71195) | Freshwater microbial communities from Crystal Bog, Wisconsin, USA - CBH12Aug09.1 | ecosystem: Environmental > Aquatic > Freshwater > Lake | place: Crystal Bog, Wisconsin, USA | collected... | reverse complement strand
GCACGTTTGCGGCAGAGGGTATCCCAATTTTTGGCGTGTGCCTGGGACACCAGTGCATCGGCCATACTTTTGGGGCCGAGGTGGTGGTCAACTATCGGATGATGCACGGCAAGGTTTCGCCCATCAAACACAACGGCAAAGATCTCTTCGCCGGGATGCCGAACCCGTTTCTGGCCACGCGGTATCACTCGCTGGTCATCAAGCGCGACACCGTGCCGCCCGAGCTGGAAATCACCGCCGAGACAGACGAAGGCGAAATCATGGGTGTGCGGCACAAGACGCTGCCCATCTGGGGCGTGCAGTTCCATCCGGAAAGCATTCTGACCGAGCACGGCCGCACCCTGCTGGCGAATTTTCTGAAACTCAAATAATCTATGGACGTATTCCTGCTCAAATCCAAAATCCACCGCGCCACCGTCACCGGCGGCGATGTCAACTATGAGGGCAGCCTGACCATTTCGGCCGACCTGATGGGAAAAATCGGCCTGCAGGAATACGAAAAAATCCTGTGTGGCAACCTGGCCAACGGCCATCGTTTTGAGACCTATGCCATTGCGGGCAAACGCGGCGCGGGGGAGATCATCATGAACGGCGCAGTGGCGCACCTGGGCAAGAAGGGCGATCTGCTGACCATCATGAGTTTCGCGGCGGTAGGCAAGAAGAAGGCGGCCAAGTGGAAGCCCCGCGTGATTGTCCTGGGCAAGGGCAACAAGGTGGTCAACAAGCGGGGAATTTAAGCCCAAATCCGGGGAGCGCGCCCGCCCACGGGTGCCATTTTCCGCGCCTCGCGGAAAATTTCGGACGCACCGAAAATGGCCAAATCCGGTTGGCGTTCTTCCGCGCCGGTGGCTGGGCGCGGGGCGCACCCAGCTACGCCCGGGGCGGGCGTGATCCGCGAGGCACTGCGGTGGACTTGCCGGCCACCTTCCGACCACCCTTCAAAAGTTTGCCGAAGTCTGTCGTGTCATATAAATAGTGACAGGCGGGGCAATTGAATATCCCGTAGTCTTCCCCCGTTGCGATGCGATGCATTTGCCACACTGACGCATTCGACACAAAACCATTATAAAATCATGACCATTCCGCCACAATTAATCAGCCGGTTTGCCACGGCCAAACGCGTGACCGTGCTCACCGGAGCCGGTGTCTCGGCAGAAAGTGGTGTGCCCACCTTCCGCGATGCGCTGACCGGTTTGTGGTCGAAATTCAACCCGGAGGAACTGGCCACGCCCGGTGCTTTCTTCCGCAATCCGAATCTCGTGTGGGCGTGGTATGAGTGGCGGCGCAAACTCTTGAAGCAAGTTGAACCGAACCCGGCGCATCTGGCCCTGGCGCAAATGGAGCGGATGTTTTCCGAATTTAATTTGATTACGCAAAACGTGGATGGGCTGCATCAGCGTGCCGGCAGCCGGAATGTCACTGAATTGCACGGGAACATCGCTCGGAGCAAATGTTCGGAAGAAGGTACGATCATTAATAGCTGGCCGGAGACCGGAACAGAAATTCCCAAATGTCCGCAGTGCGGCGGTTTATTGCGACCAGACGTGGTGTGGTTCGGGGAAGATTTGCCAGTGGCGGAATTGAAAACGGCGGAGACGGCGGCCATAAACTGTGACCTCTTCCTCTCCATTGGCACCTCGGCCGAGGTCTATCCGGCCGCCGGATTGCCGCCGCTTGCCCGGCAGCATCAGGCTATTTTGGTGGAAATCAATCCCGACGTGACGACCATCACCAAGCAGGCACATTTTGTCCTCGCGGGGCCAGCGGGGGAAATCATGCCGCAATTGCTGGCACAGATTCAGCAGGCAATTTCTCCCCAACCACCCATAACCGATTAATTCGACATCGTTGGTGGCAGTGCGGTCCAGCAATTCATTTTCAGGCTTCAAAAGTCGCATATTTTCCGACATTTCCCGGCTGAAACCCGTGCTACATTGACGTGGCCCTAAATATGTATTTTCCCACTAATCATAAAACGGTAGCTGTGCGGGAGATTTTGGATCAGGTAGTGATTGATGTGATCGGGCATTTCTTCAATTTGAGACTAGATGCCAAAACTGTGTGGTGTGGGGGTGCTCGGGTGCCGGAGAATTTGCAGGCGGAAGTCAAACACCTGCTGGCGCTGAATAATTTCAGAGGGTTGCACAATCAGTTATGGATACCCTACCAATCGGCGATGGTGTTCCGTTTTCCAACGGTCTTGTGTTGCCATAATTACGACCCCATCACCTGGGCTTTTCTGATGGTTTGTGTGGCAGCCAAAATACACTCGGAAGACGTCTTCACCAGCTGGCTGACCGAAGCCAGTTTTCGCCGGCTACGCAAAGCCGTTAAAAAATTGAGTCGGGGATCCTTGCAAATCATGGATGCCACTGATTTGGAAGATTTCCAGTTGTTTCTGGAAGATGTGGCGCGAAATGGCGGCCCTTGCGTCGTCCACTGTGACTGGAAACTGGAGGGAGATGAGCAGAAGTCGGTGGAAATGATTGTCAAACACCAAGACATGCTTTTTGTATGGCCCGGAAAATAAAATATATCAAGCGTCCTGATTTGCATTGCCAGCGCCTGGACATCGAACTAATTTTTCGTGTGCCCTATGCGCTGGCTAGTTCCGTCACGGCGAACTCCTTTGTGGAGGTGTTGGCGCGTGCGTTGGCACCATCCACGGAAGCGGTGACGATTGCGGATCGGGATGGTTATATCCTGTTTGCCAACGATGAGGTCGAACGCGTGTATCGTCGCACCAAGGAATCGGTTTTGGGACAGCACCCATTGACGTTTTGCCCGAAGGATTTCAGCCGTAAGTTTTCAAAACAGATTTTTGAGACGATTTCGCAACAGGGTGGATGGGATGGCGTGGTAATGAACATTGATGCCAAGGGCAACCGTTTTCCCATATTGTTGCGGACGGTTCGATTGGATTTTGCGGATTTGCAATATGTCGTGTCCTGGGCCAAGCCGTTTCCGGCGGCGGCTCCGTTCAAGCTCTCCACCAAACAGGCGCAGTGTTTTGACTTGCTGGGCAAAGGGTTAACGCCCAAGGAAATCGCTGCCCGGCTGAATATTTCGCTCGGTTCGGTCAATACGCATCTCCGGCGCGTAAAGGAGGCCATTGATAAAGCCCAATCCGCTGCCGATGCCAAAAGCCGGAAAGGGCTACAAATTGATCTCCGGCATCTGGCGGTTCGCTGCTTGGAAGCGGGATGGAGTCCGGTGATGAAGATTAATGAGTCTCTTAAATAAATATTGCAATATGAACGTTTTACTTCAAATTGGAAACGCAAACGCCTCTGGATATCTAACCTTTAACGGTACAAGCCCAAGGAGGTCAACTATTCGGATTTCTATTGGAAGCATACTTACAATCAATCCAGGCAATTGTCCGCATAACAACGCTTCAGTTCAGAGTAATTATCAAAACGCAGCAGCGGCTCTGAGAAAAGGTGACTTGCAAGCAACTACCGATGGGCATCTTACGGTCGTGAACCCAATCACGAGCTCTGTTACTGAAACCGCTGTTTGGGTGACGGGCGCTATGGGAAGCGGATGGACTAAGTGGAAAATTAATGACCCGTATCACCCTCAAAACGGGCAATTCATTGACGTCTTGAGAAATGCAAGTCTTGCACAAACTATTGTCGGTGTCGGCGCGCCACCTACTATTCCGATTCCTGCTGGTTTACCATCCTTGCTCCATCCGGTTTACCCGGCATGGATTCGGCATTTTCCCGTCAACCGTCATTACATCGAAGTAGAAGCTTCTTTCTGGCAGCCAATTTTCACAAAAGCCCGGCAATTACGTTTGTGGAATATAATCTTTGCCGGAGCACCCACAGCGCGGATTACACGTGATCGGCTTTTACATTCTGTTTATCCGACAAACGAACAAAAATGTGCGGAGATTCTGATTTGGGGATATCCAATGAATCAACGCGGAATTCCTCAAAAAGCTTTGAATCATCTTGCACAGATTGCTGCACATGCTCCAATCGCACCCAACTGGCATATTTATTATGCGAATCTGAACGGCGTTGGTGGCATTGGAATCTCTACAATTACCAAGTTTGCCTATTTTTATTCTCATCTATTTGGAGGAATGCCATCGCTGATTCTTGACCAACGTCTGATAAACAATACAGCTTTGTGGGCTGAAACCACAATTCCTGGTTTGGCCTATCGAAATGCCCATAAACATTACCTCACATACTTGAAAACGATGCAAAATACATCCGCTGCTATTGGGTGCACGGCAGAACAGTTAGAGTTGTTTCTTTTTACTACCGGCGCTAATTTCTAATTTTTTAAACACCAGACCTCGAACCTAGCTTTGCAGCTCATGTAACCGCCGCTTATCCAATTTAGCTATGGAGGGGTGATGCAGGTGCCGTCGCTAATTTAGCATGAGTGGGCGGAGAATCTTGTCACAGCAAATGTGACAAGACAGCGTATCAACGTTTGGCAGATTGACTTGATGAAACAATCTGCTTTTCTCGATTCAATTGGGTTCACGCCGCTCCCTGATATATCCACGCTGAAGACAAAGCGGTTGATTTTGCGAGGTCTTGAACTGACTGACCGGCAATCCGTTTATGACATCTTTTCGGATAAAGCTGTCATCATGTTTTACAATCAACCGTTGATGCGGAGACTGTCCCAAGCCGATGAATACATTCTTCGGTCGCGGGAGGCATCGTTCGGCGGCTGGCAACGGATGCATTGGGGGATTGCGCTGACAGATTCAAACCACGTCGTTGGCACTTGCGAACTGCATAATCTCAATGAGGTTTACCACTCCTGCTCCATAGGGTTTGCCTTGGCCAAAGAATATTGGGGGCAAGGCCTGATGACCGAAGCCCTGTCGGCTGTTTTGACCGCTGTCTTTGACCAAAACATGATCAACCGGATCCAGGCTCATGTGGTTCCGGAAAATCAGTCCTGCATCGCCACGCTGCGCCGTTTGGGATTTGTAGAAGAGGGGTTGTTGCGTCAATACGGATACTGGAATGACCGGTATCACGATTGCCTCAGTTTTTCGATGCTCCGGGCCGATTGGTGCGGTTGATCGCAATTCATCATGCTTGCCATGTCACATTCTGCACGACATGACAGCCGCTGGTTCTATGGCAGGATAGGGCAATATGAATGAATCAACGAACAATCCTGCGTCCTCCCCCAAAAACTTCTGGCTCGTTCTTCTCAACGCCCTGGTGCTCGGTTGGCTCGGCGCCCACCGTTTTGCCGTCGGCAAATGGAAATCGGCCTTACTACAACTGGTCACGTTTGGCGGCTGCGGAATCTGGCTCTTGATTGATATTCTGACCATTCTGCGGGGCAAGTTCACCGATGCCAGCGGCCTGGTCATTCCCAACACCAGCAAAGTACCAAGCTGGATGGTCACCGGCATCGTATTCCTCGGTGTGATGATGCGGCTGACGAACCATTCGAACCTGGCCCCAGCAGGTGTCTCTCCTGATTCTACCCCCACAATTTCAACCACCCCAGCGGCCACGGCTCCGGCTGCACCGGTCGTCACCCTGTCGGCCGATGAACAGGCCTTTGTAAATGCCGTGACTGGCTTTATTCCCCAATATAATAGCGCTCCCAACGAATTGAAAAAGTCCGCGATTCGGGTAAGCCGGAAGAACCGTTTGCAGACACTAGAACCGAACTTAGTATTCAACGGTTGGGTAGGGCAGATCGCAGAGATGTCAACCACGGCCAAGGGCAACGCCAGTCTAAAGATCACCCTTCCTGGCGGATTGGTGACCATTGCCACCCGTAACAATGAACTGTCCGACGCTGGTGACAACACCCTGATTCCCATCAACAGCGAACTGTTCAACCGGGTGGCCGATTTCAGGACGGGCATGACGGTCAAGGTCAGCGGCCGTTTTCTGCCGGGCGATGGTGATTATCTGATGGAAGTCAGCTTGACCGAAGCCGGTTCGATGACCGAACCAGAGTTTGTGGTGCAATTTAACCAAGTCGAAAAATAAAACCTATGCCATTCCCCGTGCCCAACGTCATTCAAGCTCATGCGGGCGACATCCGCAAAGTTCCGGAACGGAACTGGAATCACATCGTGATGAAAGTCCGCAACCTGGGTGCGCAACAACTACTGGTGGTGTGGCCACTGCTGGATGCCAACTTGTTCAACCATACGCAAAATGCATCCGCTCAGTTGCTGGATGTCTTTGTCCTATCAATGGAGTGGGCTGAGGTGCCATATGGACACCTTTGCGAAATGAGAGATTTTATGGCCGGTCATGCGGCTCAGCATTGTGCCGCCGCCAAGCTGGTTGTTTTGCAGGATTTCGGCGCTGCCTACAACGCCTTTCATCAAATGGGGGTGCCTCACTTGCCCCCAGCGGCATTATCGCATTATCTGCACGCCATCTCGCTCAATGCCGGTCACCTGGAATCGCCACTGCCCTACGGTCAAAAGGTCGTTCGGGCGCTATGGAAAAGCCAGACAGCCAAAGAGGATGTCGCCGCATTGGCAGTCCAGAAAGACTGGCGGCAATACTTGACGGCCAGCCACATTGCCGATGCCGATGGCAATGTTCTCAATGGTTGGGAGATTGCAGCCTATGGGGAGTATCAATCGCTCATGAAAAGCTGGGCGGGTCAGTTGAATTGCCAGCCGATGCAAATCGAAATTTGGCTGGAGACAAACGCGGACAGTTTGGATGTGATGCCGGCCTGCGATGTTGAGTTACTTACCAGCGTTTTGGGAATGCTGGAAATTTGAGGATCATGAACCGCGACCCAAAACAGCCGAAATCTGGCCAAAACTTTTTCCTCCGCAAAGTCTTCATGACAATGCTGGTTGCCAGTTTGATGCTAGCGATGGGTTTGATCTCATCATTGGCACAGGTATTTCCCGTCATTTGCACGGAAGCAGTGCCGGCAGACGGTCGCGCCAAACCTGAAAGTCTCAAGGATGTGCCCGTATCGGAAATCGTTAAGTATGGCGGGTTGGCCTTCATCAACGACCAGGGGAACGAACTCACTGTAAATACTTGGCGGCAATTCGTAACGGCCCATCAAAACAAGTATTGGGAGAAAACCCAGGCTGATATTGATATGGCTGACTGGATTTCGCTAAAGCGTGGGTTTATTCCATTTCTTGAAGCGGCTATTCCGGCCACGAACGGTTTTGTCCGCAATCTGAAACCCGGCGAGGAGCTGGTCCGCTTGTTACCGCTCACCTTGGCCCCCTTGTTGGGCGAAGAATCAAACATCTTGGACAAGGCTGCCAGAAAACATGAACGTTGGCTCCATTATTTCCCCAACACCGAAATCACCAGGCGAACAAATACCGAGATGTCGCTAAAGATGGGGCGCTATATCATGACCATCACCACCCTCGCCTTTGGCGATTTTGACCATGATGGCTTGGATGACATGTTAATCGCCTATAGCCAAGGAGCAACTGATGGAACATTTTCATATTCCGGCGTAGCAGTATTAACCCGAAGGAACAATCGCGAACCCTTGATGCCGATTCCCACCCAACTGGGGAGTATTATAATGCATCAGAAATTGCCCACACTGACAAAACGATCACAAATATGAAACGTCGTCCGAAACCCGCACAACAAAATGAGCTTTCCAAAGCCATTCGAGCCACGATTGACCGCGCCGCTTTGAACCTGAGCGGTGAACGGCTGGCGGTGCATCAAAATCCCGCCACCGGGAAGACGAAAATCTCGCCGTATGGGCCAGATTGCGAGGATGGCATGTATCAGCTTCGCTGGCGGGTGCCTTAATCAGAAACCCAACGTGGCGGCATCATTTCAGAAGATGCCGCTCCTGACGGAGCTTGATTTCTGGGGGGGAACTGAAAACTACAAATATGTCGCTCCTACCGGAGCTTCACCGGTGACAGCGGTTTGATACTCCGACACCATGCTTTTCGCAAATCCGGGGGAGCGCGCCCGCCCACGGGCGCCATTTTCCGCGCCTCGCGGAAAATTTCGGACGCACCGAAAACGGCCAAGTCCGGTTGGCATTCGCCCGCGCTGGAAGCTGGGCGCGGGGCGCACCCAGCTACGCCCGGGGCGGGCGGGCTCCCCGAGGCTCCATGGCGGCGGGCGGCACGGCAAACTTTCGGCCGAAGACCCGTTCGTATTCCTGCATGACGTAGCGGTCAGTCATGCCGGCTAGGTGGTCGCACACGGAACGGTGCAGGCCGACTTTGCGCACGCGTTTGCGGGAGCTTTCGCCGATTTCCCCGGGGTGTTTCAGATAATAGCCAAAGAGTTCCACCAGCATTTTTACGGCGCGCTGGTTGGGTTCGTGTACCACCGGATTGAAATACAGATTTTTGTAGAGGTATTTGCGCAATTCCAGATTCAGCTTGGCGCGCGGCGGGCTGTGCCGGATGAGCGTGCGGGGGTATAGCCGGACTTCGTCGGCGGACGCCACCCCGGCGGCGGCAATCAATTTTTCACTGGTTTCGACCACGTCGCGGATTTGCAGGTCAATGATGGTGCGGATGGTGAAATAGCGGCGGGATTCGTCGGCCAGCGGGCCATATTGTTTTTTGACCAGCCGGGCGGCCTGGCTCCAGACTTTCACCTTGGCGGTCAGTTCTTTTTCGGAGAGCAGCCCGGAATCCAAGCCGTCGTCGAGGTCGTGGCTGTAATAGGTGATTTCATCGGAGAGGTTGGCGATTTGCGCCTCCAGCGAGGAATTTTTGGCCTCGAAGCCCGGGCGGCGGCCGGGGTGGTCGTAGGCGGTGAAATGCTTGGCCAGACCTTCCCGCACTTCCCAGGAAAGATTCAGGCCGGGAAAACCGGGATACTTTTGTTCCAGTTCCTCGACGATGCGCAGGCTATGGCGGTTGTGTTCAAAGCCGCCATGACCTTTCATGAGCCGGGCAAGCACGGCTTCGCCCTTGTGGCCGAAGGGGGAATGACCGAGGTCGTGGGCGAGGGCGATGGTTTCGGCCAAGTCGGTGTTCAGCCGAAGCGCGCTGGCGATATTGCGCGCGACGGCAGCCACCTCCATGGTGTGGGTCAGGCGGGTGCGGAGATGGTCGCCGGTGCCATTGAGAAAGACCTGCGTTTTGTTTTCCAGCCGGCGGAAGGCGCGGGAATGGATGACGCGGTCGCGGTCGCGTTGATACTGCGTGCGCCAGTCGGGCGGCGGTTCCGCATATTCGCGGCCACGGGAGGCGTCGCTGAACTGCGCGCACGGGGCCAGAATCTGGCGCTCAATCGATTCCAGTTCCTGGCGGGTGCGGGGCATGGCTAACGCTTGAGCAACTCCTGGACGGAGATGCCGCGCAGTTCAAACAGGCGGCGCAGGGTGTCTTCAATCAGGTTGTTCGGGCAGCTCGCGCCGGCGGTGATGCCCACGGTGATGTCGCCGGGCGGCAGCCAGTCGCGGGTTTCCTCCTCGGCTTTTTGGGCCAGGTTGTAATGAAAAATGCGCTTGTCCGACTCCATTTTGGCGGCGTTTTTGATGAAGTAGGTGGGCAGCTTGGCCTCGCCCATTTCAGCCAGGTGCGAGGTGTTGGAGGAATTGTAGCCGCCGACCACGATGAGCAGGTTCGGCGGATTCAGCAGCATTTTTTCCAGGGCGTCCTGGCGATCTTGGGTAGCACCACAGATGGTGTCAAAAAAGCGGAAATGTTTTTCGATGTGCTCCGCGCCGTGTTTTTTCTCCATGGTGGCCTTGAACCGGCGCTGCACCTCCTCGGTTTCGCCGCGGAGCATGGTGGTCTGATTGGCCACGCCGACGGCCTGCAAATGCAGGTCGGGATCGAAGCCGGCGGAGTAGGCACCCTCAAATTTTTTCAGGAACTCGTGCTTGTCGCCGCCGTGGAGGATGTAGTTGCAGACGTAATCGGTTTCCGCAAGGTTAAAGACGACCAGGTAGTGGCCGTTGCCGTAGGCGCGGGCCTGGGAGGTGGTGGCCTTGGTTTCCTCGTGCTTGGCCTTGCCGTGGATGATGCTGGTGACGTTTTCCTTGGAATACTGGCGGACGCGTTTCCAGACGCTCATCACGTCGCCGCAGGTGGTGTCCACGAGTTCGCAGCCGATGGCCTCGAGTTTCTTGCGGGTGCCCACTTCGGTGCCGAAGGCGGGAATGATGACGACATCGCCGGCTTGGAGGCGTTCGAGTTCCTCGTCGGTGGGCTTGGGCGAGATGATCTGGATGCCCATGTTCCGGATCTGGTCATTCACCTCGGGGTTGTGGATGATTTCACCGAGGAGATAAATGGGCGTGTGCGGGGCGTTTTCGGCAAAGAATTTGCGGGCGGCGTAGGCCAGGTCAATGGCGCGTTCAACGCCGTAGCAAAAACCAAACTCCTTGGCCAGCTTGACGGTCAGGCCACCGGCGGAGAGCACGCCGCCGTTGGCGCGGATGCTTTCCACCACCTCGCTGCGGTAATGGGAGAGCACCTGGGCCTGCACGGCCTCCATGATGTCGGGGCGGCGCAGGTTGATTTTCTTGCGTTGCGGGTCGCCGGCCCCGGGGGATGTTTCCAAAGACATGGGGGAAATTTAACGCCCACAAGGGGTATCGTCGAGCAGAACTTGCCGGGTCTTAATCCCCAATCAGATAATAGCCCACGATGATCAGCGCTCCAAGCGCCAGTCCGCCGACGACCGTGCTGATGAGCGCGTTGATGGTCAGTTTGGGGCCTTGCCCGCCATTGGCGCGGGACAGGAGGCCGCCCAGCACGAGGAACAGCAGCACCACGATACTGCTGTGGGTAATCCAATGGTGGCCGGTGAGCTGCTTCATTTCCGCCTGTACGGCGGGGCTGGATTCCTTGATGACCACGATGATGCCATTGACCACGCTGGCCACCGCGAAGGCAATGCCGAAGGCATTGCGGTATTTTGAACTGGGTGAATTTTCCATGGGGTTCTCCGGTTATTTGGCCAGCAGGGCGACTTTGACGCCCATGGCGATGACGGCGCCTTCGCCTTCCATGCCCAAGCCGAGCAGGACAATCAGTGCGGACACCCAGAGCGCCAGTTTGCGGGCGTCCTTGTCCGCCGCCAGGCTGCGGGCGGTGACGATGGGCAGGTAGCTGGCCAACAGCAGCAGCAGGATGACCAAGTGTTCCTTGGATTCCATGAAGAATTTGTGGGCAAAGGGCCAGGGGCCTTTGAGAATGATCGCCTTGTCCGGCGCATAGCGGTTCACATACCACCAACCGGCCACCAGGAAGGCCAGCCACATGGCCCCCGCCACGACCCGGCTGACATATTTGATGCGCTGTTCATTGGCCGGGCTGGCGTGCAGCACATCCACAAAAATCCAGACCGAGCCGACGACGCAGATGACGCCGAGCAGCACGTGGGTCATGAGAATAATTTCAGTCATGGTGTTTCAAATGTGATCGGCGTTTCGAATTTCGGCTTATGTATACAATAATCCATGGTTGGAGACAAAATCATTTCTCAGGTAGCAGCCGACGTAAGGAGGCTCAAATATCTTTGTAAACCAAACATTCATTTATTTAGAGCCTCCTTACGTCGGCTGCTACTTCATTTACGGGGTCAGGGCTGGGCACCGACCAGGGCGGAAGTTCGCTGCACCATCCAGCCCCAATCTGTGGGATTGGCGGCGGCACTAGATGCGGGCTTGCCGGCCCACTTGTGAATTTGCGAGTGTCCGTCCGCAAAGGCAAAGCCGCAGGAATTCAAGTGAAAGGAGCCGGGGGCGTCAACCCAGACCTGCCGCTCCATGCCGAAGCCGAAGGCGGCATCGTTGAGGCCATGGATGTCCTCATCCAGCAGCACCCAAAGCATGGACGGCCCCGGCGCATTCACCGACGACATTTTGCCATAAGTGGCCCAGGGCGAATTGCGGCGGTGGTTTTCCTGATTGTTCAGCCAGGGGCCGTTGACGGACAGGTTGGGGGTGCCGGCATGGGGACCGCCGGCGTCAAAGCCCGGGTCAATGTTGCCCACGGCCTGGTTCATGGAGAAGGTGCGGGCGGCAGGCACGGTTTTGCCAATGAGCGCCGGATTGGAACCCTGATACAACCCTTGGCGCGTATCCGCCGGGCAGCGGAAAAGGTTCACGTTGCCACTGAGATATTTGATGAGCAGCGACCGGGTGGGGTCCTGAATGACATCCGGGTTAAATTCCTGCGGACCGCCAATGCCGGCATCGCCGGAGCACCAGTTGTAGCCGGGAAGGG
>Ga0007882_10001826_pt1 | contig 12188 bp, 10 predicted proteins | sample CryBogCBH12Aug01_FD_71195 | JGI IMG/M metagenome (GOLD analysis project Ga0007882, IMG submission 71195) | Freshwater microbial communities from Crystal Bog, Wisconsin, USA - CBH12Aug09.1 | ecosystem: Environmental > Aquatic > Freshwater > Lake | place: Crystal Bog, Wisconsin, USA | collected... | reverse complement strand
TTTATGTACTGATTGGAGTCAGTGTCAAAATTTGGATGATTCTTTGAAGAGTGGAGAACTTGTTTTTTCAGATTATTCTAATTTCAAGGCAGATTGTGCAAAGGCAAAGTTGGCAGATAAGGATTGTGGATATCAAACAAGAGAATGTAATATTATTGATGCCTGTAAAAATTTAACTATGCCTTCTCAAGCACAGTACTGTCAATATTCTGTTAATCCAAGCTGTAGTGACGGAATAAAGAATTGTCATGATGGAAAGTGTGAAGTTTTAGTAGATTGTGGTGGTCCTTGTGCTCCATGTGGGTCATGTTCAAATGGAATAAAGGATAAGGGTGAACAGGGAATTGATTGTGGGGGAGTTTGTGCAAAAGCATGCCCAAGTATTCCTCTTAAGGATATTTTAACAAGTAGAACTACTCAAATATATTTCTACATAGGAATATTGATAATTCTTCTTGGAATTTTAATTGCATTTGTGGCTAAATTAATACATTTGGTTAATAAAGCTAAGAATAATAGTTTGAAGTGGTATAATATTTAGTTAATGCCTAAATATTTTATTTAATTATAATATCTTATTGAGTTTTTATTTGATTTAATATTTAACCGATTTTAGCCGTTAGGTTTATATACCTTTAAAAGTATATAAATAGTATCTAAAAAGGGCACATGGGAGATATAATATTTAAGGATAATTCAATCCAAGAAGGATTTAGAATAAAAATACCAAAAGCAATTATAGACACACTGAATCTTAAGGTTAAACAAAAAATAGTAATTAAGTTTGATTCTGATAATAAAAGATTGATAATAGAGGAGGAGAAAAATGGGAAAAATAAATAATTATATTTTCTTATTTTTTTCAGTTATACTTCTATTTACATTTGTAGTTTTAGTTAGTGCAAGCTATTCTTGGATATCTAATGTAAATAATATAACCTATTTAGCTAAAGAAGATAGCGTTTTTCATCATAATTTATCAGCAAATGTTACTGGAAGTGGAGATACTTCATTTAGTATAGTTCCAACTCCTCAACAGCCATTCATTTGGAACTCAACATCCTATTCTACAAGTTCTGGTCTTCCAACCTGGATATATATTTCTAATTCTACAACTGGTGATTTAGTAATTAATGCTACGAGAGATAATCAAACTGGTAATTTCACTATTCCTATTCTATTATCTTCAACTGGTACTGATGGAGTTATAAAATCTTTTAATTTTTCAGTATCTGCAGTAAATGATGCTCCCTTATTTTACGGATTAGTTAATTTAACTGGAAGTAGTGCGATAAATGGAAGTAATACCTTATTTAATGTGCCATTGATCACTGTAACTGATGAAGAAAATAATACTCCATTTAAGTTGAATATAACTTTTATAGGTTGTAATAATAGTGCTGCTCCCTGGTCCACAAGAAATAGTACTGATTGCAATCTTTTTAACTCTAGTAATTATCAATTTGATAATATTTCGGGAAAATTAAATATTTCATTTACTCCCACTAGAAATGATGTGGGTAATTATACTATTAATTTTACAGTAACTGATTCTGGTAATACTACTTTGCCTTACAATGCTAGTAGTACAAAAATTATATCCTATGAAGTTAAAAATGTCAATCAGGCGCCTGTATTTAATTATGCATGTAATAATGAAAAAAATTGGACTTTAGGACAAAATGTTTTATGTTGGATTAATGTTTCAGATATAGATGAATTAAATAATTTAACTCTCGTTTCTAGTGAACCTATAATTATTTCGAGTGGTGGTAGAACAAACTTTCCACCCTATTCTTGGTTTGCATTTAATAATACTGGTAATTCAACTTCTTCAATTCCAGTTAATTCTTTGACAAATTACAACGGTTCATTTTTAGTTAATTTTACAGCAACAAAAAAGATAGTAGGTAATTGGAGTATTAATTTAACATTGAGCGATACGGGAAATCCAGCAAGATCATCTTCAATGAATATTACTGGCTTTTTTATTAATAATACTAATTCAAATGTATCTCTTTCAAATATATCTTACATAAGTTCTCCTGTTACATCTAATCTAACGTTTAATGCCTTGGCCTATGATGATGACTTGCTTATCCCAGATAAATCAGTTTATAATGAAAATTTAACTTTTTATTCAAATACTAGTTGGGTAAAAGTAACTTCGGTAAACTATTTAGCTAATTCAAATTTAACAAATGCAACTTTTACTATATATCCAAATGCAAGTTTAATAGGAAATCATTCAATAAGCATAACTGTTTTTGATAAAAATAATTATTCTTCTAGCTCAAGTGTATTTAATATATTCATAGAAAATAATAGTCCTCCCTATTGGATTAATTCAACTCCAGTAAATATAATTGCAAATGAAGATTCATTATTATATTTGAATTTAAGTCAGAATGTTAGTGATCCTGATTTAGTTGGTCAGGGAGGTTCTGGAGATAGTTTATCATTTAACTACACTTGTTCAACATGTTTTAATTCTCAACCTCTTTCAAATTCATCCTTTAATTTCAATTCTACAACTGGAATAATTAATTTTACTCCAGATGATCCTAATGTGGGTGAATATTTATATAATTTTACAGTAACTGACTCACATGGGGCCTCAAGCACTCTTCCATTTAATTTTACCATAGTAAATAATCCTGAAAATGTAACTATAAATAAACCAATTAGTAATTGTTCAAGTTTTTTCAGTTTAAATTCAAATAATTCAAACGTTATTACGCAGGAAGATAATAATACCTGTCTGCAATTGAATATTTATGATGAAGACATGGGTATATTACAAAAAAATTTATATAATGATTCTTTAAATATAGTTCAGACAACTAGTGGTCCGAATGTAAGCTTAATAAATTTTATATTAAATGGACTCCCAGAGGTTTCTTCACAATATATTGCTAATTTTACTCCAGGTCATTTAGATATAGGAAATTATTCATTTAGCTTAAATGTAACAAATCTTAACGGTAGCAGCGATTCTTTAAATTTCAATTTGAGCGTTCTAGCTAAACTTCATCCACCAGTTATGGACAATCTTAGTGATAAGTCTACATCCATATTTGATAGCTTCTATTACGATGTTAACTCTACTGATGTGGAAGACGGAAATGATAGTAGTGGTAATTTTACATATACTTTAACTCCATTAAATCTTGGGACTTTTTTGGCAATAAACTCAACTAATGGAGTAATACAAAATAATTCTAATATGGTAGCGGGTATGTGGAATTATTCAGTTATGGTTACTGATAGTTCGGGAATGAACGATACTAAGAATTTTACATTAAGAGTTTATGATTATCCTAAAATTAATTATCCTTTAATTAATACAAGTTTCAATCTTTCAGAAAACAATAGTTATGTTTTCAATTTCAGTGCTAATCATACATTAGGAGATAATTTAAATTATTCAATCTATGTAAATAATACTTTAATTAATTCTACTATGGGGTACGGGAATGGAACCAATGTTTCTCTTTCCTACACTCCTAGCTTTAGTGATGAAACAACATGTTCTGGACCAAAGAATTTAACTTTAGTAGTCTCAAATTCTAAATTGAGTAATTCGACAAATTGGAGTTTAAACATTGCACATACAAATTATCCTTTGACTTTTGTTTCTAATGTGGGTGAAGGTAATCCTCTAACTGTTTCAGTTACTAATAAAAGAACTTTGAATTTAGCAGATTATTTCTTTGATCTGGACGCTACGGATTCATGTGTTAATCAAACTATTAATTTTAGTGCAAATAAAATATCTGGAAATGATATAGCTGTTAATATAAATAATTGGGTTAATGCTAGTGTTCCAAATATTACTTTTTCATCGGGTGTGGCAACTTCAGCTAATTATTCTATTAGTGCAATTGAATATGATTCTAACGGTGTGCAAATAAGTAATGTTACAAGTAATCAATTTTTGGTAAATATAGACATTCAAACTCAAACAGTTACAATTAATGTTCCTAGTGGAGGCGGAGGTGGAGGCGGATCAACTCAAACTAAGTTAGTTCCAGTAATACTAAAGATATTAACTCCAGGACCTATAAGTTCGGATAAAAAAGATAATCTGACTATTCCTATAACTTTGTTTAATAGTGGGGATAGTGCATTGAATGGAATTAATTTAAGTAGTATTATAACATTAAATGGCACATTGGTTTCTGGTATTAGTAGCTATTTTGATAATCCTTTTATTGCTTCAATTGCTCCAGCTACTGGAGTAAACACTACACTTCATGTTTTAGTTGATACGGAAACTCAGGGAAGTTATGAAATCAATATAAATGCCAGTGTTCAAAGTCCTAGTTTAATAGATTCTGCAATAGTATATATGGATGTGAAGGAAGGTGCGTCTGTAGAGAAGAAAATATTATTTGCTGATCAACTAATGGTGGATAATCCGGAATGTGCAGAAATAAATGAAATATTAACTGAAGCTAAATCACTTTTGGACTCTGGAAAAATAAATGAAGCAGATGTAAAGACTGATGAAGCTATTAATGCCTGTAGAAAATTGATACAGTCAGCTAACTCGGCAGTAGATTTCAATAGTTTGAGTAAGGTTTTACAAAGTAATCAGGCAATAAATTATACTGTTATATTAAGTGTTTTGGCAGTTATAGTAGGGATTGTATTTTATATGTTTAAGAGAATAAGATTGAGGAGGGATCTTATGGGTTATGACTCGTGATACTTTTAAGAAACATTTAAAAGTATTATTCGCTATTTTAGATTATATATATTAGAAAATGGATGATAAAAAAGATGTAATGAAGAAAGCTAATCCTCTAAAAGTTAAGGAGGCAGCTAAAGCAATAGTGGTGATTAAGGATGAAATGTCTAAAGTTTTATTCGGTCAGGATGAAATTGTTGATTCTTTATTGAGGGCCTTGGTTTGTAATGGTCACGTATTGGTGGAGGGAGTTCCAGGTATAGCTAAAACTCTTGCCATTAAGACTCTTGCTAAAGTAAGTGGTTGTAGTTTTAAGAGAATTCAGTTTACGGCAGATTTGATGCCTGGAGATATAATAGGTATGACTACATTTAATCCTGGAAAAGGCCTTCAGATTATGAAAGGGCCAATATTTTCTAATTTTGTTATAGCTGATGAAATAAATAGAAGTCCTCCAAAAACTCAATCTGCTCTAATAGAGGCAATGCAGGAAGGACAAGTGACTATAGGAAATACAACATTTCAATTGCCAAATCCTTTTTTTGTAATGGCTAATCAGAATCCCATAGAAACTGAGGGAGTTTATTCTCTTCCAGAAGCACAGATAGATAGATTTTTGTTTAAATTAATAATGGACTATCCTGATCAGGAGAGTGAAGAGAGAGTTATAGAAGAAAATTCTACATTTAAAAAATTTGAAGATTATGACATAAAAAGTGTTATCTCTCCAGATAAACTTGTTTTGATGCAAAAACTAGCTCATGAAATTTATTTAGATAAAAAAATTAAATCCTATATTGTTAATATTGTTAAGAAAACAAGAAGTAAAGACTTTGAATATGCAGATTATATAGAATTGGGTTGTTCACCTAGAGCAAGCATTGCTTTGTATATTGCTTCCAAGGCAGAAGCTTTGATAAAAGGAAGAAATTTCGTAATTCCTGCTGATGTACGAGCTGTTGCTAAAGATGTTTTAAGACATAGATTAATTCTTTCTTTTAAGGCAAGAGCAGATAAAATAACTCCTGAAAAAATAATTAATGAAATTCTTAAGGGTATAAAATCACCCTAGGATGAATTAATATGGAAAGAAAATTAAAAATTGAAGTTGGAGAAAGTATTTCTGCTTTGCGTTATTTTCTTAAAAAATTTGAAGTGTCTACCAAACTTTATAAAATGTTTTTTAGAGGTAAAAGTTTTGATTTTGAAGGATTTAGAGACTATAGTTCTGATGAAGACGTTTCTTCCATAGACTGGAAAGCTAGTTCTAGGGCAGGCAAACTTATTTCTAGAAAATATAAAGAAGAGGATGATAAAAAAGTTCTTTTCGTATTGGATATGGGAGAAAACATGATGTTTGGTTCCTATGATAAACTCAAATGTGAATATGCGGCAGAAATCGTAATCTCTTTGTCAGATTTGGTTATTAATAATAATGACCGAGCAGGTTTATTACTTTTTAACGATAGAGTTCAACAGTATTTATTGCCTAAAAGAGGTAAACAAACTTTTGAATCCTTTTATAATATATTATCTAATCCCGATAGTTACGGTGGAGGTTCTAATTTGAATGAGGCTTTGGATTACATAATAAAAAATTCAGATCCACACATATCTGCTGTTGTTCTAATATCTGATTTTATTAATGTGGATAAAAAAACTAGAAATAATCTTAATATAATTGCTAATAAATACGAAACAATTGCTCTCATGATAAAAGATCCTATTGATAAATCGCTTCCTAATATTAATGGCGAATTTATAGTTGAAAATCCATTTAATGGCCAACAGCTATTAATTGAACCTAGATTGGCTAATAGACAATATGAAAATAATTCTTTAAAACAGGAAAAATTTGTTCAAGAATTGTTTAAATCTTCAGGCGTAGATGCAATTGAATTAATTACTTCTAAGAGCTTTATTTATGATTTAATCAATTTTTTGAAAGAAAGACTAAAAAAGAGAGAGGTTAGAAGATGAATATATATTTTTTACAACCATTTTATCTATTTCTGCTATTTCTAATTCCTCTGTTGATTTTAATACATTTTTTATCAATTAAAATGAGCAGAAGACAGGCGATAGGATTTGCTAATTTTGACGCATTGGCTAGAATAAAGGGAATAGATCTATACTCAAAAAATATAACTATCCTAATTTTGGGTTGTTTGATTATTCTTTTTATTGCCCTTTCAGTTTCGGGGACTACTTTACAGGTCAATAAAAATGTAAGTAATTTCTCTTTTGTAATAGCTGTGGATTCTTCGAAGAGTATGGAAGCCAATGATTATTATCCGGATAGGTTAACTGCTGCAAAGCAAAGTGCTATTGATTTTGTAAATAATATTCCATTTGGAACTAATTTAGGAGTAATTTCCTTTGCTGGAAGTTCAATAATTGAGCAAACTCTGACTAATAATAAAGATGATATTAAAAATGCAATAAATGGAATAACTCTGACATCCATAGGCGGAACTGATGTTTATGGAGCAATAATTACTTCAATAAATCTTCTCATAAACGAAAAGAATAAAGCTATGATTTTAATAAGTGATGGGCAAGTTAACAGTATATCTATAGACTATGCAATAGAATATGCTAAGAGGAATAATTTGGTAGTTAATAGCATAGCCATAGGAACTGCTACTGGAGGAAATACTAGTTATGGACTTTCTAAATTAGATGAAGATTCTTTGAAAGCAATTTCTTTCAATACGGGTGGTTCATATTATAATATTAGCAATATTGATGAATTGAAAAATGCGTTCAATTCAACTCTAGGGGATAGAATTGCTCCAGTTTCAATAGACTTGTCTAGATATCTATTATTTATTGCTTTGACATTGTTTATTTTGTTATTTGTACTTGTTAATACTAGATTTAGGATGTTTCCTTAAATTTGATTGTCAAATTTGTCTGAGCTAATTTGTTCAGATTTTTCTTTTGCTATTTCTAGTTTTCTATATCTTATTTTTTCTTTTATTCTTTCCAAGTCATCTATACTTCTTATGGATTCTGAACTAGATGAATCAATATTATTTTTTATTAATTCTAAATTTTTATCTTTAAGTTCCGAGTTGTTATCTAATTCTTCTTCAAATTTTTCAATATCTCTTCCAGGATTATCATTTTTTAAATTTTCAACTCTTATTAATCCTTCAGGCATTAGGGATTTATTTATTATTTTTTCGGTTTGTTTATTGACATTTATTGAATTTTGAGTTTTATCTTCTTTTTTGTTGGCTTTGAATAGATTAGAAAATAATCCTTTCTTTGTTTCTTTTTTATTGTTTAGTCCTAGTTCTTTTTCCATAACTTCTCTGGCTTCATCTATTAGTTGATCTAGTGTATTTTTGTTTAAACTTTCTCCACCATATAGATATTTTATCATTTGATGACAAAATACAGCCATATCAGGGTTATTTTTCTGTAAAAATGATTCAACTAGTTCGGAATATTCATTATTTTTCTTTACATGAAATTTTTTATTCAAAAAATCTCTAACAAGTATATCTAAAATGTTAAGTTTCATTTCTGGAGACTGGGAGCTTCTTTTTATCTTAATTAGTTCTGATATAAAACTAGTATCTGAACTTTCAAGCTCATAATTCATATCTTTTATTTCATTTATATTATCTAAATTTTCCATCTTTTATTCTTTTTTTAAGATATTGTTATTAATCTATAATAGTATAAAAATGTTAGCAATGTTTATATATAACTTTGCTCTTTTTTATCCATTATGGACTTTTTAAAAAGAATCGGGTTAAAGGGATATTTGATTGTTGCTATTTTAATTATAATTATTTCTATTTTTATAGCTCATCCTCATTGGATGGGTTTCGCTGTGAATGATAATTCTAATAACAGTCCTAATAATGTTCAATGTGTTGAAAATTGGATTTGTGGTGACTGGAGTGTTTGCAATGGTACTCAATTTAGAAGCTGTGAAGATGTAAACAATTGTAATACAAATTTAAGTTTTCCTAATATTGAACAAAATTGTTCGATTCCTGTTGATTCTTCAACCTATCATCAAAAGTTAATATGGGATGGAGAGTCAAATGTGTCTAGAGAATGGACATTTAGTAATGCTCAAATTGTTCAAAATAGGGTTCATACCGGGTCCTATGCTATATTGCTTACTAATCCAACTCCTCCTTTTTCTGAGGAAGTTATGAAAATAGATTCAAATGATTCCAATTTTGCTTTAGATTTATCTAATTTCAATGAAATTTCTTTTTATGTTAGGGGCGATGGAACTGGAGAATCTTTTTATTTTAAGATAGTTAGTTTAAATGAGAGTAGAGAAAGTAATAAAGTCAATATTAATGATTTTATTTCTGGAGGAATTATCGATAGAACATATAGATTAGTTAAAATCCCTATTAGTGCATTGGAAAATAAAAATTATAATTTAACTGATATAGGAAGTTTTAGCTTTTCTAGTTTTAATGGAGGACTTTTGTATATGGATGATTTGTATGCTACCGATAGTTCACCAATTTCAGTTAATTATTTAAGCTTAATAGGTGAAAAAACTATTAAAGTTTATTTAAATAAAGATTGTAATTTAAGTTTATGCTTGAATTCATCAAATTATGCTATTTATGGTTTATATGGTGGCAATAATAAAATAAATCCTTCGAATGTTAATTATACTTTCGATAAAGTTAATTCAAGTTATTATCTATTATTAAATTTCAATGGTAATTTAACTAATAATTTAAATTATTCTTTAGTAATTAATAATTTGAGTGATAATTACAATAATTATCTGAACAAAAGCTTGATTTATAATTTTAGTTTGTCTAATAATAATATTATAATTTAAAATGAAAATACATTATAAAAATAAAAGTTTAAATATAAATAATTTAAAGAAATTAAGTTTCTTTGGTAAATTTATAGGTCTAATGTTTAAGAATTCTAAAACAAAAAATCTTTTATTTGAATTTAATAGTAATACTAATATTTCCATACATTCTTTTTTTGTTTTTTTTAATTTTCTTGCTCTATGGCTGGATGAAAATGATAGAGTTATTGATTTTAAAATTGTAAAACCTTTTTTACCTTCGATAAAACCTAATAAAAAATTTAAAAAGTTAATTGAATTGCCCCTGAATAGCGACAATAAAAGAATAATTGATTTTTTCGTCGGAAAAAGAAACATTTAAATATGATTATTATTTATACCTGTTGTGTTATATTCGCTAAAAGGAGGTAAAAAATGGGATCAATTCTTGTAAAAAACGCAGTTGTTAGAAAGCCAGGATATCTTTACTATGTTGACGGAAAGGGAAATGTATGTGAAGCTAAAATGGCTCGTGGAAGAAAGAAGAAAAAGAAATAATTAATCTTTATTAATTAATTTTAATTTATATTGACACTGCCGTGTCGATTTTTCTTTTCTTTTTATTCTTTTTTCTTATTTTTATTTATCTTTTAACTATCTTCAGGATAGTTTTTTAAATTGTTCTTTGTATGTAATACCATGATTTTAGGAATCTATTCAGGAGTAAACGTAATATGACTATTTTAGGAATAGAGTGTACTGCTCACACATTTGGTGTTGCGTTGGTTAGCAAGGGAAATGTTCTTTCTAATGTTAAGGATATGTACAAACCTAACGAAGGAGGAATCGTCCCTATGGAGAGTGCAAAACATCATTCAAATGTTGCCGAAAGACTTTATTTGGAAGCACTAAATATGGCAAAAATAAAAGAAGAGCAAATTGATGCGATTGCATTATCGAATGCTCCAGGTCTAGCTCCTTGTTTATTAGCTGGAATGAAATTTGCAAAATCTCTTGCAGAAAGATTAGGAGTCCCCATTGTTCCAGTTAATCATTGTATAGCTCATTTGGAAATTGGAAGAAAAGAAGGGGCAAAGGATCCAGTTTTATTATATTGTTCTGGAGCAAATACTCAAATAATAGCATATGCTTCTGGCAAATATAGGGTTTTTGGAGAAACTCTCGACACGGGAATAGGAAATTTTATAGATAAGACTGCTAGATATTTTGGAATTCCTTTTCCAGGAGGTCCTAAAATAGAATTACTTGCAAAGTCTGGAAAATATATTGAACTTCCGTATTCAATAAAGGGAATGGATGTTTCTTTTTCTGGAATACAAACAAAAATACAACAATTATATGATTCTGGAGCAAAGGTCGAAGATTTAGCCTATTCTTTACAGGAAACTGCATTTGCCATGTTGGTAGAATCAGCTGAAAGAGCATTAGCTCATACTGGAAAGAAGGAGTTAGTACTTGGAGGAGGAGTTGCTTGCAATTCTAGATTGCAGGAAATGTGTAAAATAATGTGCAAGGAAAGAGGAGTCAAATTTTTCTGTCCAGAAAAACAATTTCTAATGGATAATGGAGCAATGATTGCTTTTACTGGAGAATTAATGTTTAAGTCTGGAATAAAGAAAAAAGCAGAGGAAATAGATATCTCTCCAAGAGAAAGAACCGACGAGGTTAACGTTGTTTGGATATAAAGCTTTATAAATCTAAAAGTTTTCAGTTTTATGGTGATTAATTTGTTTAAAAAAAGGGTTCAAAAGGTTAAGTTCAGTATTAGTTTTTTTCTAGTAGTTCTATGTTCTTTTTTATTTTTAGGTTTTGTTTCTGCTTCTAATTTATCTATTAATTATTTAGGTGGAGATGTGCAATTGAATACTAATCACATTTTCAATATTAGTTTAAATGTATCTTGTTTTAATGGAGATTGTGGAGAAACAAATGTAAGTTTGGATCCACTTGATCCCTATGTTTTTACTACCTGCGGACAAACAGGGAATACTGGACCAGATCAATCTCAGTGTGATAATAATTATAGCGGGACTAATTTGGATGGGGAAGTTAGATTAAATAATGGTATACAATTTTGGACAGTTCCGGCTGGAGTTACTTCTATTATAATAAATGTTTCTGGAGCATCAGGAGGACATTACAGAGATACAATTCCTGGCTATGGTGCTTTCACTTCAGGTACATTTCAAGTTTCTCCAGGAGAAGTTTTGGCGATTTTAGTTGGACAATCACCAGGTAATTCTAATTTTGAATTTGCTGGAGGCGGAGGCGGAAGTTTTGTTGCATTTACTAATGGCAGCGATGATTATTCTAGTGCTGATCCCTTAATTGTTGCTGGAGGCGGAGGCGGAGTAGGAGGGTCTAATACTGGTGCTAAAGGTATTGATGCTCCCGCTACTGAAGATGGAACTGGAGATAGTCCTGGAACTAATGGCGATGGTGCTCCTTCCTTATTCTGTTCTGGGGGCGGAGGGGGATTTTATAGCAATGGAGGAGATGATACAAAATATCCTAATCAAGCAGGAGCAGGAGGAAATGGATTTAGAGAAGGAGGTAATGGGGGAACATATGGTGTTCAATCTGATTCGCAATATCAGCCAGGAGGTTTTGGTGGAGGTTCAGAAGCTGATTTTATAGGTTATTGTAATACCTACGGAGGTTCGGGAGGAGGTTACGGGG
>Ga0007882_10001825_pt1 | contig 12196 bp, 6 predicted proteins | sample CryBogCBH12Aug01_FD_71195 | JGI IMG/M metagenome (GOLD analysis project Ga0007882, IMG submission 71195) | Freshwater microbial communities from Crystal Bog, Wisconsin, USA - CBH12Aug09.1 | ecosystem: Environmental > Aquatic > Freshwater > Lake | place: Crystal Bog, Wisconsin, USA | collected... | reverse complement strand
CGACACAGGGAACGTTTTTATCGCCCAAGACTGCACCAACTTCTCGATTGTCTCCGTTTACTCGCACATTGCCCATTGCCTGGTAACCATGGATGGCAACGCGTCAGTGAACGTGCTGCTCGTCAATGGTGAGCATCTGCAGGACGGGTATGTCTGCAAGTCGGGCAACGGTTCGCTCAACCTGCTTCAATCCGGCGATAACCTCAATTCAGCCGGAGATGGCACCGGAGCCTGTGCCTTCTGGTTGCAGACCAATTTCACCGGGACGGTGACTGACATTGCCTATCAGGTTAACATCAGCTTGGCGAACCGCGGCTTGTGGATGGAAAACCCACAGGCCAAGTGGTCTGGCTATGATGTCAACTTTGGAAACGCGCCGATCTGGGGTTTTAAGGCGGCAGGACAGTTTACCTTGGTGGGCGGGAATCTGAGCCAGTGCACCCAGGTTGTGCCGGTCGGAGGATCGCTGGTCGCGTCTCAGTCAACTTTGTCCGCCATGCCCGATGTCGCGCAGGCCGGGGTGGTAAATCTCAGCACCAACTGTCAGTTCATGGGCAACAGTTTCATAGCGGCAAACCTGTCCGATGTACCCTATGACGCCAATGGAATGACGATGAACACCAATAATCTGGTTCCGGCGTGGACCGAAGGGGAACTTTGGGGAAGCTTCCTCTCCAACCCGCCTGGCGATCAGTTGGGTTGGCAGTTGGCGAGCGGCAGCAATTTCTTGTTTGATGTGACCGGCCCGGATTTCACCAACGGGATCCGCCCGAACGTGACGATTACCGTGTCCTGCACGGGGATTCCCACGAACGGCAGCCTGACCGTGAGCTATGACAGCACCAACGGCATGAAAACGATGGCACCAAACAAACTCTCCTTCAGCGTCAGCGACGCGCGGTTTGCGGCAACCAACGGGGTGGACATCATGCTCACGGCCAGCAACTGCAATCCGCTCTTGTTTTATGTGTCGGTGAACGCCACCAACAACCTGGGGGTGCCGGCACAATTGCCGACTGCGCTATTTGCCGCCAATCCTACCAGCGGCAACGCGCCGCTGGCGGTCACGTTCACCAACCTGTCCACCGGCAGCATCACCAATCTGCTGTGGACCTTTGGCGACGGACAGAGCACTAACACCACAAATGCCGCTCTTGGCGCGATTGTGAGCCATACCTATACCAACACTGTGGCGACCAATTACACCGTAACCCTGGTGGCCAGCGGGCCGACGGGCAGCAGCACCGACATGCAAATAAACTATATCACGGTCGGTTCCCCGCCGCAGGGACATGCTGTGTTCTCCTTGCCGTCGGGCCCGACTATCAGCGGCATCAGCGTGAGCGGAAACAAGCGCTTGAGTTTCACTGGTTCGGGCGGCCCGGCGGGCGGCACTTACTGGGTGCTGGGCGCAACGAATCTGGCCTTGCCGATGAACGAGTGGAGTGTTTTGGCGACCAACCAGTTCAATGCCGACGGCAGTTTCAGCAACGACTTGCCGGTCACTCCCGGGTTTCCGCAAGTATTCTACCGGCTGCAAGTGACTCAATAAGACTATATTGGGATATAATACATGGAGGCTGTCCGGTCAAAGCAACGGGTTCATGCACGCAGTTTCCTGCTGAAAGAGTAGGAGGACCGGACAAGCGGAGTCTGCGGGGCCTCGTGGAATAACGGCCCACGGTGCGGCGGTTGAGCTTGGCTTGAGCCAAGCTCAACCAACATCTGGCTAAGCCACGACCAGGATACGCGTCCCAGAGTCCTGAAAATGAATGCAGTTCGAAATGCGGCTCCGCACCTATGCCCGAAAACGGGTAGTTGCAATGACTGAACCACAGGTCGCATCATGCCAGGAAACAAACATCATTTGCCTTGAGACCCCGAGTAATATCCGTTAAGGCCTTCCATGGCATCACCCTTGCAGGAATTTGTGCGACTGTTTGGTTTCATTCTAGTGCCGTTCGCGCGACTGTGACCTCAGATTTTGCCGGGTATGTTGACCCGCTCATCGGAACCGAGCCGAGTCCGGGGTCGCAATTTGGCTTTGCGTTTGACACGGGGAATGTTTTTCCCGGCGCGGTAGCGCCGCGCGGCATGCTGGCGTGGAGTCCTGACACGACGAGCGCCAATAAAATTGCTGGCGGCTATTGGTATCCCGACCAGGCTATTGAGGGCTTTAGTCTGACGCACTTCAGCGGACGCGGCGTTTGCTGCCTGAAAGATATTCCATTCATGCCCGTCGTCGTGCCAGTCACCCAATCGCCCGGCACCAATTTCTCACAGTTTGCCACCACGTTTTCTCACCAAAACGAAACCGCCGTGCCGGGCTTTTACCAGGTGCGTTTGGACAACGGAATCACCGCCGAAATGGCGGCGACGCCTCGCGCCGGCGTGGCCCGATTTACTTTTCCGGCGCATTCACCGGCGGCCTTGCTGATTCGGGCTGATGGCGCGGTGTCTATCCAAAACCGGGAGATTTCCGGGTTTCACGACACCAGCATCGATGGCGGCAAACGCAGCAAACCGCCGTATAAACTCTACTTCGTCGCCGAAGTTAACCAACCGTTCACCACCCGCGTGTGGCTGGGTAATGACTTGAAGGAGGCGGACTTTGCCAGCGGGAAGAATTGTGGTGCCATCCTGAATTTCTCTTCCGCTTCAAGCCTGGCCGTAAGTATTCGCGTGGGGATATCCTATGTCAGCGTTGAAAACGCCCGCGCCAATCTTGCTGCGGAAATTCCCGACTGGAACATGGACGCCATCCGCCAGCAAACGCGGGCTGACTGGAATCGCGCGCTCGGCCGTATCGAAGTCGAAGGCGGGACGCCGGCAGAGCAAAAAACCTTCTACACCGCGCTCTACCACTGTTTCATTCACCCCAACCTTCTGGATGATGTCAACGGCCAGTATCCCGGAATGGACGGGCAGGTTCATCAGGTCGCAGCCGGCCATCATCAATACCAAAATATTCCGGCCTGGGATCATTATCGCTCCCACGCTCCACTCACGGCCATCCTGACGCAGGGGGACAGCAGCGACATGATGCAATCGCTCGTCAACTACGCGCAGCAGGATGCCACCGCGCGCACCAACGGCGGCGGCTTGCCGCGCTGGCAGCAGGTCAACCACAATTCCGGCGGCATGGTCGGCGACGGCGACCTGATGATCATTGCCTCAGCCCATGCTTTCGGGGCGAATCAGTTCGATCTGCAGGGGGCATTGACGGCCATGAATAAAAATGCCTCCGTGCCGGGAACTGCTTCGGACGGGTTTGAAGTGCGCCAGGGTCTGAAAGACTTCTTGGCTCTCGGCTATGTCCCCCGTGCGACCAGCGTGACGTTGGAATACTGCACCGCCGAATTTGCGCTGGCCCAATTTGCCAAGACACTTGGCGAAACCGAAACATACTCACTGCATCTACAACGAGCCCGGAACTGGACGAATCTCTTTGACCGCACAACGGGCTGGATTCGCACCCGGGCCGCCGACGGTTCCTGGCTGGAGGATTCAGGGCAGGGGGCAGTCACCGACATGAAACAGTTTTATGTGGAATCTTCGCCTGCGCAGGGCGGCTGGATGCTCAATTTTGATTTGCCCGGACTGATCCAAATAATCGGAGGCCGGGAAAAAACTGTCGCGCGGCTGGACCAGTTTTTCACCAAGCTCAACTCCGGCATGCGCGCCGAAACGGCTTATATGGGCAACGAACCGTGCGAAGGCATTCCGTGGATATACGATTTTGCCGGCGCACCGCCGCGGACGCAAAAGGTGGTTCGCCGGATTCAAGCGGAACTGTTCACCGACCGCCCCGGCGGTTTGCCTGGCAACGACGATGCTGGTGCCATTTCCTCTTGGTATGTCTGCTCAGCGCTGGGACTCTTTCCCGAAATCCCCGGCGTTGCTGGCTTCGCCCTCGGCAGCCCGATGTTTGCCAAGGCGACGCTCCATTTGGACAATAATGTGAAGGTCGAAATCATCGGTCACAACGCGTCGCCGGAAAACTGTTATGTGCGCGAGCTGGAAGTGAACGGGAAAAAATGGGAAAGTCCCTGGCTGCCGTGGTCTGCCATTTCCGCCGGCGGCACCATCCGGTTTGAACTCCAGGATCGGCCGTCCAAGTGGGGAACGGACACCAGCCAGTCGCCGCCCGCATTTTTCTCGTCGGAACCTTAACCGGGCCACGCCAATGACGAACGCCATTCCACAAAGTAAGCCTCCGGCGGCACCAGCCGGCAAATCCTCCCCCGGAAACTTTCGCTGGGTCATTCTCACCATTCTGTTCGGTGCGGCCACCATCAACTACATGGATCGGTTTCTGCTTGGCATTCTCAAGCCGACGATCATGCATGATTTGCATTGGAGCGAGACGGATTATGCCAATGTCGTTTTCTGTTTCCAACTGGCCTATGCCATCGGTTTGCTCTTTGTGAGCCGGTTCATTGACCACGTCGGGGTGCGCGCGGGGTTGGCGGTGGTGGTGGGGTTGTGCGCGTTCGCGGCAGCGGGCCACAGTCTGGCTGGCTCGGTGGCGGGATTTTGTATCGCCCGCTTTGCGCTGGGTTTTGCGGAGTCCGGCACCTGGCCGGGCTGCGTGAAGGCCATCGGTGAATGGTTTCCGCGCAAGGAACGCGCCCTGGGCAACGGCATCGTCAACTCGGGTTCTTCCGTTGGGGCGACGGTCACGCCGCTGCTGGTACCGCTGATTCTTAAAGTGGTTGCCTGGCCGCTCGCTTTCCTGTTCATCGCCATGCAGGATGTGATCTGGCTTTGCCTCTGGCTCTTTGCCTACCGCGATCCGGAACGCCATCCGTGGCTGAAAAAGAGCGAACTTGATTACATCCGCAGCGATGCGAACCCGCCCGTCGGTAAAGTCTCCTGGCTGCAACTGTTTCATCACCGACAAACCTGGGCTTTTCTGACGGCCAAAGGTTTGAGCGATCCGGTCTGGTGGTTTTATCTTTTCTGGGTTCCGGGATTTCTGGCCAAGGAGTATGGCGTGGCCGATGCGTCTGCTGCCCAATCGGCAGCCGCCATGGCTGTGCCAGTGATGGTGATTTACATCATGGCAAGTGTCGGCAGCATCGGCGGTGGTTGGCTGGCGATGCGCCTGATTGCGCGCGGCTGGAGCATCAACTTGGCACGCAAATCGGTCATGCTGGGTTGCGCCCTTTGCGTGTTACCCGTCTTTCTGGTTTCACATCACATCGGCTTGTGGCCGTCTGTTCTCCTCGTGGGGCTGGCATCGGCGGCGCATCTGGGGTTTTCGGCGAACCTTTTCACCGTGGCGACGGATACCGTGCCGCGCCACGCGGTGGGTTCGGTGGCCGGTATCGGTGGCATGGCGGCGGCTTTGGGCGCGATGTTCAACGCAAAATTGATTGGTTTTGTTTTGGATCAGACTCACAGTTACGCCGTTCCATTTGCCATCGCCTCCTGTTCTTATCTCGTCGCGCTGGCCATCCTGCATTTGTTGCTGCCCAAACTTGAACCGATGAAACTGGAGGCGTCCCAGTAACCATTTTCGCGCCCGGCTTTTATGCAATCAACTTCCACCGCTGCCGCTCCGCCAATTATAAGCCAAAAACTCGAACTGGCGCCGCCGAAGCCCGCCGCCGAGGGTCACGTCGAAACGCGTGAGGTTCTGCCCGGCGAAATCAATGACGTGATTTTGCATCTCGTTTCCATCTCTGGCCCCTGCTGCCACCTTGAGCCGGCAGACACGGATCACGAAAGCATCTGGCTTTTTCTGAAGGGCAGGGGAACGATCAGTACCCAGGACGCGAATCGCGACATCGAGGGCGAAACCATCGCCCGCGCCCCACTGGGCTGGGCCTGGCAAATGGAAGTGCCGGCCGGCGAAATTCTCCATGGCTTGCGCATCCGCACCAAGCTCTCCGCCGCCGACCGCTTGGAGCTGAAGAAATATCCGCAGAACAACGCGGCGTCACTGGTTAAAAAATTCAGCGACTGTCCCGCCTACCGCGAGGCGATAAAAAGCCCCAAGACCACCAGCCGCACGTTGCTGGCCGAAAACTTCGTTCCGCGTGTGGCTTTGGGGACGGTCGAGACCACCGGCCCAGATGCCGTCGCCGCGCACCGGCATCCGATGCTCGAACAGCTTTTCCTCGGGCTGCAGGACAACGACATCACCGTCACCGCCGACACTGCCTCGGCACGGTTGGGCGCATTCGATATACTGCACATCCCGCTTGGCTCCAACCACGGCGCACAGGTGGCCGAGGGCAAGAAACTTCACTACGTCTGGATGGATTTTTTCATGACCAAGGAAGGCCAGGAGTGGCTGCAAATGCACCAGCCGGTGTCCGGAAACAAATGAGTTGAGGCCAGGGTGTCGCCTTTGCCCCAACTCATTCTTCGCACGAATTCAGCAGGTAAACCGCCCAGGGTGCCCGGTCATTTCTCTGGAGCCGTGGCCAGTCCGACATTCCGGTCGCCCGCTCCATAATGCATCCACCACTGATGGTCGTACAGAATGATGCTGTTCATCCAGAGACAGTTCTTAAATGTCCCGCTTTCATAAGCTTCCGCCGGTTTCAAGATGCAATCGTCCAGTTGCGCTGCTTTGTTGGTCAGGTCGTTTTGTTTGAACAGGACCTCGGAAATGGCGTAATACCATTTGCCTTTGCCATTCAATGTTCCGGCAATGAACAAAACCACGTTGTCCGGTTGCGTCTTGGAGTAGTTGGCAATGGCCACGCAGGGTTCCCAGGGTTTGACCCACCCCTGTGGCAGCTTGAGGTCAACGCGGGAGATGCGACTCCAATTCGTCAGGTCATCGGAATAGCAAATGCCACAGGAATCGTTGCCGATATACATGCAGAATTTGCCGTTGATTCTCACCGGCACGCCCAAAGGATCGCGAACCAGCGCGCCGTTCTTGGGGCCGCTTTGAATCACCCCCAACTTGGTCCAGTCCGTGCAATTGGTTGAAATGGCCTCGCACAGCGCGATCTTCCCGCCGTCATTGCCGGTGTAGAAGGCGTAATATTTGCCGTCGTATTTGACGAGTCGGGCATCCTCGCAACCGTATTTCTTTTCAAATTGCTCCCGGGCGGCAATCACCGGCTCTGGGCGGCGGTTGAAGGTAACGCCATCCAGACTGTCGGCATAACCTTCCTGGGAGATGCCTGTTCTCGTGGCTTGTCCCCGGTAAAGCATCAGGAATTTGCCCTGGTCATACAGCACGCCAGGATTGTAAGCATTGCAGGCTTCCCAACTATTCCCCTGCGGCTTGAGGATGGGGTTCTGGCCATACCGCACGAACGGCCCAATCGCCCAGTCGGGCCAATGGGAGGCCTCCACCGTGAACGCATATTCCGGGGATTCCAGCGACGCCTTGCCCTTGGCCTTAAATGACTTCACGCTCCAGTGATGCACCCCTTCGGCCAGCGGCGTAACGGGTGAATAGCTCAATACTTGCCCTGGCCGCGCCGGGACTTTTGCGAGGCTCTTGTGATCCATAAACACCTCGTAACTGCGGGCCCGGATACTGGCTTTCCAGAACAGCATCGGCTGCGCGACTTCAAAATGATCCCCATTGCGCGGCGAGCAAAGTTCAATTTCCTCATTCGCCGTCGTTTGAGGAAAGGGCAGTCCGTTGGTCGGCCAGTGGCTGACTTGCGCGTTTTCATTTAATGCCACTCCGGGGGAGGATTTGGCTGCATCCAAGCCGATGTTCCAACCGTCCAGCGTTACCAGCGGCTCCTCTGACTTCAGGTCAACCGCCGCCGCTTCAATGCCAATGGTTTTCGTTTCACCCGGCACCAGCGAAACATAGTTGTCGGTGTAATAGACGGGCAAAACCCGTTCGCCGGATTTGTTGCGATGAAGCTGGAGGTGGGTCATCAACGCCACGGAGGGGCTGCTGTTTTTCAGAGTCACTTCCAGCCGGCATTGGCCATCCTCGTCATGCCGCGAAACGGTGGCGGCAAGGCTGGCCACGGGCAGCGATGCCAGCGGGCTTAAATCATCCCGGTGTGCCGGCAGCGCGCGCCAGTAAAAGTTGTCCGAAAGCAGCTTGCCGGCGGCGTCCCGCAGTTCAAGTTTCACAAAATGAACGGCGGAAAGATTGTCCGGCCAGTTTACCGCGCCCAAACTGGTGGCTGCCTCCTGACTGGCATTGACCGCAAAGTCCTGTCGGCCGGCAAGTTTTCCGTCAAGATTGTAAATCGTCAGATGAACCTGCGCCTGCGCCAGCGGAGCCGGCAGATTGTTGATGATTTCCACGTTCCAATTCTTTTCGTTGAGTTGCACGTGCACCGGCTCGCCCGCTTTTTTCACGGCAAAGAGCGCGCTGTTCGGCTCGAGGTCATGATGGTAAAGCTGCCAGACGAAACTCGGCTGCGCGGGATGGCTCATCCAGGTGATGACCGCCGTGGCGGTTTTGAACAGGCCGCTGTTGCGGCCTTCATACATCGCGCGGAACGCCTCGTAGGTAGCCAACTGGCCCTTGCGGGCGAAGTCTGCCAAATTGAGCACTTTGCCGTAGCGCTCGTTGATTATGCGCGGATACTGGTCGCCCTTTTGTGCGCCCCGCGCCAGATCGTGTTCGGCCCAGTCATCATTGATTTCTTTCCAGTCCTTTTCCGGCATCATGCCCTGAATGGATTCCAGCGTGGGAATGGACACGCTGCCGATTTCCGTTTTGAAAACTTCGCGGGCCGGGAAGTCGTAAAAGAATCGCGGGGCGCGCCAGCAATAGGGACCGCCCGAGTGCACACCTCGGCCGTCGGTGGAACTCGCCTGATAGAGCCGCGCCGGATCCAATTCCGCCAGCAACTTCTTCAAGGCCTCATCAATTTCCGTCGGCGGATGGCCTTCATTCCGGGCGCACCAGAGGGCGATGCACGGATGACTGCGGAACCGAAGCACCTTGTCGCGCACATTGGCCATATAGATGTCCAGATCTGCCGGATTATCGCCGTCCGACGGGTTGGGCTGGAAAAATTCATCCCACAGGAGAATCCCATATTTGTCACACAGCTCATAAAGGTCTTTGCTGGTGCTCTGGCCGACCCAGTTGCGAATCATATTGATGTTGGCAATCTGATGCATGCGCACCGCCGCCTCCAACCGGGCGCGCGGGGTGCGTTTCATGGCTTCATCCATGCCCCAGTCGCCTCCCCGGCAAAACACCCGCACGCCATTCACCGAAAGCGTCAGATTCTCGGAATCGGGCACGGAATACTGGATTTGCCTGATGCCGAAGGTCACCTCCTGCTGGTCGGAGATTGTCCCGGCGGACTCAAAACTCAAATGGAGGGTGTAAAGATTTTGCGGGCCAAAACCATTCGGCCACCAGAGCTTGGGATTCTTTACCTGAAGCCCGGCAGTATTGGCCGGGTCGAGCATTACTTTTTTCGTGGTGTGGGCTTCTAGCAGCACTGTTTGTTGAAAGGAGACCTCACCAAAACCCCCTTTTAATACTCCCGACTGGGGCTTGTCCGTGGTGTTTTGCAAGTCCAGTTGGATCCCCACTTCGGCAGAACTCAGGTCCGGCAACGGCAGTTTGGTGGTGACGAATGGATCTTTAATCAAAACCGGTCCCGAGGCCGACAAATATACTTTTTGCCAGATGCCGCTATCCCGATCGCGAATCGCCGGAATCCAATCCCAACCCAGGGTGCAAAGAAATGTCGGGCCGTCCATGGCGGTGATGCCGCCATTTTTCCCCAACCCGTTGGCGACAGTGTGCTCGTGCGATTCCCCGGGGTGCGGTTGGGGCGAGATAAGCACCGCCAGCACCGCCGGCTTGCCCGGCTCAACCACGGACGAAATATCAAACACCCCGCGGATGAAAGCCCCCTTGATGCTCCCCAAGTCTTGACCGTTGACCCAGACTTCTGCGATATAGTTAATCCCGTCAAAGTTCAGCCAAATCTTCCGGCTGGCGTATTCTTTGGGCACCGTAAAATCGGTCCGATACCAATACTTGGTGCGACAGAGGCTGTCCGGAATCTTATCCGGCCGGTTGTTTTCCCCGTAAAGCGGTTCCGGATAAACGCCGTCATTGACCAGGCTGGTGAGCACCGTTCCTGGCACCGTCGCCGCATACCAACCGGTGGTTTGAAAACCAGCGGACGAAACTTCGCCACCACCTGACGTCACCTTGGCGGCATCTTGCAATTTCCAGCCGGAGGAAACCTCAACCTGATCGGGAACTGCTGCTGACGCACTGGGTGCTGCCAGATTCAGCAACCCGACCAAAACCGCGAGGCAAGTGAGACTGGCATTGTGGATGGAATTGAAGCATTTCATGATTTCGTCAAATGATTTATGTTTTCCCGTTGATTAACGGCAGAGTGCTGTGACCCTGCAAAAATTGGACAAGTGTTTATGTAGTTCTTTGGTGTGACTTTGTCAATGATTCTCGGTGAAAAGTGGCTGGCAACAATCTGGTTAGAGCGCCGTGAGACCCGGTTTTGTTGTTGTGGAATCTCTACTGCTACAGACCTGGTTGGCTTGAATGCCGGGGAATGCCCACTCTCGGCTCCTGGATTTCAGTGGCGGCCACTAAAGCGCAAATCACGCAGAATACGCGAAAGCCGGATGTGGCTCGTGCCTTGATTGCCTTGAATCCCTTGATTGCCAGCCGTCGCCTTAACTAGGGTAAATCCACAGCAACCGGGCCGCTTCGGGAATTTTCATATCAATGGTTTTTCAGAGAACCAAACATCTGGCCAGCCAGCCAGCCCAGCCAGACGCCAATGAGGCACAACAGCACGGACAGCAGCACATTGCCACCCGCATAAAGCCATTGGCGTTCTTGAATGAACTGAAGCGTACGCCAGCTAAAAGAGGAAAAGGTGGTGTAGCCGCCGCAGATGCCAATCATGATGAACTGGGTGGCAAAGGTGCGGGTCCGGGGATCCATCCGCCCATCCGGGTCGGTCAGGGCACCGAGGAAGCCGATGAGCAGGGAGCCCGTGATGTTAATGACCAACACACCCCAGGGAAAGGATTTGCCAAAGCGGGCGGAGATGAGGCCATCCACCCAGAATCGGCTGACGCTGCCAAGCGCGCCACCGAGGGCGACCCAAAGATAGGCAATGTTCATGATGCTCCTGCGAATGTCGGTTGATTCGTAGGAGTCATCAGCACTGAAATAGTCAGGCGGTTTTTCAAGGTGACTTGAAGGGCAAACTCCATTGCCTGTAAAAATGTCCAACGAAAGCGCGGTGAATGCAACAGAAAAGCGTGAGGAGGGCGGTTAGTTTCCGGCGTTTACTCTCCCGGTAACCCCCGCAAATATCTTGGTATGCCGAGGGCTTGATGGTTCAATGGGGCCATGATATTAGGCCTTGGCATGGATGTGGTCGAAGTGGCGCGCATTGCGGCGTCACTGGAGCAATTGGGCGACGCATTCATGGAAAAAGTGTTGCTGCCGGATGAAATTGTCTATTGTCGAACCCACCGGGAACCGGCGCCGTTCGTGGCCGTGCGCTTTGCCGCCAAGGAAGCTGTTTCCAAGGCGTTTGGCACCGGCATCGGCTCGGAACTCGGCTGGCACGACATCGAAGTCCGCCACCGGGAATCCGGCGCGCCCTGCGTGATCTTGCATGGCCGGGGCCGGGAGTTGCTGGCAGCGCGCGGGGCTAAGTCCCTGCATTTGACCCTGACCCATACCGCCAGATATGCGGCGGCCACCGCCATTTTAGAAGGATAGGAACGTTCGGCCTGGACCCGCCGAGGGTGGCGCAGTCTTGGATTCTCCTTTTTCAATCCCCTTATTTTGGCCATAATCCGCCTGTGGAAACGGCGATGATACTGGCGATTGTCTTGTTCGCTGGCGCGAGCTTCTTCTTTGCGCTGGCGGAAACCGCGCTGTTTTCCCTCAGTAAATGGCAGGTGGCCCAACTGGCGGAAAAGCACGCGGGCACGGGCAAAATGGTGGCCCAACTTCTCGCCCGGCCGCATGATTTGCAGGCCACGCTGGCGCTGGGCAACACCTTTGCCAACGCCGCCATTCTGGCCGTGGCGCTGCGCATGGTGTTCGATGCTCACTGGGTGCTGCTGCTGACCATGCTGTGCGTGTCCACCTTGGTGCTGGTTGGATGCGAAGTACTGCCGAAAACGCTGGCGGTCCGGGAACCGGTTCGCTGGGCCTTGCGGGTGGCGTGGCCGCTGCAGCTCTTTGGGCACCTTTCCCATCCCTTCCACCGGGCGGCTCAATGGA
>Ga0007882_10001821_pt1 | contig 12205 bp, 20 predicted proteins | sample CryBogCBH12Aug01_FD_71195 | JGI IMG/M metagenome (GOLD analysis project Ga0007882, IMG submission 71195) | Freshwater microbial communities from Crystal Bog, Wisconsin, USA - CBH12Aug09.1 | ecosystem: Environmental > Aquatic > Freshwater > Lake | place: Crystal Bog, Wisconsin, USA | collected... | reverse complement strand
TGAACTGAGCCTAAGAAGAGTTACAGCAAGAGAAAGAGATGAAATTTCAGAAAGATACAAAAAAGAAAAAATATTCGAAGGAATGTTAAAAGCAATTTCTAAAGATTATACAACAATAATGTCTGAAATAAAAAAAGAATATGAAATTTATGCTTTTTTTGAACAAGTTAAAGAGAATAATAAACTAATTGAAAAATATGTAAATAAAAAAGAAGCAGAATTATTCATTAAAGTTCTTCAAGAAAAAAAAGATAAAGAGAAGGAAGTTAAAAAAACATTTTCCATTAAATCCTATGCTGATGATGGAATAAATGAAATTAAAGATATTTTAGTTATTAAAGATAAAAAAATGCAGATAGCCTATCTAGGATCATCCCAATTTTCAATAACCTATTCAGCCATAGATTACAAAGATGCAGATAATAAGGTCAATGAATTCCTTGCCAAAATAGAAAAGCAAGCAAAAGAAAAAAAGATGATCTTTGAAATCATAGAAAGAAAATGATAATGAAAAAATGCAAATCCTGCAACACCTATACTCTTAAGGATATTTGTCCAAAATGTAAAAAAGAAACTTCTTCAGCCCATTATAAATTTATAAAACTTAAAGACGTGAAGGAAGAGAATGATACTAGCTAGATACAAAGAATTTTCTCAGTTATTAGATTTAGTAACTGAATCTCAAACTAAATTATCTAGACCTTTAATTAGAGTGGATAGACAAAATAATTTATATTTTTATAAAATATCAAAAGGGAACGAAGAAAAAATACAACTAGACCCTAGAGATTCAGAAAGATTTCAATCTTCCAATGGAAAAAGAGTAAATTATCACTATGATTCTAGAGAGCGCATTCTTTCTTAACAATTTCCATATCTTTCTCCCAGTCACCTATTAATTTTCTATTGTAAATAATTGCAGCCGGATGAAATAAAGGTATTAACTTTACCTTTGTTCCAAAAATTTCAATATTTTGTACTTTTCCATGTACCTGTGTAATTCCAGGTTGTTCTTTCATTTTATCAACATCACCTAAAGAAAGGAAAAATTTAGTAGAATAATTTCCTAGACTACAAACAACTTTTGGTTGCATAGCCTTTATTTGCTCAATGAGCCAAGGCGTATGGGCCCTTATCTCATCATCACTTGGATTTCTATTCTCTGGAGGTCTACATTTCAATATATTTGCAACATAAATATCATTCAACGATAGCCCTACATTAGCCAGAAGTTTATCTAAATTTTTACCTGCAGCACCTACAAAAGGAATTCCCTGTTCATCTTCATTTGCACCTGGAGCTTCACCCACAAAAAGTATTTTAGCATGCTCATTTCCTTTTCCAATAACAATATTTTTACAATTTCTACATATCTCAGTATTCTTAGTAAGCTCCATTGCTTCCTTTATGTCCATAAAAATTAATAAACAATAACCTTTAAAACCCTATCTTACAAAATAAAATCATGGTAGAACAACAATGTCTTGTATTAATTAAGCCAGATGGATTGATCAAAAGCCTAACCGGAGATATAATCATGGCTCTCTCAGCCACAAAGCTAAAAATAATTGGAACTAAAATTGTAAAACCTTCCAAAGCACATTTAGAAAGCCACTATGGAGATTTAAAACAAAGAAAGCCAGCCGTATTTGATGCCACCATAGATTACATGTCTGGAAAATATCATACCGATAGAGTATTTGCCCTAGTCTATAAAGGAGAAGATGCTATCGCTAAAATAAGAGAAGTTTGCGGAGCCACAAATCCTGAAGCTGCAGAACCTACATCCATTAGAGGTCGCTATGGAAGAATTCACAGTAAAACAGGAATTTTTGAAAATGTTGTTCACGCCTCCGATTCTCCAGAAAGTGCTGAAAGAGAAATTAAGCTTTGGTTTTTCCCCGATGAAATAGTTGAACCTATTTATCCTACTAAGAAAGAAAAAGTTAATGTTGAACGTAGTGTCTGGAAATAATTAATAGACAAATAAACATTAATTCTAAAAACTCTTTTAATCTTTAATTATAATCAATAAACAAGCCCCTATAGTTCAGCCCGGATAGAACACGACCTTGCGGAGGTTGTAACCTAGGTTCAAATCCTAGTAGGGGCGTTTAATAAAATCTAAATTGAAAATGGTTTCGATAACACTTCTTCTATTAATATTTGATTGCCGATATAACATCTTGGAGATAAAGAAATAAAAGATTCATCCCCTGCCAATATTGTTTTATTATTATCATTGACAAAAAAGAGATATTTTAATTTTTTGCGAGAAATAACATGTCTTTCTAGATTGAAATCGAATAATATTATATCTGATTCAATACTTTTCTCAAAAATTCCAGCTAATCCTATTGGAGCAAAAGAATTAGCAAGACCTACTCTATCCCCTACTCGAACATCATCAAGACTTTTCAGCCTATCTAGAGAATATGATTCAAAACTAAAATTCATAGAAATAGACTGAAGGAGTTATTTTTATAACTTTCTATAAAATTAATCTGAAATAATTAAATAATAATTTACAAAATTACTATTCTTCGTCTCTAATACCTTTTTCTGTCAAAAAGAATTGACATTCATTATCTGGAAGATTAGGCGAGTCTATTAATTTTGCAACTCTGCTTCCTGCTTTTCCTCTTCTGAAATACATTCTATAGGTACTTGCATGAGCTACAATATTTCCTCCAACTGCAGTTGTAGGGTCTCCAAACATCATTGCCGGATTTGCCATAACTTGATTTGTTACGTATATTGCAAGATTATGTTGTTCCGAAAGTCTAATTAATTGATGAAGATATCTATTCAACTTATGTTGTCTATCTGCCAATTCTCCTCTTCCAGTAAACTCTGCTCTGAAATGTGCAGTAAGTGAGTCTATAATAACTAATTTAATAGGTTCTCCTTCTTTTATCATTTCAGTTATTCTATCCAAAAGTAAAATCTGATGATCACTATTGAATGCTCTTGCAACTAAAATATTTTTCAATACTTTATCGGGATTTGCTCCAATTCCTTCAGCAATTTGTCTTATTCTTTGAGGTCTGAAAGTTCCTTCCGTATCAATAAAGACTGCCTTACCATTAGCACCCCCCTGCTCTACCGGTAATTGAACATTCACAGCTAGAGTCAATCCTAGCTGTGTCTTTCCAGAACCAAAAGCGCCGTAAGCTTCTGTCAACGCTCTTGTTTCTACCCCTCTTCCTCCCAGAAGTGCATTAATATTGTTGCTTCCAGTTGAAATATAATTTACATCCTCTCTCTTTTTCGCGAATTCATCTCCAGTCATGAATCCTAGCTTCATCATGTTTCTAGCTGCTTGAATTGCTTTTCTAGCAACTGCTTCGCTTACTCCAGCCATATCCCCAAGATTTCCTGGAGACATTACTGCTAATCCCATTAAATCATAAACTCCAGCCGATTCAAGCTTTGCAGCAATTCCAGGACCAATTCCGGGAACATCCGTAAGTTTCAAATCTTTTGTCTCTTTTTCAGAAATAATTTCCTCTTCTTTTCCTTCTTTCTCTTCAACCACTTCTGTTTTTTTCGCCATAATTAATTTCACATTCTCGAGTTTATAAATATTATATCATTCCAGAATACATTTCTAATTTCTATTATAAAATATAGAATAATCTAATAAAAAGAATGATATTAATTCCACATAAAACATAAAATAAAATACTTTCCACTTTGCTGCCAGTTCTTATTTTAGATTTTAATTCGTCCTTAAATGGCCAAAATGGTCTTATTCCATCAATAGTAAATGAATCTGCTATTAAATGACTAGAGTAACCTAAAAAGAAAGGCAAGGCTAATATAGGAACATAAAATGCAAATAATAAAGAAAGTAAAATAGCCAAAGTGAAACTATGAAATATACCTCTATGCTTAACAAACCACTGTATAGGTCTAAGTATTTTATATTTACCCATCAAAGAATGAGTCATATCAATATCTGGAATTAAAGTAGCTATCAAAGCTACAATTATAAAAATAATCTTAAAAGTCACATGAGGAATAAATAATAATATTAAAAGAGAAGTAATAGCTAAATGAGTTCTAAGCATCATAAGTCTATAGAATAACAATCAAATATAAATCTTATCCTTTCTTTTCCAACTCAGTCATCAACTCATTAACATTGACATCTTCAACTTTTTCCACATTAAATTCCATAGTATTATACAATGCATTAGTCTTAACATTGCCTATGAAAAACTTTTCTTCTCCCAAGATTGAATTTTTCTTTTCCATGAACTTTTCAATATTGAATACCTCTTCTTCATTCAATCCCAGTTGATAAATATTATCCCCAAACAATACACTTCTAATTGAATCAGTGCCGTCATCGAGCACCACATTTAACAAAGCTCTTTTCTTAGGAACAATTTTTCCATGAATCTTGCATTCCTCTTCTATTACTCTCTTCCCACATTCAGGACAAACTTCAAAATGTCTTGGCTCAAATACTTGCACAACCACGGCTCTAACTTTAACACTTTGCCCAGATTGCATTTTATCTATTTTAGTTAAAGCAAACTGTTTCTTTTCAACCACATTTCCTATTGTTTCTTTGCTTAGTTTAATATCTGAAAATGAACTTAAATGTAATTCCCCATTTCTTACCTGTGCATTAGATACTTCTATTACGTCGCCTGCTTTTATCTTGTTCTGTTCAAATAGAGCAATATGATTTGTATCCCATAATACTGTCTTAACATTATTACTCTCATCTGCAATAACCAAATTAGCTACCTTGCCTTCTCTTCCATTTTTATTATAACTTCTTATGGAAATAACTTCCAATATTTTACCTATAACATTTGCTTTCTTCATGCCTTGAACCAGCTCAGAAATTTTCATTCTTTCTTTATCGAAGTTAATTCCCAGTTCTGCAGCAACTATTTGAGCAGCACCCTCTTTTGAAACTAATCCTGATAATTTTGCTCTTTTTGCTTCAACCTTTCTTTCAATATCTTCCTTAGGTAATTTGGATGCTAAAGAAATTCTTTCAACCAGTTGAGAATAATTATCCATATCTATCCGATCAATTCAGCATTTAAAAGTATTTTGCTTTCCCATCACCATGAATTAAAAGCATTTTATCGATATAAACAAGCTTTAAATACTTGAAAAGTTATCCATACTTGTCTAGATTTAATTGAAAGGAGGAATAAAAATGGCACAAAAATTAAGCACTCTCGGATGGATTACTAGAATTTTGATAGTAATTGGAGCATTAAATTGGGGACTTGTATCTTTAGGATATAACCTCGTAGATTCATTGTTCGGAGCAGGATCAATTATTGCAACAATAGTTTATGCACTAGTTGGATTATCCGGTATCTGGGAATTAATCGAATTATTCAAATAAAAACACTAATTTTTTATTTTATTTTTACTTTCTTTCTTTTATATTTTTCTCAACAATAAGTTTTATAAACCGACCTTATTAATAGAATTTATGCCAGCAACAGTAGTTATAGTAGTTAAAATATTACCTGAGTCTCCAAGTACAGATTTAGCTAAAATGAAAGAACTTGCAAAAGCAGCCTTAGAACCTCTTGGAGCTAAAAATGTTTCTTTTGAAGAAAGACCTATTGCTTTTGGTCTAAAAGCACTTATCGTTAAAACAGATATGCCTGAAGAGAAAGGCACAGACGCCGTAGAAGCCGCATTGGCAAAGCTTCCTGAAGTTTCTTCCGTATCTATTGAAGATTACCGAAGAGCATTTGGTTAAGATTGTATTTTATTGTATAAATCTATTTAAAGTATTAAAATAAACAAATACTTATGAATATTAATTATTTTGATCTTATGGAAGCAACATTACACTACTCCAACCTAAGTGAAGGAGAAAAATCTGAAAGTAATTGTCTTGGAAGGGTCAAAGAACAATTAGAAGAATATAGAAACACATTGACTAAAGGAAGAATGCCTACATTAGATAACTTTAGAGGAATAAACTATGCATTTATGGGACATCCAGTTGTTTATAGCGTATTAAAAAGTTTTAAAATAAATCTTGAAGAATATCGGGGTAAAAAAGAAAGCATGTTAATTTTTGAAAGAGATATCAAAGCAGGATTAGATCTATTTTTAGAAATATTCGGAAAAGAAAACATCAGCAGAAATAATGCTCATGAACTAGCTGAATTTTGTTCCCATATGCATCAAGCAGAAGGAGCAGGAAGAAATGATTCAAGCATGCACTTCTTTGCCCCGTTAGCAAAATCTCTATAAACCCTTTATTCCATAAACACCCATGGCTTTAACACCTGAACAAATAATAGATCTCAAAGAACAATTAAAAAGTCAAGTCGAAAACCTTTCTCCAGAAAAAAGATCTGAAGCACTAAAACAAATTGATTCTTTATCACCTCAAGCCCTAGAGTTAATGCTTAAACAACAAAGTAATAATTCTAAATCTGTTAAAGAAGATAAGACTATTTTTAGAATGATTGTTGATTCAGATATTGCATCCGTTAAAGTAGAAGAAGACAAAAATTCTCTTGCAGTATTAGATATAAACCCTATTTCCAGAGGTCATTGTATAATTATACCTAAAAAAGCAATAAAAGATGCTAAACAAATTCCTAATTCCTGCTTTACCATGGCTAAAAAAATAGCTAAACGTATTGTAAAAAAATTAAAAGCAAAATCAACAGAAATTCAGACAGAAAATAAATTTGGAGAAGTAATAATTAATCTAATTCCATCCTATACTGAACCATTAAGCCTAAATTCTCAAAGAAAAAAAAGCAATAACGAAGAATTAGAATCCATTGCCGAAAAAATAAGACCTAAGACTGTAAAGAAAATTCAGAAAGTTAAAATAAAGAAAGAAGAAAACTCTGCAAGTCAAATTTTGAAAATAAAAAGAAGAATACCATAATTATAAATGCCATTAAAAAAGATGGAACAAACGGAAGTCCATATTTTACCCAAACATTGACTCTGTTCTTCCTTATCAATTCTATATCTTTCAAACTCAGACCATGAACGCTTCTTTTTATAACTCTATTTCCCATTTTAACATCTTTGTATAACCAATCTCCTTCCGTTAAAACACCATAGGAAACCAATTTAATCATTGAATTATTTTCCACACTTTTTAAGAAAACAAAAATAAAGGGTATTAATAGCAAGAAGACAATTGAATAATAGGACAAATACCCATTCCAACCACTAATAGAATATTCTAAAATTAAAAATAAAGCTAAAATAATTGATATTAAAAAATAAAATTTGTATTTTCTTAAATTTTGTCTGAACTCTTTTTTAAATTTAAAGAAATTGTGTAATGCTAAAACTGAACTATATATCAAACTATAAACTGCACCCACTAAAAATAATAAGAATATAAAACTCAAACCTAGATAGATAATAGAATACCAACTATCGAATGGAATTATCGCACCAAAAGCTATCAAAAGCTTTGCATCTCCTCCTGCAAAGACTCTTCCGTAATAAAATAAATTAGCCAATAACATGAATACTAAAACACCTACAATTGAATAAATAAAGAAATAATAATTATCATTAATAATTCCATAAAATAATCTATAAGCTAAAATAAATGTCAATAAACTAAAATTAACCCAATTACTTACTTCTCTTTTTCTAATGTCTTGTATAGATGCAAATACAACATATAAAAAAGCTAAAACAAAAATAGGATAATATTCATTCATAAAAGAAAGAAAAAGCTAATCTTTATTAATCTTCTTATGGATTATTTTTATTATCCACATTATTACTTATTGAAACATTTGAACTTCTAAATTGCCCGCCTTTCTTAAACCTATTATATCTGCCCTTGGCCTTTTTATCGTTCTTGCTCTTTCTTTTCTCAGAAAATCCATAGTCCATATTATAAATAAAAACAGAGAGTTTAAATTACTTACTAATTAAGGAATAATGCAACAAACATTAGTAGAAGAAGCTCCAACGAAACCTGAAGTTATTTTCTTAGTATAAGGTGCACTAGCTGAACTTTGATCTACTGGACAATTAGTTCCTGAAAGACCCTTAAGATCAACTTTACAATCAATATCTGTAAAGCTAATACAATTTGTAGAATCAACTAAAGAAGTTTGCTTACCCTGTTCAATTAATGATATACATTCCGTTCTTATTGAGGATTGATCACAAGTTATTCCGCTATTTTTAGTATCTGAACTCATGTCAGCATTAACTCTTGCATCCATACAATTGATATATTCTGTACTAGAACCAATTTTTACCTCTCTAAATGCACAAAAATCTGCTTTAGAAGAAACTTGAACATAACCCTGACATGCTTGCACTACTCCCGCAACTCCACTTCCTGGAAATAAATTAAATTTATCGAATATAGGATTCAGAGCACCAGATAATCCCATAATTAAAAGAACAACCACCACAACTACTAAAACAATTGCTGCTAAGGTACCAGTACTCATTCCCTCTTGAGCTTTCTTATTAAAACCTCTTTTAATATTCATAATTAATATAAAATCTCCTTGTTTATAAACCTTATGCCGACTTGGCGTTTATTTTAAGAACTGAATTAATATCAAAATTTCTATTAACTCTATTAGAAGAATCATCTGCAAGAACAGATACTCCCTTAATATTTAAAATTAAACTATCCCCATTAATAGTTATATCAAAATCTCCAGTTCTTATTTTTGCAAAAAGATTACCTTGAAATCCTTCTTTTAAGTCATGTGTTTGAGCAATCTTTTCAAATTCTTCTTTAATGTCTCCACTAGGCTGATGAGCAGCGATTGTTTCTCTTGCCATCTCTTGAACCATAGCAGTACTATATTTTTCATCAAAACTAATCTCATTCATAATTAAATCCCATTTCTTAGAGTTATTATCGAAATTTCTCTGAGAAGTATAAAATAAAAATAAAGTTGAAACTATTAATATCAAAGCAATTACAAACAAAATCATAGTAGGAATATCTCCTTTTTTATTCATTTTCATGGACAGCCCCCATAATATCCAACTAAACCTACTCTTGTTTCATTGATATTTAATTTAACTTCGTCAATCTTAGATAAAATGTTTAAATAATTATAAGCACCTAATTTTCCATTTGAATCTTTTTCTATAAAAAATCTAGAAAATGTTCCCGGAACAATTCCATTTGAACGAATATTATCACTATCAGCATACGATCCAACACCAAAGAAAATACACAAATCTTTGTTTGTATAGCTGACATCATTAAGTGCTAAATTAGAAAAATAATTATCTAAATCTCTAGAATTGATATTATTATTTTTAAACTCTGAAATTAATTCTTCACTTAATAATTTAGTTTGTCCGTTTAAAGTAATCGGTTTAAACAATATAGAATCTGAATTTAAACTAACGCCCGTGTAAGAAACTTCAGTTTTGTAATTATTATTTGATATCCATATGGTCACAACAACAAAAATACCCATTAAAAATACAATTAAAAATAAAACAACAAGAGTAGTAAGACCCTTTCCCAAAACCTGTCCTTTTCTATTCATTTTCATGCATTAGCCACCCTCAAAACTTGATTGCTTCCAGTAATAATAGTAATATTTCTATTTTGAATGATTAAATTCTGACTAAAACATTTAGGATAATTTGGATTACTATCTGCTCCTTTTAGAAAACAAGATTCCACACTTCCTCCAATTGAAAATAAATATGTAGAGGAAGAAACACAATCATCAATTGATAAATCCTGGCAAATTTTGATTATAATACTTCTATTTTCTATGGAATTTTTATTTAAATTACATGAACTAAATAAATTATTCTGCAAATCAATAAAGTTAGACTTTGTTAAACAATCTTTTAGATTATAATTCAAAATCTGTGATTCTACCTGTTTAATATCATAACCAGTTCCAAAATAAATTAAAACACTTATGGCAATTCCACCACCTATAATCAAAATTAAAAAGAAAAATGGAAAAACCATTACCTGTGTACCTGTTTGTCCTTTTCTATTCATTTTCATTCTTTACTCCTAGATATGTTAAAAGACAAAACATTACCTGGAACTCCCCTTTCAACTTTTACATTATTAACATCCACATTATTGAAATAACCATAGCAACTCTTTCTTCCAAAACTAAATTGCACACATATTTCTTTATCCACATTATTGAAAACAAATAGTTGAGAATCAGAAAGCCCTTTTTTAGCAACTCCCGTAGCCGTACTAATATCTAAAGAGATAACATCCCCTGGTTTTGATAAATCAATCATCTTAGCTATTTCTTTAGCATAATATTCTTCCCAAAAAGCACTGTTGTTCCTTTGCGCAGAAACAAAATAAACCATAGCTACTAAGAATACTAATGCTAATAATAAATAAACTATATTATTCATCAAATTTTCTCCTATACTTGCTTTTTTATTAATTCTATCAATCATGGCTGAATACCTAATCCGCTAGTTGAAGGAGCAGCATAGGGAGAAGTGCCACCGTCCATACTAATATTTATACCATTTTTTTGTTTTGTAATACTTACTTCTATAAATTTTTCAGATAAAGGAATATACTCATAGGAACTGCCACCTAAATAAATTATATTCGTAGTAATTCCATTAACATTAATAGAATTACAGTATCCTCCATTGGCACACATACTTGCAAAATTAGATTTAGTCAAACCTCCAGAAGTTTGTTTACAAACACATAAACAACTATTGAAAAAACATTTATCTGGCCTGCTCTTATCATCCTTAGACCAACCAACAATCATCCAATTACCTCCGCCCTTAAATCCAGAAACTGGAAACAAATTACTTTCTCCATCCTTAAGATAATCTATTTTTCCTTGAACATAGGCAAGAGTGTTTTTTGCATTTTGAGTTTCCTGATCACTGAAAACATTATATATCATCACAGCCGCAACAATAATTAATACTATAACCAATAGAGAAATTAACAATCCAGGTACTTCTTCCATTAAGTCTGTTCCTTTTCTATTCATACTATACACTTCCTTCAATTACTCCACACAATTGATTTATAGTCTTAAAATCATAGGGAACTGCTTGAACTAAAGAACAGCCCTTACTAGTTCCAACATATCCATTCACCCAACTTGCAGTATTCTGATTTTCTCCGGTCAAATCTCCGCAATACCCTGCAGCCATCATTTGTCCTGAATACGCATTTATAGATGCCTGAGCCGCAATACCTACTCCTGCAGCAGCAGCATAAAGTCCACCCTTCAATAATAAAGTACCTGTAATAGATCTTGTAGGCATAGTCAAAAGTGAACCTCCCGCAACTGCTAAACCATCGCTTCCCAAATTAGACAAAACTTCAGTAACACTTTGTGCTTTTATTTGCATAAACAAAAATGAAATTTGTCTTTTCCCAGAACTATCAAATTTTCCATTTTCAGAAGTTAAAGTAGTTATTTGTTTTTCAAATAAATTTCTATTGTAAACTGGATATGTACTAAATTGTTTATCAGTCATTGCTTGAACATAATTTATATCTAATCCAGGAACTTTATTTTCTTTCATATAAGTATAAACATCAACATTATTCATTACTGTTTGACTTACACCTTTATCTATAGCCACTCTTGAACACACAACACAATACGGTTGAACAAAAGCGCTTTGCCCGGGAATAACGGACAACCCTCTGCTCTTCGCATAATTACTAAATAAATCTAACTTCCCCTGCCCCATTAAGTCCCAACAATTATACATTGCATTTGCACTTTCTTCATCAATGATATTTGCCTTTTGATAATCATCTCCTGTAAGTTGAACAACTTTTACTCCACTCTCCCCCGCAAAAGAATCTTCACAATTTCCAGGTCCATCAGTCAAACATATTTTTTTAACACTACACTTTAAAGGAACAAAATTCTCCACAGCCTGAGGTGAAGTAGCTCTAGTAATAACTGTTAGCTTGCAAGTCGTATCAGTTGTATCAGCTACATCTTTCAATGTTACCCAAAGTAATAATACAATTAAAAATCCCACAATTGCAATGACTAAAAGAACAACCTGTTGAGCCTCTATTTCCCCTCTTTTAGATATCATTAAATTCATAATAAATCGGTATTTATAACCATTGCGTCTATCCTATCATTTTCTTAATAAAAATATAAAGTGCAGCTCCAGCAAGTATAATAAAAACAGTCCACAACAAAATAGTAGTGGTTGCATTCCCCACTAATGCTTTTTTATTAAA
>Ga0007882_10001820_pt1 | contig 12208 bp, 8 predicted proteins | sample CryBogCBH12Aug01_FD_71195 | JGI IMG/M metagenome (GOLD analysis project Ga0007882, IMG submission 71195) | Freshwater microbial communities from Crystal Bog, Wisconsin, USA - CBH12Aug09.1 | ecosystem: Environmental > Aquatic > Freshwater > Lake | place: Crystal Bog, Wisconsin, USA | collected... | reverse complement strand
CTTACAGGGCCCCAGGGCCCGATCGGGGCCACTGGTCCCCAGGGTGTGGCAGGCGTGGCAGGTCAGACCATCATTGCCGGGCAGGCGGTGCTGAACGGCACCACGGATCCGATCGCATCGGTAGGTGCCGATGGTGATTTCTACATCAACACGTCCACCGATGTGCTCTGGGGGCCCAAGGCCTCTGGCGTCTGGCCGGTCGTGGGGGTCAACCTGATCGGCCTTACCGGGCCGCAGGGCATTCAAGGTGTGACAGGGCCTGCTGGAAGCCCGGGTGCCACAGGCGCAACCGGATCCCAGGGACCAGTGGGGCTGCAGGGGCCGATCGGCTTGACCGGGGCTGTGGGAGCCACGGGTGCCAACGGTCTCGCAGGCATGGATGGCAAGACCATCCTGAACGGCAGCGGATCTCCCGTCGCCAGTAACGCCGCAGGCACGATTGGCGATTTCTACCTCGACACATCGACCAATACCCTCTATGGACCCAAGGTCGGCACCACCTGGGTGGGACTACCAGGTGTCTCTCTTGTGGGCCCGGCAGGTCCATCTGGCGGCCCCGTAGGACCCGTAGGGGCCACAGGTGCCACTGGGCCCCAAGGGCCGACTGGTGTGGCCGGCCCGCAAGGTATTTCAGGGCCCATGGGCCCCATCGGTCCTCTTGGACTTACAGGGCCCCAGGGCCCGATCGGGGCCACTGGTCCCCAGGGTGTGGCAGGCGTGGCAGGTCAGACCATCATCGCCGGGCAGGCGGTGCTGAACGGCACCACGAACCCAATAGCATCGGTAGGTGCCGATGGTGATTTCTACATCAACACGTCCACCGATGTGCTCTGGGGGCCCAAGGCCTCTGGAGCCTGGCCAGTCGTAGGGGTCAACCTGATCGGCCTCACCGGGCCGCAGGGCGTTCAGGGTGTGGCAGGGCCTGCTGGAAGCCAGGGTGCCACAGGCGCCACCGGACCCCAGGGACCAGTGGGGCTGCAGGGCCCCATCGGCTTGACCGGTGCCACGGGACTGACAGGCGCTAGCCCCTTCACCCTTAACGGCAGCGACGCCGTCTACTCCGGCGGATCCTTGGGTGTAGGCGTTCCCGCGCCTGATGCCAGTGCCTTGTTGGACCTTACCAGCCTTGCCAAGGGCTTTCTGCCACCTCGCATGACCTCAGCCCAGCGGGCCGCCATCGGGACCCCCGCGACGGGCCTGCTCGTCTACCAGACCGACGGAGTTCCCGGTTTGTATGCGTTCAACGGCAGTCTTTGGCTCGCAGTGACCCCCGCCGTGAACGCGGGTACGGTCACTAGCGTCGCCACCGGCACCGGACTCACTGGCGGTCCCGTGACCTCCACGGGCACCATCGGTCTGGCCAACACGACGGTGACACCCGGCGCCTACACCCGCGCCAGCCTTACGGTGGATCAGCAGGGTCGGCTCACCGCCGCCAGCAGTGGCCCGGCCATCAACCTGGCCAGCGATGTGACGGGGACACTGCCCGTGGCCAATGGCGGCACGGGGTTGTCAGGGGTTGGGAGCAACGGAACGGTACTCACGGTGGTGAGCGGTGCGCCCTCCTGGCAACCGGCGAGCGCCGGTCCTTGGACAACCGTGAATACCAATGATCTCTACAGCAGTAATACCGGGAATGTGGGAATCGGCGCAGCACCTGGAGCCTACAAACTGGATGTGACAGGCAAAGTCAGGCTGAGTAGTTATTTGTACCTCCCCGATGGCTCGGCCAGTGTCCCTTGGGCCATCAACTTCGGTACCACCGGATTCCTGGGTGTCGGGCCCACCGGCATCTTGAGTAACAACATCTTCATCGGCAGAAATGCTGGCACACCCTTTCTTTCCACAGCCACCCAGAACGTAGCGGTAGGTTCGCTGAATCATTCAAGCCTGACCACAGGCGTTCGCAATGCAGCCTTTGGCACGCAATCAATGCAGAAGCTGACAACCGGCTCTTTCAATACTGCGGTGGGAAACAGCTCATTATACGCAAATGTAACTGGCGTTGAAAATGCGGCAGTGGGTGACTCATCACTTAGCATTGCACTTGGAAGTTACAATACGGCAATAGGCGCCCAATCGCTTTATCAGTTAGGTGTTTCAGGAAATCACAATACTGCTCTTGGCTATAACTCTGGAACTAAGCTGACGGGTGGAAGTTATAATATTTACTTGGGTTCGGATCAGTATTCTGCCGTCACCGAGTCCAACGTCATCAGAATCGGCTTCCCTTATTCCGCCATCGATGGCTCCGGTCAGAACATGGCGTACCTTAATGGCGTGTATGGTGTGACCCCTGCTGGGGCATCGCCCCTGACCGTGGTCATGAGCGCCGATGGGCAGCTAGGCACCGCCGCCAGCAGTGGCTCCGGAACAGTCACAAGCATTGCCACTTCCGGGCCGCTCACCGGCGGGCCCATCACCACCACGGGCACCATCGGTATCACCAAGGCCACCGGCAGCGTAGATGGCTACCTGGCCGCAGTAGACTTTGCGACTTTTGCCGCCAAAGGCAGTGGCACGGTCACCAGCGTCGGCATCGATACCGGTACGACAGGTCTCACCGCTGGCAGTGCCATCACCTCCAGCGGGACCATTGCCTTGGGGGGCACCCTAGCTGTCGCCAACGGCGGCACAGGCCTCACCACTCCCGGGGCTTCCGGAACCGTACTCACATCGAATGGCTCGTCAGCGTCCTGGCAGCCCACCAACCTAGGTGCGGGGTTTGCCAACACCCTCGCGGGCTCAGGTGCCCTTGCCACCTGGAGCAGCGGTGCTGGTAACACGGCCATCGGTTACAACGCCCTGAATGCTTCAGTCAGCGCCGGAAGCAACACCGCGGTAGGTATGGCGGCTCTCAGCAATGCAACGGCTGGCCTGAATACTGCCGTGGGAGCTGCTGCCGGCCAGAGCGTATCAACCGGAACCTACAACAGTTTTGTGGGTACATCAGCGGGTCAATTAACAACCACCGGTAGCGGCAACCTTGGCTCCGGATACAGCGCTCTGTTCACCAACACCACAGGATCGTTCAACATCGCCTTGGGCCACTGGGCTGATGTATCGGATGCGACAGCCAACAATCGGATCGCCATCGGCTACGGCGCCACCGCCACCGCCGACAACCAGTTGGTCTTCGGAAGCAATGGGACCTACAGCGTCCATGCGGGCGGGGCCCCACCCGTCCTCACGCAGGTGATTCCCGGCGCCACCAGCACGACCACACTCGGTTCAACCAGCAACCGCTGGAGCACGGTCTATGCAGGTAGTGTGGATGTGACAGGTTCCTTTACTGTTAACGGCACGCCTATTGGTGGTGGTTCCGGAACAATCACCAGCATCGCCACCTCGGGGCCGCTCACCGGCGGGCCCATCACCACCACGGGCACCCTCGGCATTAGCAAGGCTACTGGCAGCACCGACGGCTACCTGGCCGCAGCGGACTTTGCAATTTTTGCAGCGAAAGGGAGTGGCACCGTCACCAGCGTCACGGGCACGGCTCCGGTTGTTTCCAGCGGCGGCGCCACCCCGGCTATCAGCATGGCTGCAGCGGCTTCAGGCGTTTCCGGTTACCTTTCCGCTTCCGACTGGACCACTTTCAATGGCAAAGCCCCCCTCGCTTCGCCGACCTTTACCGGCACGCCGGCTGCCCCCACCGCCACGGCCGGCACCAACACCACCCAGCTAGCGACCACTGCCTTCGTCACGTCGGCGGTGGGCGGGGTCGCCGTGACCGGCCTGGCCTCGGTCACCCCCCTGATTGACGGCACTGCCGCAGTGGGCACCAGCACCCTCGCTGCGCGCCAGGATCATGTCCACCCTAGCGACACGACCCGGGCCCCCCTGGCCTCGCCGACCTTCACTGGCACGCCGACCGCCCCCACCGCCACGGCCGGCACCAACACCACCCAGCTAGCGACCACTGCCTTCGTGGCGTCGGCGGTGGGCGGGGTCACCGGGCTGGCCTCGGTCGCCCCCCTGATCGACGGCACCGCCGCAGTGGGCACCAGCACCCTCGCTGCGCGCCAGGATCATGTTCACCCCACTGACACCACCCGACAAGCCGCCTTGACCAGCGGCACCAACCTCAAGACGGTGGGCGGCGTCAGCCTGCTGGGGGCGGGTGACGCCGGGACCCTGGGCGTCGGGTATGGCGGAACAGGCACCGCGACCGCCCCTACCCGATGGGGGGTTGTCTATGCTTCGACCACCACGGGTTACGCCTCCACAGGTGCGGGAACCACAGGGCAGGTGCTCACGGCAACGACCGGAGGGGCGCCCATATGGGCCGCAGCAAGCGGCGGTGGGCTGCTTTCGGATGGATCTGGAAATGTCAAGGCTGGAACCAATGCCCTGAAGTCAAACACCTCTGGGAGCAACAACACGGCTATCGGTGATAGTGCGCTGAAGCTGTTGACGGATGGCAATAATAATGTTGCCATCGGTGGCAATGCCTTGAACAGCAACGTGGATGGTTCCGATAATACCGTCGTCGGGTATGGCGCTGGGACCAGCATTGCCGGTGCAGCGGGCACGGGCAGAAACACACTGTTGGGTTACGGTGCCGGGGTTGGGTTGAATGGGGGCAGCGCCTTGACCACTGGCACCTATAATCTTGTGCTCGGCGTGGCTGATCTCCAGAACGCAACCGACTACAACTCGATTGTCATCGGCAGCTCCTATACCTTGTCGGTCCCTCCCTACACGTCCTATCCCGTCGTTGGGCAGGGTTCCAATACCGTCACGATCGGCAACTCCCTCATGACCAAGATCAGCGGTCAAGTGGCTTGGACATCCACCTCCGATCTGCGTCTGAAGGAGAACATCCAAAGTTCGGCCCTGGGTCTCGATTTCATCCGGAAACTCCGTCCGGTGACCTACAACTTCATCACCCAGCCGGGGGTCGTCCAGGAAGGCCTCATCGCCCAGGAAGTGGAAGCAGCGGCCCAGTCGCTTGGTACCACCTTCCACGCAGTGAAAGTGCCGACCACACCCGAGAGTTACTACAGCCTCACCTACTCGGACTTCGTCATGCCTCTCATCAACGCCACCAAGGAACTGAAAGCCGAGAACGATGCCCTGAAGGCAGGAAACGATGCCCTCAAGGCCGAGAACGAAGCCCAGAAGGCGCGGCTGGACCGCCTCGAGCGCCAGGTGGCCGGATTGCTGGCCCTCGTCAACCCGCAGAACTAGGCCGGATCGACACCTTCAGCCCGCCCCGGGGATTCCTTGGGCGGGCTGTGGTGACAGGAGCGGGCATGTATTTGGAAGTTGAGGGCCGTGAGGGGCGTTTGTGCCTACAGGTCCGGGGTCCCGTGGGCGTTGCGGAAACCATCACCCTGCTGAAGACAGCCTTGAACCTGCTGGGGCGCGAAGGGGTTGGGGGGCTCCAGGTGGATCTCACCGGCGTATCGTATCTGGACCCCAGTGCCGGCGCCGCGCTGGGCCGGCTGCACGAAGAATCCGAGCGCCTGATGTGTAGCCTGGAAGTGCTCGGCCGGCCTGAATGGGCAAGGAAGCTGCCGAACCAGGTGACCGCGGATTGCGTGTCCAAACGACAGGTGGCCCCCTCTGTGGGGGCCAATGTGCAGCAACGTTGAGACCCGACTGAGGATTCGGTAGATCAAGGGGCCATCACCTGCGGTCTCAAGTATGGGGCACCTTTGGCGGGCCCTGCGGCAGGACTCACAGCGATCCATTCGGGACATGGATGGCATGGATCGATAGGAAGCGGGCCCGCTTCGGAACACTTGGGCATTCTTCTGAACCCAGGGTGAATTCAGTCCCGCCCAGCACCTGTGATGAGGATCATCCAACTGTCCGGGATGGTGATCGCGTGATCGCACAGGGTGCGACACTTGAAGAGGATACTGTCCACGCAGGCGCAACCGATACCGCGCCAGCACAGCCCACAGTCGACCCTGTATTGCCCCTTCGGGTGATAGCGCTTCTGTGAAGTTCCATGCACGAAGGACTTCTTGAAAACCTTCAATTGCCCGCCAATGGAGGTCCCATGGCCGAGGTCGTGAAGCGCTGGCGCTGATCCAAACTCGGCATCACCCATGACGACCAGCCCCTCGCCCAGGCTGGCCAGGGCAGGCACGGCCCCGGTGATCAGGCCAGGAACGGCCCACCCATGACCAATGGCAGTGACCGTTTGCGGGTGGCGTTCCTCCAGGATCACTGGTTGGGTGCTGAGAAGATTTGAAACGACCTTGTTGGCTGGAAGGATTACCCGCCAGACATTGGTCAGGAACCTTTTCCCTCGACGTCTATCGAGCTGAAGGTTGGTGCTATCCCGCGGAAAGTTCGCCTTCATATAGGCCGAGATGAGGGCGCATTCAATGGTTGAGGGCCGCCTGGTTGAGCACAGGATGACTGATAGCGGGTGGATGTTTGCGGCGTCGATGGATTCCAGCCAGGCGGGGCCCCATTGGTGGACTTCGGTAGCATCTGGTAGGGCGTCCAGAACGCCGAGGACGATCTCAAATCGATCTAACTGAGCATATCGGGCGCCTAAAAATAGAAATACGGCCCGCCAAGTTTCCACGTCCGACGTAGCCACCATAGACTTCAGTTCCGCCAGTAACCAGGTGATGCTGGCGTAGCCAGGGGACACGCCCGTTGCGCATCCGACCAGGTAGATTCCCGGTAACCTCGCAACCAATTCCTCGTTGACCATGTGGATTCCCCCTGCCATGGCCATGCCCGGCATGGTTCCATCCTCTCTTGGCTTGCACGAATTCTCATTTTATCGCCTGCGATTTTCTCCCCGAACCTGGCAGGGTCGGGATTCAGGGCCCATGCGGAAGTACATCTGAGACCCATTTGATAACCCCCTCTGGCAAGCGCGCATTCGGAATGGCTGGTGAGCGAATCCCGCAGGGGTGACCAAACCAGCCACGAATGCCTGGCTTGCGCGCAGCACGCTGGCGTGGTCGTGAAAAATAATCTAAGAAAGATGGGTAGGGCGCTGACGTGAAACCTGGACGTCTGGTTTAACGACGGCAGACTTGATGTATGCCAAGGCGTCGGAATCCTGAAGAAGCTCGCATCTACTCCGTGAGGGTGGCTGTGCGTGAGGCCGACCTCAAGGAATTCCGCGCGGAATCATATGCCCGCGGCATCAGTGTCTCGTTGCTGTTGTTCAGACGGCTGGTGTCGACGCGTCCCTTCCCCACGGCGCTCGATGCAAAAACGGCTGCTGAGCTTGGGCGGATCGGATCGAACCTCAACCAGATCGCAAGGCATGCCAATAGCGGGCAGGTGGTGGGGGTTGGGGCAGGGGAGTTGCAGGGACTGTATGACATCATTCGGGAACTGCGCCTGTCCCTGTTGGGGGGTGCGCCGTGATTGTAAAGAAATCCATGGGCGCGGATGCCAGGGTCCTTTGCCAATACCTGCTGGGGCCTGGGCGTTCCCGGCAACCCCAAAGAGCGACGATTCTGGGCGGCACCCTGCTCGGCAATGATGTGTGCACCCTCTCGGCGGAATTGGCAGCCCTCGCCTCAATCCGACCCAACATCCGGCGCCCGTTCATCCATCTCTCATTTTCAGCACACCCCGATGATCGGATCATCAGCGACGCAGAAGCAGTCCAAATGGCCGAGGATTGGGCTTGGACCACGGATGTTTCAGCGTGGTGCCTGATCCGCCATGACGACCACCTGCCAAAGCGCCAGCACTGGCATTTCCTGGCCAGCCGTGTGGATGAAATGGGGGTGCTTTCCCGTGATCGCCTTCGCGACTTTCGCATCCAGATGCGCTTCGCGAGGAAATGGGAGCGCTTTTTGGATCTTGTGGAAGTGCCAACACCGCCAAGCCCAGACCGACCCCACGGTCGTGCAGGTGTGGACCGAAAGATCGCCCGGGCAGACGACGAAGCACGCACGCGTGGGAAGCCTCTGCTTCGAGATGTCATCAGGGCCCGACTGGATGCGGTGGAAGCACGTGGGCTTCGTGGCGCGGCGCTTCGGGCGGCCCTGCAGGCGGCAGGCCTAGACATGGATTTGCGGATGGCTGGGGGAAAGCCCAAGGGCATCACGTGGGTTGATACCAAGGGCACTGATCCGCAGCGCATCAAGGGTTCTGACATCGGCAAGCGATACACCGCACGCGAATGGCTGAAACGTAATCAACTTCATGACCCAGAGGAGCAGCACAATGGCCACCCCAACAACAGCGTTTTTCCACAGCTCAGCCTCGACGATTCCCACCTGGACGACTTCGATCGACGCAGTGCTTCAACGAAAGCCCGCACCAAGCCTGCGGGGGCCAGGGATTCCGGCGGCCTGGATGGAAACCTGGGAGGCCCTGGAGGCCGTTCTGCTGTCGCACGCGTCAGCAGCAGGTCAGGTCGCCCAGGAAATGCAGCACAGCCCGACCCCATGGTCGAAGGATCTGGTCACCAAGATCCGCCGGATCAGCAGCGAACCGGCTGTGCCCCTGGATGCGGTGCACCTGGTGTCGACGGGGCGGGGCCTGATCATGCTGGTGGCGCCGCAAGGGTTTTGCCCGGAACAGTTCCAGGACGGCATGATGATGGTCGCCCCGTGGAGCTGCGAAAACCTGACCGGATGGACCCATTTCAGGGGCGACTCGGAGCAGCTCGACCAGTCCTTCGCCAGGCCGTGGGTCCTTGCCGCCTGGCGGATTCGGAAGTTGCTGGTCCTGAAAGATCGCCCACCGACGGGTCCGGTGGAATTGACCATTCCGAACTACATGGCACTGCAGGCGGCCCGCATCCTGAAGTAGCCAAGCCGCAACGGCGTGGGCGGTGACTGTTGGCCACCGCCCACCCGCAATACAGCCCGACGCCTATGACCGGACGAAGGGCGGCTTCGCCCGCGCAACGAACAGCACCCAGCGTTCCTTAGGGCGCCCTGGTTCGTTGATCTTATTCATAGTGCGTTTCTTGATCGTTTCCCTAACCGGCTTGGTGATGGCGTGGCCATAGACGTTTTCCTGGGTGGGGTCCCACACCCTGACGGCACCAGGAAAGCCCGCTAGGCCGCATGCGTTTTCCAGCCAGGCTGCGGCATCCAGGATCCGCTTACGGGCGCGTTCGACTTGCCGCTGGGTGTGAGCCCCGCCTACCGTGGTCGCTGGCATATGGAAATTGCGGGCCAGCAGAATCTCCAAGGTGACACGACCAAGCGGCAAGGGTTTGGAAGCCGCCTGCGCATAGGCCGCGAGGACCAGGGCCAGGGACATCATTTGAGGGCGCGTCGCCAAGGTCTGGAAGATGTCCAGTGGCACGTGGAAAGGGGCGTCCCTGGTCATGACCAGATGCGCCATGGTCGGCTCGACCCACAAGCCCGTGGCGTCCAGGTCGACGGTGGCGCCCGGGGGATGGCCATCAGGCCACAGAGCGTGTGCCAAGGCTGACGAGATGCGGAAGATCGGCTGCGTCGTCAGTTGGTGCGATGCCAGGGTGTTGCCGTCGCCAAAGTCGGCCCTGGCCCACCCGAACCTGGCCTGGCACAGCCGACGCATGGCATCCACAGTGCGTCTCCGAAGATAGGTCCCACAATTGCCTGCCCCCAACTGGGTCGCCATTCGCTGGACTTCCGCAAAGGTTTGGAAGCGGATGCGGTGGTCGGCCTTGGCGCTGGCTGCCACAGCCAAGATGGCTGCGTACCATAGCCAGTCCATGTCGTAGGGCAGATCGGGCCCTTCAGTCAGCCATCGGGTGATCCAGACATGCCCGGCCCCCACCTTCGTTACCGCAGGAAGGTCCTGGACCCCCTGGCGGCACGGAAGGCCAGCCCTAATCACAGGGCGGGGAAGGACGATAAGATCCGGAACGATGATCCGCGGAATTCCCTTTCGAAAGCGATAACCAGCCATGTTTTACCCCCTTCCCCATCTGATCCGATTGGTGATCGAAACGGGAAAGACGTGGTCGCGCGTAGCTACGCACTTCCAAAGGCGCTTTTTATCTGTATCTGAATCAATGCCTGGGTGGAACCAGGCCTTCATCCGCACCATCCATAGGCCTGGTTACCCTGATATCTGAGGGCGCCTTTCCCGTGGGCAGTTTCCAGAGGCAGGCGCTTATGAAAGGGTCCGATGCCTTCCGGGCTGATCGATGGGACCGGAACTTTATCGTGGACGAGATCCCTTTATACATAGCCTTTCCAAGTCTGAACCCAACAGACCTGTATCGACTTACACCGAGATCATGTCCTATGCCAACCCAGGTTGCTGGGGTTTCTGTAAACACCCGACCCTTCATTCCTGGAATGCAGCCACCCATCATTTCTGCGTCGGTACGACATAAAGTCGGTGTTCATTACGGACCTGGCATCCTGGCGGCATGGCTGGCTTGGTCCACGGTAATGCCATCGACGTGATCCCTGGTAGGGAGATCCGCTGAACAGGGTGGAATCCAATCGGGATGTTGCCACAGGATGCCGTCCAGGCAGGCAAACGACTCCCGCTCCATTCCGTCTCCACGATGCCTATGCTGGCGAAAGGGGGTGCCACTGTGGAAGATCTGACGGACCCGTTTGTCATGCGTGGTGGGCCAGTGGGCAACTCAATGCTTATCCGTGTCGCTTCGAAATTGGGGCGGCTAGAGCGTTTCTTGCGCGATGTCCAATGGGGATTCCCCAATACATCTGTTGGGTGCTGCCCATGGTGCGGTCAGCACTGGCGGGACGATCATGCCGAAAACTGTGTGTTGGCGGAAACGTTACGCGCTTCGGGTCCGATCGAGAATGTCGGCACAGCCGTCTTGGAGGCCAGGGATCTGGTCGCCCAGCAGCAGCGGACGATAGCGATGTATCTTGACGGGATCCAGCGGGAACTGGATGACAGCCAGGCGGTCCTTAGCCGACTTCATGAAACGATCGACCGGTTGTAACCATGAGCCATCCGGGCCGGGAACAGTGGCGTTCAGCCATGGACGGCATTCGGCTTGAGGATCTTCAGGCGGAAATTATCCGGCAGCGGCTGAACCTGCACCCCGCGATGAATGCATCACATCAACCCCAAGCCGATGGATGGGGTTTGTGGACGGCGGGTGGGGTCTGTGCAGCGCTTATGGATCTGGGAATAGAGCCGCTGGCTTTCTGCCAGGGCTTCGGTATTGTCGGCCTGGATGCATGGCTGGGTCACGGTTTGTCCCAGGCACCGATCCCGCAAGAACAGCAAGCCCCTGTCACTGAATGGATGGAAGATCGTGGTTGGCGCCGCCCCCGGACCTGGCGGGGAATCTGTCGGGTCTGTACCACCATGGGAATAGAAGAATCGATGGTTCCCGGCATGCTCGGCCTGTCGTGGCCCGATGAATGGAAGAGCAACGTGCCGCCGGAAGAATGGGACCACATCGATCACCACCTGCGTTCAATGGGATGGTCTGGGCCTTGATCTGCCTTTCCATTCCCTTCATGACCCCTGCCCCGATGGGAAGGGCCCGAGCCTGATCTTCCAGGGACAGACGGCCGAGGCCATGCCTCGGCCGTCCCATCTTTGCCTGCCCCGCTTGGGTCCCAGACCGTCGCCCTCACAAATGGGGGGCGGCGGTCTGGGGCACATGCGGGGTGGGCATTACCGGGAACACCATCTACCCAACGAAATCGTCGCGAACGTCGTTACAAGGCAGGCATCTGGTGTGACGTCAGTCACGCGAAGCTGGCCCTAGGGGTCAAAAGGCCTGCAGCCAAGGCGAAACCGAAAGCGAAGGCCGCACCAACTTAGGGCCAGAACTCATAAGTGGGACAAGGCGAATCATCACTTACGAACACGATTCGACATGGAATGTCCTAGAAAGAACACGAAAGTCAGACAGGCTCTATACAGACTGCTACCCAAAAATACCGGGAAATTGCAGCACTTACGAACAAGAAGGCGAAAGATGAGGGGGCATATGGGTCAGCACTTACGGAAAAGCAAAAGGCCCGAAACCTAGTGGTGACGGGCCTTTTTGGTGGAGCGGGCGACCAGGATTGAACTGGCGACATTCAGCTTGGGAAGCTGACGTTCTACCACTGAACTACGCCCGCGGCAGGGGTCCATGCTAGCGCAAGTGGGGAGGCGGGGCCAGTGGCTCGGCGCCAGCTCGCCGGGGACGGGTCAGCCTAGATAGGCGGCGAGGACGCGCTCGTTGCGGCCCAGCTCGGCGGGGGTGCCTTCGACGGCGATGCGGCCCCGCTCCATGACGTAGGCGTAGTCCGCGACTTCCAGGGCGCTCTTGGCGAACTGC
>Ga0007882_10001819_pt1 | contig 12208 bp, 27 predicted proteins | sample CryBogCBH12Aug01_FD_71195 | JGI IMG/M metagenome (GOLD analysis project Ga0007882, IMG submission 71195) | Freshwater microbial communities from Crystal Bog, Wisconsin, USA - CBH12Aug09.1 | ecosystem: Environmental > Aquatic > Freshwater > Lake | place: Crystal Bog, Wisconsin, USA | collected... | reverse complement strand
GGTAATTATTGATCCAATCGCATTTAATGATGAAACTTAATATACTAATTCATCTTCATCGTCATTATAATGAACTGCTTTTTGTAAAATTAATTCTCTAGCAGCAATAAGTATAATATTTTGATCCCTATCAACATCACGTAATCTTACTGGACCAAGTGCTTCCATTGAAGACAACACCATTTCTTCCGCACGTTCTGACATATTATCAAAGAATAATTTTTTCATTGCTGGTGACGCACCTTTCAATGCCATTACCAATACATCTGCAGCAACATTTCGTAATAATGATTTGACCATTGCAGAATCTAATATAATCAAATCTTCAAATGTGGATATTTTTTTCTTTTTTTTAAGTCCTAAAATTTCTTCAGAGGTCATTTCCTCCAGTTTAGAAATTTTTTCTCGACATACATGACCAGCAATAAAGTCTATAATATCTTGACCATAAACTTCACCGATGATCTGATTTGTTGCAACGTCAACAATTGTTATATTACCAGATAAATCGGAATTTCCAATAAATTTTGTTTTTTCATATTCCCATGAATGTGACATTTTATTTTCCTATTATTGTTGCATATCTATAACAATCCCAAGCATCGCCATCTTTATCTGGACTCCAATATATCCAAGTATCGGAAACTGATGTACAACTTAATGCTACGCCTCTTAGACGATAATCTTTTTTCCCTAAATTTATTTCTCTTAGTGAATTGGCTATATCTCCAAAATGTGACCAATCACCTGTGGAGACAATATCATTATTGGTTTTATCTAAAGCATCAGCCATTTCCGATAATTTATCTTTTGGGCAACATGCTTGTCGCAAATACTCAGGAACTTTTGAATCTTTTGCCAAGTCCCAAAGTTCTCTATTACTGGTCATATAATGACCAGGAAAGAGAATTTTTTATGTAGATGACTCCAAATAGCAGGTCCGGAACCCCAACCATTCCTATATTCAGAATGCCATCTGGAACTTTTTTATATATTAGGTATAAATCTGAAGTACTCATAATTCCCAATCTAATAATTTTATAAATTGTTTTCTGATTTTTTTATACAAAATTTTATCACCACAATAGGCATCATCAAATTCGGCCACTGCTTCATATGGAGTTAAATCATCAGCATTCCCACCGCCGATTTGAACGATTACATTAGATAAAGATTTGAGTAATGTTTCAAAAGATGGACTAAATTGGTTATACCAACCATATCCTATAAAGCCACAATAATCGCCACATGAAATTTCGTGCATAGTATAAAACGCGCCAAATTCAGGTGGACCGTTCTCATCATTCACGATATTTTCTTCCAAATTATTTTTAAGATAATCAAGAAGAATATTTTTTATTGGTTCTATATTTTCTTTAGATCCAAAAACACCAAACCCTTCACCGCAATCCCAAGGTTGATCCAAATTATGCAAAATAAAATCTTCTGGGTTTTCGTATTTAATATTCGACCCATCTGAATGATTTTGATTTGTGGCAAACCATGCTGTTCCTATTGTAATAAATGAATATTCGTCATTATATGACTTTAATGCAGTAGAATTATCAACTTGATAAATTTTTCCAAATTCATTTTCATGAATAGATTTGATATTATCCGGTTTTAGAATGGTCAAGTCAACACTTGTTTCTTCCATAACTCTATCTACACAAAAATGTGGCATACAAAGCTGATAATCATTAACAATAAGGTGTGAAAAATCATTTGATAGAATATCTGCTAGTATAGCATAAGCCCAATCATCACTGCTGTCGCCAGCAATAATAATGAATTGATCATTATATTTCCATACACCAACAACTGATAAAGCATCACCATAACGCGGCATATCTTCATTACCATTGATAGTTTTGGAAAGTTGTTTGACAACTAAATCAAAAATTTGATTAATTTCTTGTTCAGTTCCGATTGCAAATGTTGCATCTAAATTATACTCTTCAAAATGAGCGTCATCTTCTTTTGATAAAATAGCATAACATTTTAGTGGTTCAACAAAACCACAAATGTTATTAATTTTTGAATAATCATATGTCGCATAACATTCGCTTTCATCTTCACCAATAAGATAAGCATAATCTTCATCTGTCAAATCAACAGGTTCATACCCTTTTTTCACTTTTTTATTGAATGTTGTTTCTGCATCCTCTAAAGATACTGGATCACTAACAGTAACATTTTCATTACCAAACCGTCCATAAAATGTTACTGCTTCATCATCAGAAATAGCCCATCCATAAACTTTATCTGATGTTCCTTCGGTAAATCTTGCAAGATTTTTAATTGTAAAACCTTCTAGTGACATAAATTTCTCCTTATTTTGGAATATTATTTTTTATAATAATATCGCCATCATTACAAACGAATTCGAAAGTGGCTTTTGATTCATCTAAAACCCAATCAACAGTAGATATATAGTTAAGACCATCATGATTAGAACATTCTTTGCGAACAGCATCTATTTGATTATTTGTAATATGGGCATTATTATTGCAAGCAGACACCATACAGACAACACCAATCATTACTAATTTCTTCATCAAAAGCACTCCTTATTGTAAATCCAATGATCTAGGACTATCAGTATCTACAATTTTAATTTCTGGTTCAGTGTATTTTTGACCAGTTGCTAGACACATAATAATGCGATCTTTTTCACGAATAATATTTTCCAGTTCTTTGATACGTTTGGCATCATCACCTGAAGACAGAGAATCAAGGGTGTCAGAAACTGTTCGCATAGTTGCTGTTAATGTTCTAGTCCATTTAGCGTAATCGCCGACATCGCCACTACTAAAAGGACAGACACTACCTTTCCTTAAACTTTCTGCTAAACTTGCTAAAATTTGTTTACTCATTCTAAATCCAATGCGCGTTTTGTATCATTAAATTGCAACCCGTTTGAAATCAATAAAGCAATAAGTTTATCTTTTTCAGCAATGGTAGATTCCAATTCTTTGATTTTAGTTTCGAGAACAGTTTCATCTTCAGCTACAGTTTTAAGAACTTCAGAAGATACTTCAATTACATTCATCATTCTGCGACCCCACTCGACCCAATCATCATACTTACCTCTTTCCCAAGAGGTATGAGTAGAATTTAACAATTGATCAATTACGTTGTGAATAATTTTTGAATTCATTTCAGCACCTGCAATAAATCCATATCTTCTTCGATTCGTATAAGCCGCATATTTTTAATGTTGTGGTATGCAGACACCAATGCCAAATCAGAAACAATAGACTGAATCGCAAGAACAGCATTTACAGAATTACCATAAATTGTTCCCTTACTTGTTTGTTGTTTAAACATTTGAACACCACATTCTCGAATGAAACCATATCGTTCAAAAAGCGTATTCAATGTTTCTTTAACAAATTGATTTTGTTCTGAAGTGAGAAGATCACTATCACTCGTTTCAAAAATAACAGCATATTTTGACATTAAGTTATCCTTTTGTAAGTTAAGGGGGATTTTCATCCCCCTTTATTTTTAACCAAGCAGAATGGTCTTCACATTTTCCACTGCGGTTTCCAAACCAGTTTCGCTTTCCATCTTGGGCTTCAAAGCAATCAAGGTAGCAGCCTTCAACAGGTTAATCATAATTTCCTTGGGCTTTTGGAACAATTGGGCGATAGTGGTATCAGTCACAACCTTCTTGCTCTTTTCTTCTTGATAGATAATGAAGTCAGAAGGCAAATCCTTAACACCTTCCAAACGCTTAGAAACCTTTTCCAGCAATTCGCTGTTGTTGGTGTAAGCAGGGTTGATAATGAAAGCGGCTTGAACCGAAACTTCAGTTCCAACTTCCACGCCAGCCTTTTCAAACATCGCCACTTCTTCTGCGGTCAAGGCAGAAACGGTAGAACGCTTACGCAATTCGCAGGAAGCACTCGCATCCCCATCAACGCCCTTAAAGTTTTCGGGGCGAACCATCTTTTCCGCACCTTGTTCATAAAACTTGGTAAACACTTGGGCTTTAACTTCGCTTTCCATCGTAGCCTTAACAGCTTCAAGGGCTTGGATAGTGGCAACCACCGAAGCGTAGTCTTGCAAACCTTCGATGTTGATAACTGCCTTTTCGCCCTTCTTCGGCTTGGCGGTAGTGGTTTCGGCTTTCTTGGCTTTAGCAAACATATTCATTTTACGATCTCCTAGTTGTGTTCAATTCATAATTAAATATACCACATCCTAGAAATACGTCAACTCTTTTTTATTATTTTTTTCAAAAATAATGAAATTTCTTTGGCAGAATACATAGTATTTCCATAAGATTCCATTTTGTTCGCCAAATCATCTATTTCTTTATTAAGACGACGAAGTTCTGCTGCAGCACGTCCATAATTATTTTTTGGACTGCCAATATTTGCTTGTCCATCAGCACCTTGAAGCCAATTTATTAAATCAACCATTTTTAAAATCCTTTTTGACAAGTTCAAATTTTTGGCATGGTTTAACGCTTAATGAATGGGCGGCATCTTCATATAAGGACAATTCAGCATTAATCGCTTCAAGAAGGAATTCTTTTTGACTTGCTGGACCTTTTTTACCTATTTGAATGTTCATTTCATCAACACGATTGACACGCATAAGCCTAGTGATAAAGACATCGTATATTACATTATGCATAACATCAATTGGTGATTCCATAATATCAACATCTTCAGGAAGCCAATTTTTCAAATCAACTTCAAAAGAAACTTTAACTTTTGTATCTATCAATTTTTTCATTTAAAATCTTTCAGTTTGTTGTTTAACTCGTTTGAAAGATTTGCTTTTAACATAATTGTTATTGAATGTCAAGGGAATTATGACCAAGTTAATTTAAACAGAACAGCATCTATTTCATTTTCAAAAAACCATATCATATGAAAACATTTATCGTTGCTATGAAATTTATTTAATTCGGCTGTAGAATGACCATCAGTATTTTCTTTGACCCAATTTGTAATTTCATGCATTTCAGAAGCCAATTTAATATTTTTACTTTTAACTTTATGAAATTTGGGATGGTTTTTAAACCATTCTTTTCTGGATTGGTCACCAAGTTTAGTTTGTACTATTCCCATGAACTATATAATTAAACCTGATGTTTTTGTGACTATTCCTGTGACTTTTGATACAAATTCATCAGCAATACTTTTTTCAGTAAGTGTCGTTGATATAATCAGATTTATATTGAAATCAGTTTCTGCTGTGGTGTCTGCAGTAAATAAATATGGAGTCATACCAACACCATTATGCATGACAGTCATCGATTGTGTATTTTTCAAAGTAAGTGTGTTTTCAGTTTGTTTAACAACACGACCAATAACTTCTTCACCAGATGATAATTTTAATGTTACTACTTGATTTTCCATAAATGTTCTCATTTTTTTCTCCTGTTTATCCCCATAGTAATTTGAATTCGACTGCCAATTGGTTATTCATGAAATAAAATATACCCTTTTCACGATTAATATAATAATTTATGTGATGATCCATCATTTCTTGGCGATAGTCATTATTTTTTATTAACCACATTATTGCATTATTTGAATGTTCAGGATTTATTTTAACCTTAATACATCCAGCTGGTTTTTTTCTTTTATCTAATTTTTTACACATCTGATTCCATCGATAATTTAAATAACATTGCATCTGCTTTATTTTTAAAAGCAATTATGATTGATCTTTCTCTACTGCCAAGTCTACATTCATACGCGACGACATCTTTTTCTTTACCATCAATAAATTCATAAAATTTCTTAAATTTTAGTGATTTTCTTTCGGGTTTAAGTAAAAATGTTTCGAATTCTTCTAATTTAATATTACCCCAATAATTATGCAGTGTTTCAAATTGCTCGTGTTCTTTATTCACACTATAAAAATTTAATATATTATAAAAATTAACATCTTCCAAGGACATTAATGTATAAGTATCAATATATCTATCAATCGGTCCAGAATATTGTTTACGATTTGGATGAAGGTTCATCTTCTATTCTCACTAATTTGAAACCACGTTTTTCAATTCTTTTAATTAATTCTGAAGCATCTTCATTATATCCCATGTAACGACCTTCGGTTTCATCCAGTTCTGGATTATTTTTACATTCAATATATCTTTCGAGTTTACCATCAATACTTGCCCATGCTTCGGCAACTGCGTGTATCATATCTTTATCGTTCATTTATCTAACCATCCATCCATTGTATCGAACATTAATTTGAAATAAACTGCATCTTCATTACATTCAAAATGAACAATCCAGTAATAATCTGTGATATAACCATTAAGGGAATTATGTTTCTCTTCAAAGAACACATCATATTTTAAATGTCTTTCACACCATCGTCTTGTTCCAGTCATTCTATTTCCGCAAGGTAATTTTTTAATTTCCATTTTATACGGAAAATCCATTTCAAAATATGGACCACGATTCCATTGTATTTCATGTGGTTGAATTGAACTTCTACCTTGTTGACTTTGTTCAAAAAATACTGCCATTATCCCCAAACCAATTTAAATAAAGTTGCCTCTGAACTATTTAAAAAATGAAATTCGTATTCATAACCTTCTGATAAAATTCTTCTAATGGAAGCAAGAATATCTTCTGTAGATGGTTCACCCCCAACAGGAATTTGATGTCTTAAAAAATATGTTATATTATTATCAGACAGCCAATTTTTCATTTCATTAAATTTTGTTTCATCCTCATCTTCTTCACGAATTTGAATAATATGATAACCTAATTTTACTAGGGTTCCACACAAACACCTAGCCTTATCATTATGTGTAAAGACATCTAATCCTATACCATATTCTCTACCACAATTGCAAGTAAATATAACTTTTTTTGTTTCAGAATTATACGAAAAAATCATCCCCACACCATTTTAAAATGAACTGCATCGTTTTTGGCATTATTTGTTAAATGCTCATCATTTTCATAGTAAAATCTAGCCATCCATTTTATGGAATTTGGAAGAGTCATTATTCCTGTAACATCATATCTTGATTGACAATTTTCGTCAATCCATTTTTTTATATTTTGTTTCTCCAAAATATATTTTACTGTTTCGCCAATAAAAACTGTGTCCCAGTATTTTTTTGTATATTCTTCTTCCATTTCGATTTCAGCCCAAGCGAGGTTAATAAACGCACCTTCTTCAGGATATGCTTGATTTAATGTTCTTTTGTATATTACACAAAATTTACAGGTACAATTATTTGGTGAACAATTTTTCATGCATTTACCAACTTAAACATTAGAGCATCTTCTTTATTGAAAAATCTAAAACCACTGATAATTATTTTCTTATTCCAGTTATGTTTTAAAGCTATTTCATTTGCATTCGGATGTTGTTTTTTCCATAGTAACCATTCATGTCTCGATCTTTCTGGGCAAGTTTCATAATGATATTCTTTACTAATATTAATAGAAAATGTTTCAAAATGAACATTGTTTAAACACCAGTCAATAGCATTTAAATAATCTATGTGATTATTGGTTTCTAAAATAACTTCTTCCATGTCTCAAATCATTAATTTAACTAGAATTAAATTTTCTTTTGATACCTTGATACTTCCAACATATTTTTTATCCATTTTATTATTCCATTTGTCATAAATTGGATACCGTTGAATTGTATATTTTTCTATACGAGAATATGTATTCCGAATTTCTTCCTCAGTATCCATACAAAAACGAAATATGGTTATATTTGGATTAATCACTATTTCGTGACGTTCAAATCCTTCACACCGATTGTATAATTCTATCACATCTTCTCTCGTTAAGCAATCAATATTATAATGAATATTTAATTTCAAATCATTAAATGTTAAACTAGGAGTATGATGATTACCATGTTTATCTGTTCGATAATTTATTGTTGAAATATAATCTTGAAATATTTTGTGACGATAATCATCTTCTAAATCATCCAAATCAAATACTACACATAGACGCCAATATTCACCATTGTTTAATTCCAAATCAGATTTAAACTGCAATTTAAAATAACCGCAATTTTTATCGTCATATGATGGTGGTCCATAATAATATTTCATAATTCCTATTCCAAAAGTCATATTTATTATTTAATGTCAATATGATAACAGTTTTATCCATATATTACGCTTCATCTGCAACACGGGTTTTCCCTGAATATTCAAAACATTCGAAATCTGTAATTGAATTTAACAAATCAAGATGCATCGTTTCGTTACACCAAAAATGTTGTTTGTTTTTAGACCATAAATATTCTTGTGGTGGCGGCTCATAGTTCTCTAAATACATATTTGCATTTGGACCATTTATGCTTATACCATCCAAATTCCATAACATCGGCGAAGGTGATGATCCTCTTGCTGTTTTATTAATAATTAAACCGCAAACAGGATAATTACCCGGAGCATCAGTACACAATAATCTAACCAAAAGATGGTGCAAATTTTTAATTCGTATTGGCTTTTCAAAATCTATCATATTATCCCCATATTAATTTGAACAGTAAAGCATCCTTTTTATCAGTGAAAAAAATCATCATTTTTCCATCGATATTTCCTTCCCTCAAATCATCGCCTTGAATGTCTTTTTTAATTTTATCAGGAGTGAATTTTATATTTTTCATTCTTCTATCAGCCCAATCCCAATCCCTGACCATAAACCATTTGTCATCTGATACATTTTCAAATAACCAATTAAACGCAGTTATAGCATCGTTAAATGTTTTTTTATTATCAAATACAACTTCTTCCATTATGATTTCACCATTTTGAAATGATTTTTCTTTCCTACTGACAATTTTGTATTGGAGTGTCCATCTGTTAATTTCATTGAAATATCTTTAAGAATGTCATCATTAATTTTCACGCCATTACCATCAATTAATCTTTTTGCTGCACTTTTTGATTCAACGCCAGACTTCAATAAAATCGAAATAATATCTTCGTTGTCATCAAAAGATAAAACAGGAAGATTGTCAATAGTTTTTGATTCGAAAATAGATTTTGCCAATTCTTCTGCTTCATTGCCCTTACCAGCACCTCTGACAAGATTTGTTACTTGTGTCGCAAGAAATTTTTTAAGGACATTAGGATCATGATTACTCAATGAATCAATATCATGAAGTGGTACAAATGCAAACAATTTTAAGAATCTCACAACATCCTTGTCATCTACATTTCGCCAAAATTGCCAGAAATCAAAATTAGATAATTTATCTTCAGACAACCAAATCGCACCATTAACTGATTTACCCATTTTGTTTCCATTTGAGTCCGTTAATAATGGTGTGGTTAATCCAAATGATTCTTTACCAATATTATGATGAATCATATCAATACCACTCACGATATTGCCAAATTGATCAGAACCGCCAACTTGAATAACTGTACCAAATTCTTTTGTTAAATGTAAAAAATCAAATGATTGCATAAGACTGTAATTAAATTCTAAGAAAGTCATTCCATCGTCATTATCCAAACGATTCTTGACACTATCAAGCGTAAGCATACGATTAACTGAAATATTACGACCAAAATCTCTTAAAAATTCCAACCACCCAATACCAAATAACCAATCACCATTTTTTCGAACAATGACTTCATCACCAAGAATTGAACGAATATTATTTTCGATGCCTTTTGCGTTTTCATTAACAGTTTCGACAGAAATAACAGGACGAGTTTTATCTTTTCCAGATGGATCCCCAATTAATGTAGTTGCTGTACCAATGACAGCGACAACCTGATGACCACGTCTTTGAAAATGTTTAAGAATAATTAGAGATAAAAGATTGCCAACATGAAGACTATCTGCAGTGCAATCAAAACCAGCATACACTGTTACAACTTCACGATTTAGAAGATTGTCTAAAACATCTGGTTTTGTTATACTGTGTATAAAACCACGATTTTGTAATTCTTGTAATAGTGTATTCGAAAAAGACATAAGATTACCTCTATAAAAATTTTGATAATCTTATGCCCAATTTTAATAATTGTCAAGAATTATTCTTCAGCAACCTTAGCTTTTTTAGTCTTTGGAGAAGAAATAACAGTTTTCCAAAAGTCAGAAAACTTTTCAGGTAGGGCTTTGATTTTTTCTTCCACACCTTCATCCAAGACAATTTCACGACGACGAAAAGTAGTGAATAAATGATCGCGTTCTGTAATGAAACTATGACCAATCCATACTTCTTTACCTTTCGATGAGGCTTTCTTTTGTACCATAAATTGCAGTTCATCACAAGTGATTCGCCAATCACTATTTAAGCGAATTTCAAAATCATTTTTAACGGTTTTCATGATTATTTCTCCTTGAATTTAATAATGAATTATAGCATTTTTAATGCTTTTTGTCAATTAATCCATACGAGAACCAGCATACGCATCATAACCATACTTGCGAAATACTTCCGCTGCAGCACGAGCACCAACTTCTTTAACAGTAATGGCTTGAGTATTATCGCCAGAAGGATTCCATAGTTGAATACCGCCACCATATGCTTTATTAAAGCCGCATTGACCAAACAACTTACCTTCTTTTGTACTCATTTTCACGCCGTAAATTGTGGTCCAAGCAAAACCACAAGCATCACGATCTGCATCAGAATATTTACTGCGAAATTCAACAACAGCCTTACGAGCCGCTTGAACTGCTTCTTCACACACTTGAATAACATTAGCCATTTTGTGATCTCCTTAATAATTGATAATTAAATATAACACATATATGAGTATTGTCAATGATAAATAGATGAAGGAGAATAAAAATGAGATTTGATGATTTCGAATATAAAAGCCATAGACGATTGTTTTTCGAATCATGGTTGGAAGAAATGCCAAGAGGAACTGGACCAACAAATATGTTCTCACAAATTCAAAAAAATATAAATGAACTTATTGAATATGAATTAGATGTAATAGATATTACTGATAATTTTCATAAAATAGAAAATGGTGATACATTATATTATTGGTTTGGAAAAGAAAATAATGTTGATGTTGGTGTTGAATTGACTAAAAAATCACAAACATTACAAGTTAATATCATAGGAAAAAGAAATAAAAATTCAGCACCTTATGCTTCCGATTTGTATACTTCCATACTAAATGACAATAAATCAGAATCAAATATAAACAATATAAGATTATCTAGTGACAAATTTTTAAGCGATAATGGATTGAATATCTGGAAAAGATTGATAAAAGATGGTCATAAAATATCATTATATGACAACACAAAACCAGGTCAATCATTGACCCTAATAACTTCTGAAGAAGAATTACTCAAATATTTTAAACATGATGACAAATCATATGAAAAATATCAATACATACTTAGTGAATCAGGAAAAAATTATGGTGGATTGCGAGTAAGATTCGGAACAAGATCATACTGGGAGTCCACAGGACTCCCACAAGATATGATTAATTCTTAAATTATTTCCATTGATGTTTGCGATAACGTTTCCAGTTTTGACCACAGCGTGTTGCATGTTCATCATCCCAAGGATTGTAACCGTATGATGTTTTTTTAATTTTGATTAAATCCTTATATTCAACCAAATCATCGTCGCATGAAATCATTTCATCATTTTGTAATGACGCATGATACCCACGTTTTTGTTTATCCCATAGCGTAGCGTGTTTGCCCAAAACCCCTTCCTTTAGGTTGGGGTCAAGGGCAACTTCCATATAAATACACATAAATACAACTTATTTTACATCTGTGATAAATATATTATATAAAGGAAATATAATATGTTTAAATCATTTAAGTATAAATTAAAACCAACACAAGCACAAATCATCCAACTTCAACAAATCGGTGGTGGTACAAGATGGCTATGGAATTATATGTTAAATCAATCAATACAACAATATTCTATAAATAAAAAATTTATATTTAAAAATCAAATGATTACACAATTACCACAACTAAAACAAATATACCCTTGGTTACAACAAATACCAAGCCAATCACTTCAACAAAAATGTATGGATTTAGATAAAGCACTTAAACAAATTCATAAATCTAAAGGTTTCCCTAAATACAAATCAAAAAAGACATCAAACGATTCCTTTAGAATAATCCAAACAAATAATCACATAAAACCTACAAAATCACAAATCCAAATACCAAAATTAGGTTGGATTAAATGGAAAAGACATACACCATTACAAGGACTATTAAAA